>Ga0209475_10002431_pt1 | contig 18742 bp, 19 predicted proteins | sample tdDd471_FD_187128 | JGI IMG/M metagenome (GOLD analysis project Ga0209475, IMG submission 187128) | Marine sediment microbial communities from the Atlantic coast under amendment with organic carbon and nitrate - tdDd47.1 (SPAdes)... | ecosystem: Environmental > Aquatic > Marine > Coastal >... | reverse complement strand
AGATTTCCAACAAGAAAAAGAATTGGATAGCATGTTATTGGATTTAAATAACTAAGTCATGGAATTCATTCCGGCAAAACTTCCTCTGTTTGTAAAAAAACTGTTTCCAAAATACACTTGGAATTTACCCACAGAGGAAAAGATTCTATACCTCACGTTTGATGATGGGCCAACGCCATTAATTACCAATTGGACCTTGGATATGTTGGATGAGTATCAAGCTAAGGCCACGTTTTTCTGTATAGGAAACAATATTGAAAAGCATCCAGATATTTTTCAGGAAATACTTAAAAGAGGTCATGTGGTGGGAAATCATTCTTACAATCATCCTACAGGCTGGAAAACCACAACTGAGGCTTATGTGGAAAATGTAAAACAAACTCAAGATATTATTGATTTTCAGCTTCAAAAACTCGACCGTACCGAGAGGGCATGTTCGAGCGGGTCAAAAAACAACAACCAGCCCGAACCGAGAAGGCACGTTCGGGCGGGTCATCAATCAACAACCAACAATCTCTTCCGTCCGCCTTATGGAAGAATAACCAAAGCACAAGGCCGAAGATTAATGGCGTTGGATTACAAAATCATTATGTGGAGTATTTTAGCTTTGGATTGGAGCTTGAAAACCACAAAAGAAAAATGTGTGAAAAATGTCATTAAAAATGCTAAAAGAGGAAGTATTGTGGTGTTTCACGACAGTGAAAAAGCTTCAGAAAACATGCAATATGCCTTGCCAAAAACGCTTGAACATTTCAGAAAACAAGGCTATACATTCAAGTCGTTGAATCCAGATGTTTTTTGATGTTACACGTACTCTTGGATAATCCCAATTAACGTGTTGGCATCTTGTTCACCACTATGACGCCATTTCATTTCGCCATTTTTATAAATAATCAATGTTGGCAAGCCTTTTACCCTTAAGGCTTCGGCAAGTTCTTTGTTTTTATCCACATCAATTTTTATAACTTTTGCTTTGTCTCCCAAGGCAGCAGCGACATCTCTTAAAACAGGATGCATGGCAGTAGATTGTTCATTCCATTCAGTAAAAAAATCAAGTAAAACAGGAATATCTACATCTATTAGTTCCCCAAATTTTGACATACTTTTAAAGTTTTAAGTCAAATGATTATATACAAACCTACGTATTTTTTTCATATTTTGTATACATGCCTTATAAATAGTGAGTTCCAACCGTTGTGAAATTTCAAAACCCATCTTTTTCCTTATTAAGTTAGAGCTTTTCCTTTTTTAAGTTCAATAACTGTAATTTCTGGCCAAATGCCTACTCTTCCTGGATAACCCAGATACCCAAACCCTCTGTTAACGTTTATGTATTGACCCATTTCCTTATAAATGCCAGCCCAATATTTATAACGCCACTTAATAGGGCTCCACTTTACCCAACCTGGAATTTCTATGCCAAATTGCATGCCATGTGTATGACCACTCAATGTTAAATGGTACTTATAATCGTCTGAAATGACCACATCTTCCCAATGAGAAGGGTCGTGGCTCAATAAAATTTTAAAATCTTCTTTTTCAATATGTTGAGCTGCTTTTTTTAAATCGCCAGCTTTTTTAAAAGGCCCTCTTCCCCAATTTTCAACCCCTAATAAAGCAATACGTTCCCCATTCTTTTCAATGAAACGACTTTCGTTTAAAAGCAAATCGAAACCCATATCTTTTTGAATATCTTTTAATTGCTCTAAATTTCTACGCTTGGTTTCTTCATTTCCCCAATCCACATAATCGCCATAATCATGATTCCCCAAAACTGAAAATTTTCCGTCTGCAGCTTTTAGCTTGCTAAATACATCTTTCCAAGGTAACATTTCGGATGCTTTATTGTTTACCATGTCTCCAGTAAAAAATATGGCATTGGATTTTTGCTCATTGACCAAATTTACAGCATATTCGATTTTTTCCCTATCATCAAAACTTCCGGAATGGATATCGCTTATTTGGGTGATTTTATAGCCATCGAAGGCTTGGGGCAGATCATCAAAATACAATTTGTACGTTAAGACCCTAAAATCGTATTTTCCTTTAAACATGCCATAAAGCAAAGAAGAAAAAGGGATGGCAGCAATGCCCAAAGCTATTTGGCTTATGAATTTCCTTCTGGAAGGCACATGAAAATTTTTTTTTGATGGACTGAATTTATGGTATACTCCTGCAAAAAACCTAACGATATCTTCGCTGAACAAAATAGGTGCAATCACTAGACTAAAAGACATGAAAGCCAACAAAAACCCAAATGCTTCGCTTTTAGGTTGTGTTAAAACTTTCTCGTTAGTGGCAATGGCAAATTCAAAAACAAAATTACCCACAACCAACAGTGCAAGTCCAATAAATGCTATGTGAATCCATTTGTTTTTGGTAAGTGTTTTAATGGCCTGAAAACCATAAACCACCAAAAAAATGTAAACAATAGTAAAAAGTACCCAACGCATAACATGCAAATTTTGTTCAAAGATAATTGAATTCACCCATTAACATCTGCTTAAAAAAAATTTTAACCATCTGTTAAGATTTTCTTTTTCAGGCCTGTGAATAGACATTTGGGTTTTTAAAAAAAACCTAAATTCAACTGAAAGGGTTCTACCAAGAAGACCTTTAAACGTGATAGCTAGAGAATAAGAAACTTTTTAAAACCACTTAATGGTTAGATCCACCAATTTTTGTTTCCAATTGGTATAAGGTGGTTTTAGCAAATCGACTGCTCCAAGAGTATGTTGTTTTAACAACGAGCGTTGATTGGTAAACTCCAAAAACCCAAAATAGCCATGCGATTTACCAATACCACTGTTATTGGAACCCCCAAACGGTAAATGGTGGTTCAAATACTGCAATAAATTATGATTCAGGCAGGTACCACCAGCTCTTGTGTTGTTAATAATATAATCTGTATTCTTTTTGCTTTTGCTAAAAATATAAAGGGCCAAGGGTTTTTCTTTTGAATTGATGTAGTTTACAGCTTCCTCCAGCGTTTTAAATGTTTTTAATGGTAAAATTGGCCCAAAAATCTCTTCCTGCATTAAGCTAGTATCTTCAGTTAGTTCACTTACCAATGTTGGTTCTATATAACAATCGGAGGGATTTAAAGCACCTCCAGCGTCAATGGAAGCACCTTTATCTTTAGCATCATCCAAACTGTTTTTAAGTCTTTCAAAATGCTTGTTGTTTACAATGCGGCTGTAGGATGTTGATTCTTCCGGGTTTTGCGAATAAAAGGCTTTTACTTCTTTTCGAAAATGCTGAATAAATCCGTCCTTTAAAGACTCATGAACCAACACATAATCTGGAGCGATGCATGTTTGTCCTGCATTGGTGCACTTGCCATAAACAATTTTTCTAACAGCTTTTTCAAGATGTGCAGTTTCATCTACAATGGTTGGGGATTTACCTCCCAATTCCAAAGTAACAGAAGTTAAATGCTTGGATGCAGCTTTCATTACAATTTTTCCAACTGCTGGTGAGCCTGTAAAGAAAATATGGTTAAATGGCAACTCCAACAAAGCTTGAGCTGTTTCCACTTCCCCTTCCACCAAGGCTATCTCATTGTCATCGAAAAGTACCGATACCATTTTAGCCATTAATTTTGACGTGTTTGGCGTCATTTCAGAAGGTTTTAAAATCACTGTGTTTCCTCCAGCAATTGCAGACACCAAAGGCCCAAAAGTTAAGTTAATGGGGTAATTCCATGGTGAGATAATCAAACAAACACCTTTGGGTTCGTTAATTATATATGAACTGCTACCCAACATGGCCAAAGGCGTACCTACTTGCTTCCTTTTCAACCAAGTCTTTAATTCTTGTTTCACGAAATTTATCTCGTCTACAACTGGGTAAATTTCAGTTAAATCGGTTTCCAATTGAGGTTTTTTGAAATCTGCAAAAAGAGCATCCCTAATCTCTTGTTTGTAGGTGTGCTCCAAAGCGTGTTTTAATCGTTTCAATTTTTTTATACGTTCTTTATAGGACGTATTCCCAACCCGAAACTGATTGGTTTTTTGTTTTTGAAACAATTGAAAATATGGGTTGTTATTGTCATTCATGTTTTTCTAATCTGCACTAATTAATTCGCCTCTGGATTCTTGTTCTTTAAATTTTTGAACCAAAGCCAAGGCATCTGGAATCACGTCACTGCATAAAATGATTAAAGATCCTTTTACAGCATTTTTAACTGCAAAGGTAATGGCTTCTTTTTCTGAAGGAATAATGGTTGTTTTTTTATTGGGATTTACCATTTTTATTCCATCATGGAGCATTTTAATAAGCTCCTCTTCGGTTCTGCCTCGAAGCCGTTTATCCTGTCTAATAATTATCTCATCAAACATATCTGCAGCAATACTGCCTATTTGATTGGTGTCTTCTTCTCTTCTATCTCCCACTCCCGCAATAATTCCAACTTTTACGGTTGCATCCAGTTCATCGGTAAATTTTTTAAGAGCCAACATGCCTGCCGGATTATGGGCATAATCCAAAAGAATGGTAAAGTTTTCAAATTTAAACAAGTTCAACCTTCCGGGAGTTTGTGAAGCTGATGGAATAAATGTTTCCAATGCAGCTTTCATGTCTTCTATGCTAAAGCCTTGAATATTAGCGGCCAAAATAGCAGGCAATACGTTTTGAATCATGAATTTTGCTTTCCCTCCATAGGTTAACGGAATGTTTTCGGCTTTCATAATTCGCATTTTCCATTCGCCCCGACAAATGGTTACATAGCCATTTTCGTATACAGCTGTTATGCCTCCTATACGTTGCAACGCTTTTATTCTAGGATTGTTTTCGTCCATTGAAAACAAAGCGACATTGCAATTTACAGCACGTCTCATATCGTAAACCAAATCGTCGTCTGCATTTAAAATCGCATAGCCATTGGGTAAAACCGTTTCTGGGATAACGCCTTTAACTTTTGCCAGCTGTTCAATGGTATGAATACCTTTTAAGCCCAAGTGGTCTGCAGCCACATTGGTAACAATGCCTATGTCGCATTTTTTAAAGCCTAGTCCAGCACGAAGCAGGCCTCCTCTTGCGCTTTCGAGAACTGCAAAATTAACCGTTGGATCCTTTAGTACAAATTCGGCACTTGCCGGTCCAGTACAATCACCTGTCATGAGCAATCTGTTTTGAATATAAACACCATCACTGGTTGTATACCCCACACGATAACCATTCATTTTGGCCATATGAGCAATCAATCTGGTTGTTGTGGTTTTTCCGTTGGTTCCAGTAATGGCAACAATTGGAATACGACCAGTATCGCCTTTTGGGAACAATTTATCAATTACATGTCCTGCTACATTTCTTGGCAAGCCTTTGGTTGGCGACAAATGCATTCTAAAACCTGGCCCAGCATTTACTTCCAGGACGGCTCCTCCTGTTTCAGACAAGGGTTTTGTAATGTCTGTAGTGGCTATATCAATGCCACAGATATCCAAATCGATGATTTTTGAAATACGTTCTGCCATTGAAATATTTGATGGATGTACAATATCCGTAACGTCTTCGGCAGTTCCTCCAGTACTTAAATTGGCTGTATCTTTTAAAATAAGCATCTCATCTTTAGGCAAAACAGATTCCAAAGTATAACCTGCATCTTTAATGATGGTTTGGGTTAACTCGTTAACCGTAATTTGTGTCAGTACATTTTCGTGTCCATAACCTCTTCTTGGATCTTTGTTTATTTCGTCTATTAATTCCTGAACGGTTGATTTTCCATCGCCAATAACATGAGCTGGTGTGCGTTTTGCCGCTGCCACCAATTTATTGTTGATAACCAACAAGCGATAATCGTCGCCTTTAATAAACTTTTCCACAATAATGGCTCCGCTTCTGGAGCTTTCTTTGGCATGACGAAAAGCATCCAAGGCTTCCTCATAGTTTTGAATATCGACCGTAATCCCTCGGCCGTGGTTTCCATCTACTGGTTTGATAACCAAAGGGAACCCTACGTATCTACAAGCTTCTTCCAAACTGCGTTCACGACGGACAATATCACCTTTTGGCACTTCTACTTCAGCTTGTTCCAGCAAATATTTGGTATCTTCTTTATCACATGCCAATTCCACACCAATGCTACTAGTTTCACTTGTAACCGTGGCTTGGATACGTTTTTGGTTGGCGCCATAACCCAATTGGCACAAGGAGTATTTATTTAAGCGTATCCATGGAATACCTCTAGATTCTGCTTCTTCCACAATAGATCCTGTACTAGGGCCCAATCTTGAGTTTTCACGAAGTTCACGCATGTGTTGAATATCGTCTGCCATGTCGTAAGGTTCCCCTTTAATCAAGGCTTCACAAATTTTAACCGACACCTCAGCAGCATACCTTCCTACCGATTCTTCCATATAAGCAAATACCACATTATAAACCCCAACTTCACCATAACCTCGTGTTCTACCAAAACCAACATCCATCCCAGCAAGGGTTTGTATCTCAAGAGCAATATGCTCAATAATATGACCCATCCAAGTACCTTCTTCCACACGTTGAAAAAACCCACCAGGCTCCCCAACCGAACAGCGATGTTCGTACATAGTAGGGAACATGGCTTTTAACCTCTCGTAAAACCCATCAATTTTATTGGAAGGCAATGCTTCCATTTCTTCCAGATCGAGAACCATAACTATTAGTTTATGTCGTCTTACTGACCAATAATTTGGCCCTCTCATTGCATTTATTTCTCTTATTTTCATAAAATTTTAGGGTTTTGATAATTAAAATTGAATTATCGTAAATATACAGAAATGTTTGAGATATTCTTGAGGCTCAATAACTTTTAAAAGTTAGCATTATAATTAAAAGTTAAGTCTTTAAAAATCAACCAAAAAGCTTTTGGTTCAATCCGTTTTTCTAAAAACAATCAATGTTTCTGTGGGGTTGTAAAGTGTTAGCCTGTTGTTTTCAACAGTATAGCCAACGCTACTTTGAAGTGCCTTTAAAAATTCAGGTTCTTTATTTGATGGTTCACACATTTTTTCTGTTGTTACAATATTTTTAAAACGCAACAAGCCTTTTTCGAAAAACAGTTTTCCATTTATTTGGTTGCAACCTGCAAAACCCATAATTGTGTTTTTGGAACTATTGATTTCGATCGTTGGAAACTCCTGAGAAAAATCATCTTTGGTAACTTTTTTTCCCTTTAAAGTTTCAAGCACCCAAATATCATGTAGTCGATAATCTGTAACATAAGCACCACAACCTTTCAAGGTTTCAAAGTCTTTGTTGAAGGTTTGTTTTATTTGCAAAACAACTTCATAAGGGGAGACTTTTCCAGACATTTGGTTTGTACATTCCTTTTGTACAATTTGAATCTTTATGTGTAAAGCTTCGGTGTTTATGTTGTAGCGCTTCACATTGGCATCCATGGCCAAAATGGGTTCAGCATGTGGGGTTTTTAGAGTATCTGTTGGTGTTTGAAAAACCACAAGATTGCTATAAATCCCTAAGCTCCAAAATGGCTCTGTGCCAGTAGCTTGAAAATAAGGTTGTTGATTGTTCCCTGTGTTTTTGGTTTCTGCATGCGAAAGCACAATTGAATCTTTAGCTTCTGGAAGAACGGTTTTAGTATCTGCTTTTTGTTTACAACCAAAGGTGATACTGATAAGAAGCCATAAAATAGCATGAATTTTCATAAATTTAATAGTGTTTAAATACATGTTGTTTAGCAATCATAAAAGTTACCAATAAAATTGATTATATGATGTATTTAACTAAATAAGTTTATTTTTGCAAGTGTAAATCAATAGCAGGCCATGAGTCATTCAAAAATAAAAGGAACACTTATTCCCATTGGTGGAAATGAAGATAAAGGTATAGAGGAAAACGAAAAATACACCCTTGAGTTTATTCAAGAAGGAATTTTATATCATGTGGTACAACAAGCTGGGGGAAAAGATGCCCATATTGTTGTTATTCCAACAGCGTCCAGCATTCCTGTTGAAGTGGGCGAAAATTACCTATCAGCATTTTCGGCTTTAGGTTGTAAGAATGTAACTGTTTTGGATATAAGAAGCGTTGAGGACTCTGAAAAACAAACTTCGATTGACTTGGTAAAACAAGCCAACTGTATTATGTTTTCTGGTGGCGACCAATCTAAAATCACCAATAAGATAGGTGGTACCACCATTCACAAAATCATGTTGGACCGTTACCAAAACGAAACAGGCTTTGTTATTGCTGGCACAAGTGCTGGTGCCATGGCCATGACCAACGAAATGATTGCAGGAGGAAGCCCCAAAGATGCCTTTGTAAAAGGCGCTGTAACCATGTACAAAGGTTTGGGCCTTATTCCAAAACTTATAATTGACACCCATTTTATCCAAAGAGGCCGATTTGGCCGTGTGTCCCAAGCTGTTTCTAAATTCCCTAACCTTGTTGGTTTTGGTCTTGCAGAAGACACAGGCATGATTATTAAAAATGGAAACGATTGCACTGTTATTGGATCAGGAATGGTCATTGTTTTTGATGGTCATAAACTTACCCATAACAATGAAAAAGTATTGGAGGAAGGAACACCTATGACAATGGTTAATTTGGTTGTTAACATTTTAACCAATGGCGATCTTTACAATATTGAAAACAGACAAGTGAGCGTGCTTCCAATTGAGGCTGACTTTATTTAGACCCGCGATGCTGTCCTTATAAAGGAGGTACGACTGAAAATAATTTTTTTCTAGAATTAAACGTATAAGATTGTTTCGTCCTTTGTCCCCGCCATGAGGACCAAGAGCTTTCTACTTATAAATAGAAACTTCTTCCAGGCCGTTGGAAGATTTACAAGCCCGATACATCCCTTCAGTATTAAAAGGCATGGCAAGATTGCCTTTGGCATCAACAGCAATAAGGCCTCCATCGCCTCCTAATTCAAGAATGCGTTTATTAATCACTTCGGTTGCAGCATCAGCCAAACTCATGTTTTTGTGCTCCATCAAGCAAGCCACATCATAAGCCACGACACCACGAATAAAAAACTCTCCACTACCAGTACAAGAAACGGCACAGGTTTTATTATTGGCATAATTCCCTGCTCCCACCATGGGCGAATCGCCAACGCGACCCCATTTTTTATTGGTCATACCTCCAGTAGATGTGGCTGCCGCAATGTTCCCTTCCTTATCACAAGCCACAGCTCCTACAGTACCAAATTTGGAATCCTTCTTTTTGGAATGATCCAGCTGAAAGCTATCTGTATCTTTTATTTCCAACCATTGGTTGTGCCTAAATTCATCGTAAAAGTAAGCTGGTGCCTCCAAAGAATACTTAAGTTCTTTGGCAAACTGCATGGCACCTTCACCAGCTAAAAACACATGATCGCTTTGTTCCATAACGTCCCTAGCCAAACTCACTGGGTTTTTAATTCCAGTAATTAAGGATACAGCACCAGCATTCAAGGTCTTCCCATCCATAATGCTAGCATCCATTTCATGGGAGCCAGTAGCTGTAAACACTGCACCTTTTCCTGCATTGAACAAAGGGGAGTCTTCAAGAAGTTTAACAGCTTCTTCAACAGCTTCAATGGCAGAACCTCCTGCTTCCAAAATTAAATAACCTTTATCCAAAGCGTTTTTCAATGCTTGTTTATAGCGGCTTTCCAATTCTGGAGTCATCATTCCTTTTACTAAAGTCCCAGCGCCTCCATGGATGGCCATTGAAAATGTATTCATTGTGTGTTTTTTTTGAATTTCAAAGATACAGTTTGTGTTTGAAAAAAATAAGGCCTTTCAAACTTTAAAACCAAAAGGTATGCTAACTTTTTTGTAGCTTTGATGTTCTTACAAAAACAATCCGATGTCTGAACAAAAACGCCTTTTTTTAGTAGATGCCTACGCGTTAATTTTTCGTGGCTATTACGCTTTTATAAAAAACCCAAGAATCAATTCGAAAGGACTGGACACGTCTGCCATTATGGGTTTCATGAATTCCCTTTTAGATGTCATTAAGCGTGAAAGACCAGATCATCTTGCTGTTTGTTTTGATAAGGGTGGAAGCACAGATAGAGTGGAAATGTTCTCTGAATATAAAGCCAATAGAGATGAAACACCAGAAGCCATTAAGATTGCTGTGCCATACATTTGTGAGATTTTAAAGGCCATGCACATTCCCATCATGGTTAAAGAGGGTTATGAAGCCGACGATGTGATAGGAACCTTGGCAAAAAAAGCCGAGAAAGTAGGCTATCAAACCTTTATGGTAACTCCAGATAAAGATTTTGCCCAATTGGTTTCAGAAAACATCTTTATGTATCGCCCAAAATCTTTTGGTGGTGGCTATGAAGTTTGGGGCATTCCGGAAGTACAACAAAAATTTGAAGTGGAACGTCCAGAGCAAGTGATTGATTTTCTTGGAATGATGGGAGATTCCAGCGACAACATTCCGGGTTTGCCTGGGGTTGGGGAAAAAACGGCTAAAAAATTCATTCAAGCCTATGGAAGCATGGAGAACTTATTGGCAAATACGCATGAGCTAAAAGGGAAAATGAAGGAGAAAGTTGAAGCTTCCAAAGAATTAGGCATGCTCTCTAAAGAATTGGCGCGTATTATGTTGGATGTTCCTGTGGAATTTGATGAAAAGGATTTTGAAATGTCTGAACCCGATGTGGAAGCTGTGACCCAAATTTTTCAGGAATTGGAATTTAGACGATTGATTGATAATTTTCTGAAAACCTTTGGTACGGAAACCGAAACAACTTCAAAGACAACGGAAGCTTCCAATGCAGACAATCCAAAAAAAACAAGTCCAAAAGAACAGGCGTCTGCAGGAGCCGGACAATTTTCATTGTTTGGTGGCGACCCTTCAGTTTCAAAAACCGAGACCACTTCAGAATATACCAGAAACACAGCCGAAACGACCTCTCATTTTTATCAAAATGTGGCGCCAGGAATGGCTACCCAACTCTTTATTAACAATTTAATGAGTCAAAAAAGCGTTTGTTTTGATACTGAAACAACCAGTTTAAACCCATTGGAAGCAGAGTTGGTTGGGATTGCTTTTTCTTGGGATATAGGCAAAGGGTTTTACATACCATTTCCTAAAAAAAAGGATGAAGCCCAAGAACTCATAGAGCAATTGCGCCCGTTTTTTGAAGATGAGAATATTGAAAAAATTGGCCAGAATTTGAAATACGATATTAAGGTTCTTAAAAAATATCAAGTAACCATTAAGGGCAAATTGTTCGACACCATGTTGGCACATTATTTAATCAATCCAGACATGAGGCACAGTATGGATGTTTTGGCTGAAACTTACTTAAATTACACACCTATTTCCATTACGGAATTAATAGGGAAGAAAGGTAAAAATCAACTTTCCATGAGAGATGTGCCTTTGGAAAAACAAACGGAATATGCTGTGGAAGATGCCGATATTACCCTACAACTTAAAGAACATTTTGAAAAGGAATTAGGTGAGGCCAATACCCAAAAACTCTTTGACGAGATTGAAATCCCTTTACTACGTGTGCTAGCAGATATGGAACTGGAAGGGATTAACTTGGACATTGCTTATTTAAATACCCTTTCAAAACAATTGGACAGCGATATCAAAACCCTGGAAGCCAATATTTACAAGGAAGCTGGTGAAGCCTTTAATATTGCTTCCCCAAAGCAATTGGGAGACATCCTGTTTGACAAATTAAAACTGGTTGATAAACCCAAAAAAACAAAAACCGGTCAATACGCAACGTCCGAGGATATCTTGTCCTACTTAGCAAAAGATCATGACATTATAAAACACATCTTGGAGTATCGTGGTTTGGCCAAACTAAAAAGCACATATGTGGATGCACTTCCATTACAAGTGGCACCTTCAACAGGTCGTGTCCATACAGATTATATGCAAACGGTAGCTGCAACAGGAAGGTTGAGCAGTAACAATCCCAATTTACAGAACATCCCTATTAGAACAGAACGTGGCCGACAAGTTAGGAAAGCGTTTATTCCAAGGAATGAGGATTATACTTTATTGGCAGCCGATTACTCTCAAATTGAATTGCGAATTATTGCTGCCTTAAGTGATGAAGAAACCATGATTGAAGCCTTTAAAAACGGCGAAGACATTCACGCATCTACGGCATCCAAAGTGTTTAATGTGCCTTTAAATGAGGTGACACGCGAACAACGTAGCAATGCAAAAACGGTTAATTTTGGAATTATTTATGGTGTTTCGGCCTTTGGGTTGAGCAACCAGACCAATTTATCCAGGAGTGAAGCGAAAGAGCTGATTGACACCTATTATGAAACCTATCCAAAACTTAAAAGCTATATTGGAAAACAGGTGGATTTTGCCAGAGACCATGGTTATGTACAAACAGTTTTGGGCAGAAGACGTTATTTAAAGGATATCAATTCCAGGAATGCCGTAGTTCGAGGAGCAGCCGAACGGAATGCCGTTAATGCCCCTATACAAGGAAGTGCTGCAGATATTATTAAAGTAGCCATGATTAATATCCATAAAAAACTGGAAGCTGGACATTACAAAACCAAAATGTTGCTACAAGTACATGATGAATTGGTTTTTGATGTCTACAAACCCGAATTGGAGCACATAAAACCCTTAATTAAAACCGAAATGGAATCTGCTTTTACGTTAAAAGTGCCTTTGGACGTAGATTTAGATGTTGGTGACAATTGGTTAGAAGCACATTAAGCGACTGTTTTTTTCTTTCTACTATTTTTATCCCATGAAACAATAACTCGGGTTTGTAGGAAAAAACGCTGGCCTTCATACATTATCCATGGAGTATCTATATGGTTAAAGCCGTCCTAAAATAGCTATACAGGTTATTAATTACATCCTGATTTATGATACTATAATACTATTTAATCCCGAATGGATTGTACAGGTTTCATATACTCTCCATACACTCTGCATACACTATCTATACTTAAGCTATACTTAAGCCATATACTAGCCGTTGATATAACCTGTCTTAAAATAACTATACAGATCAATAAATAAATCCTGATATTATTTTACAATAATACTTTTTAACCCTAAAATGACTGTATTTCTTATGGTGTTATACCTAACAATTGCATCTGCTTATTTCCTTATATGTTATATGTTAACATAGGCAAGCCAAAAAAACAGGGCGTGAATTCACGCCCTGTTTTTTTGGTTTATTAGATGGATGTCTACACCTTATGCTGTTTGCATCTCATGTTTGCCTTCATAAACTTCCTCTACCAATTTGGAATTAAATGCCGGCAAGTCTTTAGGCGAGCGACTGGTAACCAATCCTTCATCAACGACTACTTCTTCATCTACCCAATTGGCACCTGCATTTTTAATATCGGTTTTAATAGAGTTGTAGGAGGTCACTTTTCGTCCTTTTAAAACATCTGCTTCTGCCAGGAGCCAAGGTCCATGACAAATAGCTCCTACAGGTTTTTTATTTTCAAAAAACGATTTTACAAAAGCAACTGCCTGATCGTTTCTTCTCAACAAATCTGGATTAATAACACCTCCAGGCAACATTAAAGCATGGTAATCCTTTTGGGAAACTTCATCAATTGTTTTGTCTACTTTATAGGTATTGCTCCAGTTTCCATCTGCCCAAGCTTTAATTTCTCCAGCTTCCAAAGAAACGATGTGCACATCTGCCCCAGCATCTTCCAAAGCTTTTTTTGGTTCTCTTAATTCACTTTCTTCAAATCCATTGGTTGCTAATATTGCAACGGTCTTTCTATTTAAGTTTTCCATTTTTGTGTGTGTTTTTAATTAATTATTATTTACTTCAAGATACCTTTAATATGGGCAGAAGTCAAGAAATTAAGAGGGTTTAACCCAAGATTAACGATTCATGTTAATGAGTCTTAAAAAAAATTGAACTGAATTAACTTAAGTTCGTTTTTATTAAACTTAAAATGTACTGAAAGACTGAAAAAAATAATTTAATCATCAATAGGGGTTTAATAATTTTCAATATATAATATGTTAGAAAAAAGACATAAACAAAGTTATCAAAAATATCTTATCACACTATTTGGTAATCAAATATATAATCGTAAATTTGCAAACTCTTTAAAAGAGAGGAATGTTTAATCTATTACGCAAAGTGCGTGATAAAAAAATTAATAAGTGTGGACACATTAAGCTACAAAACAATTTCGGCCAACAAAGCTACTGTTACAAAAGAGTGGGTTTTAGTTGATGCTGAAGGTCAAAGCCTAGGCCGTTTAGCTTCTAAAGTTGCAAAACTTTTAAGAGGTAAACACAAGCCTAACTTCACACCACACGTTGATTGTGGAGATAACGTTATTGTTATCAATGCAGAAAAAATCAACTTAACGGGAAACAAGTGGAACGATAAGACTTACATTCGTCACACAGGTTATCCAGGTGGTCAAAGAAGTTTATCTGCTACAGAATTGTATGGAAAAGATCCAGCAAGATTGGTAGAGAAATCAGTAAAAGGAATGTTACCTAAAAACAAATTAGGTGCCGATTTATTCCGTAATCTTAACGTTGTGGTTGGTGCAACTCATACACATGAGGCTCAAAAACCAAAAACAATTAACTTAAACGAATTCAATTAATGGAAGTAATTCACAAAATTGGCCGTAGAAAGACGGCTGTTGCTCGTGTGTATGTTGCCCCAGGAAAAGGGAACATGACCGTGAACAAAAAAGACATGACAGATTACTTTACTACTTCAACTTTACAGTATAAAGTAAATCAACCTTTAGTTATGACTAACAATGATGGCAACTTTGATATTACAATAAACGTATATGGAGGTGGCATAACAGGTCAAGCTGAAGCAATCCGTTTAGGTTTATCTCGTGCTATGTGCGAGTTAGATCCTGAAAACAGATCTATTCTTAAACCAGAAGGTTTATTAACTAGAGACCCAAGAATGGTAGAGCGTAAAAAATTCGGTCAGAAGAAAGCGCGTAAGAAGTTCCAGTTCTCTAAACGTTAATACAACTTCAACAAGATGGGACCTTTATATCATATATTTCCATCTTGTTGAAACAAAACAAAAAAAATAACCCAGTTATTGTTGTCCATGGCCCAGAGGTCAGGATTTAGTTTAGCATCTAAATGATTTTGGCGACACACCATGGGGTGTGGACCACTTAATCATTGCTAATTCAACAGAACGTAAACTATTACAAAATGGCAGTAGAAGTAAAAGACTTACTAGAAGCAGGTGTACACTTTGGTCACCTTACACGTAAATGGGATCCCAACATGGCTCCTTACGTATATATGGAGCGCAACGGCATCCATATTATCAACCTTTACAAAACAGCAGCTAAAATTGACGAAGCTGGAGCAGCACTTGCTAAAATTGCAGCTTCCGGACGTAAAATTTTATTTGTTGCAACAAAAAAACAAGCAAAAGATATTGTTGCTGAAAAAGCAGGTAACATCAACATGCCTTACATTACAGAAAGATGGCCAGGTGGTATGTTAACAAACTTTGTGACTATTAGAAAAGCCGTTAAAAAAATGGCTACCATTGATAGAATGAAGAAAGATGGTACCTTCGATTCTTTATCTAAAAAAGAACGTTTACAAGTAGACCGTCAACGTGCTAAATTAGAAAAGAACTTAGGTTCTATTAGCGACATGACGCGTTTACCAGCTGCCTTGTTTGTAGTAGACATTAAACGTGAACATATTGCGATTGCAGAAGCTCAAAAATTAAACATTCCAATTTTTGCTATGGTAGATACCAACTCAGACCCACGTCAAGTTGACTATGTAATTCCAGCAAACGATGATGCTTCTAAGTCAATCAACAAAATTTTAACTTACGTAACAGACGCTATTGCTGGTGGTTTGGCAGAAAGAAAAGCTGAGAAAGACGCAACTAAAGAAGATGCTCCTAAAGCTGATAAAAAATCTGCATCCAAAAAGAAAGCAGTAGCTACAGAAGAGGAAGAATAAAAATTAAGTAAAACACATTAAAAAGTCGTTTATTCTTTTCTTACTGAAAATAGATTAAACGACTTTTTTAAATATTAAACATATAATGGAAGCTATGGTAAAAATTACAGCCCAAGAGGTTAATAAATTAAGACAAGCTACAGGTGCAGGGATGATGGACTGCAAGAAAGCATTGGTTGAAGCAGAAGGCGATTTTGAAAAAGCCATTGACGTATTACGTAAAAAAGGTCAAAAAGTGGCAGAAAAAAGAGCCGACAGAGAATCTTCTGAAGGTGCTGCTATCGCTAAAATAAACGACGACAACACAGTTGGTGTTGCCATTGTTTTAGGATGTGAAACAGACTTTGTTGGTAAAAACGAAAACTTCGTGGCACTTGCTAACGAACTGGCGGAAAAAGCCATCAACTTCAACTCTAAAGAAGACTTTTTAGCGTCTGATTTTGGAGGCATGACCGTTGCCGATAAATTAGTTGAGCAAACAGGTGTTATTGGAGAAAAACTAGACATTACCGCTTTTGAAAAACTAGAAGCTCCTTACGTTGGACAATATGTGCATATTAACAAAATTGCAGCTTTAGTAGGTTTATCCAAAGAAGTGGAAAATGCTGAAACCTTAGTAAAAGACGTTGCTATGCAAGTAGCATCCATGGGAGCAACTACGTTATCTTACAAAGATTTTGATCCTGAGTTTATAGCTGCTGAAACAGAAGCAAGAATTGCTGTTATTGAAAAAGACAATATTGAATTGGGACGTTTAGGTAAAACCTTAAAAAATGTGCCTCAATATATTTCTATGGCACAATTAACACCTGAAGTATTGGCCCAAGCAGAAGAAGCTGCAAAAGCAGAACTAAAAGCTGAAGGAAAACCAGAACAAATTTGGGATAGAATCCTTCCTGGAAAAATGGAACGTTTTATTTCAGACAACACCACGTTAGATCAAGAAAAATGCTTATTGGACCAGAACTTTATTAAAGATGAGAAAATGAGCGTTGCCAAATATGTAGCCTCTTATGGAGATGTTTCCATTACAGGTTTTAAACGTGTATCAGTAGGAGAATAAATTCTCGCAATAGCAAGAATTACTTATTATATCAAACCACTACCTTTTTTAAGAGGTAGTGGTTTTTTTATTGGTAAAATCTCATTTTATAAAAATTCAATAAATAAAAAATTTATGTAGCTTTGCAAAACGCTTTATTCCTCTTGTAACAGGAATGATATTCATCTAAAAAACACATGAAATACAAAAGAATTCTTTTAAAACTATCTGGAGAGGCTTTAATGGGTAGCAGACAATACGGTATAGACCCAGAACGTTTGGCAGAGTACGCGAAAGACATTAAAGAAATTACAGACAAAGGTGTTGAAGTAGCCATAGTTATAGGTGGTGGCAATATTTTTAGAGGTGTTGCTGGAGCCAGTAACGGTATGGACAGAGTTCAAGGGGACCACATGGGCATGCTTGCAACCGTTATAAATGGTCTGGCGCTGCAAAGTGCTCTGGAGGATGCTGGTGTACCAACCAGGTTGCAAACAGCCATCCATATTGAAGAGGTGGCAGAACCTTTTATAAGAAGACGTGCTTTAAGACATTTGGAAAAAGGACGTGTGGTCATTTTTGGAGGTGGCACAGGAAACCCTTATTTCACCACAGACTCTGCAGCTGTGTTACGTGCCATAGAAATTGAAGCCGATGTGATTTTAAAAGGGACCCGAGTGGATGGTATATACAATGCAGACCCAGAATTGGATTCCAAGGCCATAAAATTTGATCATATCTCTTTTGACGATGTGCTACGAAAAGGATTAAAGGTTATGGATACCACTGCTTTTACCTTAAGTCAAGAAAACGAATTGCCCATTATTGTGTTTGATATGAATAAAAAAGGCAATCTGTTAAAAGTGGTTTCCGGTGAAAATATAGGAACTAAAGTTAATTTATAATACGTACTTTTACTTTTGGCTTGTTTTTTGAAAAAGCCATTAAAAATAAATTTTAAAAGATGAACGAAGACATTCAATTTATATTAGACTCAGCAAAGGAATCTATGGATGCCGCCATTAAGCATCTAGAAAAACAATTTGTTAATATTAGAGCTGGCAAAGCAAGTCCTGCCATGTTGGGAAGTGTGATGGTAGATTATTATGGCTCCCAAACCCCATTAAGTCAGGTTGCCAACGTAAACACGCCAGATGGTAGAACCATAACGGTTCAACCTTGGGAAAAAAACATGCTTCAGGAAATTGAAAGAGGGATCATGTTTGCCAATTTAGGCTTTAACCCAATGAACAATGGTGACACCATTATTATTAACGTACCACCTTTAACCGAGGAGCGCAGACGTGACTTGGCAAAACAAGCAAAAGCAGAAGCCGAGGATGCAAAAATAAGTGTGCGTACCGCCAGAAAAGATGCCAATAACGATATAAAAAAAGCAGATGTTTCTGAAGACCTTCAAAAAAATGCTGAAGCGGATGTTCAAAAATTAACGGATACCTATGTTCAAAAAATTGACTCCTTACTGGAAGTCAAAGAAAAAGAAATTATGACCGTGTAATTGTAAAAAAGCGACTTGAAGTCGCTTTTTTTAATGATTTCATTTTTAAAAAGAAACCCTGTATTTACATAAGGAAACACCAATTCCAATTCTGTTATATTCCGTTTTTAAATAAATTTTCGCAGCAATCCCTATTTAGAGGATCGCTTTTTACACCAAACATTGAATTTAACATAGATTATGATTAAAATCCGTGAGCAAATACATTGCTTTTCGCTAACTTTGCGCCTGTTTTTATTTTAGTATGTTAAAATTATTTACAAAAGGGTTTTGGG
>Ga0209475_10002430_pt1 | contig 18746 bp, 14 predicted proteins | sample tdDd471_FD_187128 | JGI IMG/M metagenome (GOLD analysis project Ga0209475, IMG submission 187128) | Marine sediment microbial communities from the Atlantic coast under amendment with organic carbon and nitrate - tdDd47.1 (SPAdes)... | ecosystem: Environmental > Aquatic > Marine > Coastal >... | reverse complement strand
AAGCGATGCTTTCGCCTTTGAGGAGTTGCAGTTCGTATTGGCGCGCCTCTCGCTTCGGCGCCGAGGGCCGGGAAAACCAGCCCACGGCCCCGACAATCAGCGCGACCGACAGCAGAACCCACGGCAGCAGGCGACGGGGATTCCAGCCCGAATCCTTCACCGCCGCCATCGGTCCCGAAAACATCATGGATTCCGAATCGGGATCATCCAGTCGCACCCGCGCTTCGCCGATGTCGCGCAACCGCTGGCGCGGGTCCTTGGCCAGACAGCGCCTCAGCACCCTCTCCACCTGGAACGGAAGATCATCAGGTAGGCGGTCCCATTCCGGGTCCGATTTCAGGATGCCCGCCAGGGTGTCGCTGGCGGTCTCTCCTGCGAAGACCTGCCGGCCACTGAGCATCTCGAACAGGACCACGCCGAAGGCCCAGATGTCCGCCCGCCGGTCCACTTCCTTGCCTCGGGCCTGCTCCGGGCTCATGTAGGCGGCCGTGCCCAGCACGGTGCCCACCTGGGTCATGGCGGCCGTCATGGTGGGGGCGCTGGAAACGTCCTCTTCGGTCGCCGTCTGGCCGGAGAAGGCCCGGGCCAATCCGAAGTCCAGGACCTTGACCTTGCCGTCGCTGGACCGCTTGACGTTGGCAGGCTTCAAATCGCGGTGGACGACACCCTTTTCGTGGGCTTCCTCCAGCCCCTCGGCGATCTGGCGCGCGATGTCCACCGCATCGTCCACGGACAGGGGGCCCTGGCGCAGGATTTCGGCCAGGTCTTCCCCGTCGACCAGTTCCATGACCAGGAACGTGCATTCCTCGCCGTGCTCGAATCCGAAGATGGAAGCGATGTTCGGATGGTGCAGCGAGGCCAGCACCTTGGCCTCGCGCTCGAAGCGGGCCAGGCGGTCCCCGTCCTCGGCGAACTCGGGGGGCAGGATCTTGAGGGCCACGTCGCGGGACAGCTTGGTGTCGCGGGCGCGATAGACCTCGCCCATGCCTCCCTTGCCGATGAGTTCCTCGACTCGGTAGTGGACGAGCATGGTTCCGGACTGCATGGACGCTCCCAAGTTTGGTCACTGAAACATGAATGATGGTTTTCCAAGTGCGGATAGAGGCACACAATAGGCCATAAAAGAGGATTTAGCTCGGGTTTTGTGAGCCGGGCTCAAAGCTCTGGGATTTTCCTCTCGCCACTGAAAACGGCGATCCCGGCGGCACACCGCGAGCCTCCCAAAGAGTCCATCCGAGGCAAAAGCCGCGTTTTGAAGGCTCGGTCCCAGATCAGATGCCGGCAGGCTCGAGGAAGGGGAGGCTGAGACCGGTCAGCCAGCCAACCGAATTTGGATATCCAGAGGTGGACCCGCAAAATCTCTGGAATTCGTTGATACATGGAAGATTGCCTGGGCCATTGGCGAAAGAGGGATGGCTCGCACTTGTTTCGCACACTGTAACCTATGGGGTCGCAACATCATGGGCCACCAGGAAAGGGCCCTCGTCACCATAGTCCAGCAGGATCAGACCGCCTGGCCACAAACCCAGTTGCTCCAGTCACCCTGGTGAGGCAAGCCCAAAAGGACCGGTTCGACGGAGGCGGAAGGATCGTCGGCCTGCTGCTGGCGGCTGGCGTAGTCGAGTACGTAGAGGTTGCTGAAACCGCTGGGTCCTGAGTTGAAACGTTGCGCACCAGTGTACATTATGCTACATTAATAGACAACAATAGACAGTGATTGACATAGACAGTCAGTCATCTCCCGACAAACCAGGAGGAATCCACCATGTCCCAGTACCCGGATATCCTGACCTTGACCCAGGCAGCGGCCTACCTGCAGGTCTCCGAACGCACGATCCTGCGGGCTCTCAAGGAGGGTCGCATGCCCGGGCGCCAGGTCGGCTCCCAGTGGCGATTCGACCGGGAGCAGCTACGCGGGTGGGTACGCGGCGAGATCGAGGATCCGCCCCGGGCCGAGACCCAGCTCGACCTGATCGAAAAGGAGCGCGCCCGCCTGGGGGTGGATCTGCCCGAGATGCTCATCGATCTGCAGCAGGCGGCGCGTGAGCGGATGAAGCAGCAGGCGGAAGATGCTGCGGACGAGACCCGCGAATCTTGATCCTCCAGTTCGGCCAAAGTTGCCGGCGTTTTGTGGTATAATGAATGCCGATATTCGCCAACGATTATTGGGGACGTTACAGGGGAGAACGACATGCGTCGCGGGGGACTGGTCCTATTGGGCTGCGCATTGATTTGGATGTTGGCTGCCGGCTCCGGCAGCGCGATCACCGGCCACGGCGATTCGAATCTGTTCAGCCTGAACACCTCCTGGCTATCTGCGACGCCGGACGAGGTCCTACCGCGGGCCCATGCCCTGTTGCCATGCCGCCCGAACCCTTTCAATCCGACGACGACCATCGTGTACGAGTTGCCACAGCCGTCCAGGGTTCACTTGGCCATCTACGATGCGCGGGGGCGTCGGGTCCGCCTGCTCCAGGAGGGGCAACCCATGTTGGCCGGTCGCCACGAGATTTCGTGGGACGGCCGCGGAAACGGAGGGCAGCCGGTGGCCGGTGGGGTCTACCTGTGCCGCCTGCAGGCTGACGGGTTCCAGGGCATGATTCGCATGGTGCTGGTGAAGTGATCGAATGACGTGGAGGGAACGCGGCGTGAAGATTCGTGAGCTCAAGCGAGGACCAGGATTCGTGGTGGCGATGTTGCTATGCATGCTGATCCCCCGGGGGGTCGCCGCCTTGCCGCCCGAGGTGACCAACGTCCAGGCCCAGCAGATCGCCGACACCTATCTCGTGGACATTGTCTACGACCTGGCCGATTCCAGCGACCATGGTTCGATGGTACACGTGCTCTTGTCCATCGATGGCGGCAACACCTGGACGATCCCTTGTCCCTCCGTGTCCGGCGATGCGGGGCAGATGGTGCTGCCTGGTCCCGGGCGTCACGTCATCTGGGATGCGGAGCAGGACTATCCCGGTTTTGTGGGGGACAACTGCCGGGTGCGGGTGGTGGCCGACGACGACATACCGCCGCCGGAGATCTCTTTTGCCCGGATCAGTCCTTCGGGTTGGGACACGATTCCCATTGCACCGTACGACACCATTGGATTCGGAGAGCCTCTTCATCTCTACTGGCAGGGTAGTACAGGGGCCATCGCGGGTATGTCTCTACAGCGCCTCGCCGAGATCGACACCATCTACCCTTACGACGACGGCCTGTATGGCTACAAGTACCGCCTCATGGACGAGGATTGCGACGACACGATTGAAGACTGCTGGCATCCCCGCAGGTTCAATGAAGCCACCGGGGACAGTTTCTCCTACTACGGACAGATCACCGAACTGAGGTTCCACAACGACGGCTCGGGTTCCGATCTATTGCACCAACTACTGCCCAGCGGAATCTTTCCCATGCGATTCGATGCTCTGGACGTCGCCCGTAACACGGTTCCGCCCTGGTTGCAGGGATTCGACTTCGTGGTCAACTATGACCCGGAGACCCTCGTCCTGGACGGCCAGGCCGACTGGGCCCACCCCGAGGACCCGCAGGTCTATCCCTATTACACACTCCTGAACGACCCGGCCCAGGAGCGACATCCGTTTGGAATGGAAGACACCATTCCTGATCGGGCCTACGTGGTGTGCAAGGCGCTGATGCGGGACGATCCTCGGGACCTACGCCTCGACCCGCAACAGCCGCTGCGTTTGACCGGACAGGTCCGCGGAGTGCTGGAGGTATTCGGCGGGGGCCTCTTCTCCTACGAAACCGACCCGAGCGCAGCGAACGAGCCCACCTGGGGCGAGGGCATCGATGGCTGGTACGCCGACACCTTGGGTTTCATGCCGGGTCCGAATACGCACTACGTGATGAACCTGCACGCTGTCGATGAACACGGCCGCCTGGACGGCACTCCTGCGGAACTGTCCTTCCATACCGGCTATGCCCCCTGCACCCAGGGAGTCGAGCTGCTGGGCGACCCCGCCTCGCCGTCAGCCTGGGACGAGGCCTTGCCCTGTGCCGAGCCGGGGGATACTTCTCATCCCTGCTTCACCGACACGACGGCGCTCCATGTCAATATGTCCGGCGAGCCCTCGGTGCCGGGACGCGAGACACTGGCTTTCCACTCCGCAGGCTGGTTCGTGATCGACAAGTACACCCACACCGTGGCAGTCCTCGCCGACACCACGGGCCAGACCACCCATTGCTGGGTCATCCCGGCCCGTCGCTACCGCATGAAGGTGTTGCTGCACGGCCGCGACCATCCGGACGAACGCTGGGCCGACCCGCTGCTGAGGATCGGAGGCTGGCAGTACCAGGTCGACTACGAGTGCGATCCCTTCAACGCCATCAGCGATGGGGGCGGCATCGACGACATCGCCCTGCCCACCTGGGGCAGCGAAGAGATGGTCAACGAGTTGCTGGAGATAGAACCCGACTCGGGGCTGTGGGCCCTGCACGTGGATGTCGCGGTGCCCATTGTTTTGCTGCAAACCGGCCCGACGATCTATCGGGACGGCTACTTGCTGGCGGGGATCGCCGGAGGCGATCCGGAGATTGCCGACCTGCTCTTCGAGCTGACGACGCGCCAGAGCGGCCTGGGCGCCGTCCGCGCCATCGCCCACGACCAGACGAGTTGCGAGGTGTGGCCGGTGCGTCCGGCCCGGTACCACTACTTCGAGGGCGTGCGGCCATCAGCCGGAAGCCCGCCACCGGCCATGACCTGGCGTCACTGCAATCTGCCCTACAGCCTGGACGGCATCAAAGGGAGCATCGATCTGTGGATGATGACCCTGCCCAGCAATGAAGGAGTGCCGGTCCAGAAATTCTTCCACCTGGTCTGGGAGACACCCGAGGGCGACTTCGGTTGCGGGAATGATCCCTGATGTAGCTGTCTATGGCGGTCACTCGTCGATAAGCCACCGAGGTTGAGACGTTTCGAGGTGGCCCACTTTGTGTCCAGCACGGAATGGAATGGTGCGCGGAGCTGGAAACTGCGTGTTTGCGGGCACAGTGACGTGATTGGCTGTGAATAATGGTCCGCCACGGAACCTACAGGGCCCGTTGCTGTTAAGCTGGACTATCTATCTGGCGCGACTCGTCACCACGAGAAAAGGATCCCGACATGATGCGTCTCCTGCTCTTCCTCTGGGCCTATGCCGTTGCCTGGACCTGCTCCGGATTGATCCATACCACTGACGCCGCCGTCGCCGGCATCCAAGGCCTGCTCACACCAGCGGTCCTCGCCTCGGTCAGTCTGTTTGCCCTGGCCGTTGCGGTGCCGATTCTGCTGTGCCAGTTCATCCTGGTGCGCCACCACTGGCGAGGCTTCGCCATTGCGGTCGGGTGTATTGCTCTGGTCATGGGGCTGATCATGGCCCTGATGGGGTCAACCGCCACGACCGCGCCCTTGTGGTTGGGCAGCTTCCTCGGCTCGGCCGGGTTGTTCATTTTGGTGCTGCTCGTCGGGGCGGTTCCGGCGTTCTGGTTCGGAGCCGGGGGCGGCCAATCGGCGCGAACCACGACCGCGTGAACAGAACCAGCAAACGGATCTGGATGATCCTGGGTTGCCTCCTGGCGCCGTCGCTGACTTCTGCCGCGGCTCTGGACACCGACAGGGCCGCCTCCTTCCTGCATGCGCTGACCGATCCGGCGGCGACGTTCGATGAGTACCTGTGTCCCGACGATCAGGCCCTTGCCCAGCGCCTGGGCATCAGCTACATAGAGGCGCCCTGCAAGCCGCTGATCGCCTGGGATCTGACGCTGCCGCAGCGTGAACGACTGAGCCGAACAGGGCCGGCCGGACAGTTCGAGATCGAAGCGCTCGACGAGGCACACTCCCGCCTCGTCGTGTTTCCCGGGGACAGCACATTGACCCGCAGCTGGGTCTTTCGCGATGGGCGGTTGGTATCATCGATCTTGTACCAGGCGCGCGATTGGCAGCAGGTCGACTCGACCCATTTCCGGTTCTTCATCAGTGATCCGTCGTTGTTTCACGAGGCCAACATCGTGGCGCTCGAGGATTTCCTGTGCGAGACGGCTGCGTTGCTGGAGCTTTTCGCAGACGATCTGCAGCGACTGGAGCGCGAGAAAATCTACTACCTCTTCTGCCGGGACCAAGACGAGATACGCCGGCTCACCGGATATCCTGCACGCGGCATGTACATCGTCTCCCACGACCTGATCGTCTCGACCTACAGCTCCCATTTCCATGAGCTGGCCCATCTGCTGATCAACTACAAGCTCCAGTCGCCGCACCTGTACACCCATCCGTTATTGCTCGAGGGATTCGCCGTGGCTGTCGGCGGTCGTGGCGGCAAGGCGCCCGGGGTGTTGCAGCAACTGGGCCTGTCGCTGCACCGATCCGGGTGGGTCACCTGGACCGAGTTGCTGGATGCGCAGGGCTTCCATCAGCTGAATCCTTCGCTGTCATATCCGGCGAGTGCTCCAGTCAATCGATTCCTGCTCGAGGCACTGGGCGCCACGGAGTACCTGGCGTTGTACGCGGGTCATGGGGGAGACCAGCAGTCGGTGCTGACGATGAAGATCGATCGCAACGAGTTGCCTCCCGGGGCGCAGTGGTCGGAGTACGCGGCCGACCGCAAGAGGTGCGGTGCCATCACTCCCGGCGCCGATGGTCTGAAAGAGGCGGGCGACCCGGTGGCCTTTCAGCCGCTTGCCGGCGGCGAACACCTGGGTTTCGCGGTTCCTGCGATCACCCTGGGCCGGGCGGGAACACCCCCGGGGGGCTATCGCAGTTTTCTGTTCGAGGAGTTCCTGGACGATGCCTCCTACGGGGGCGAACGCTACCTGATTCGGGCTTCGGCCGCCGAGGTTGGTGTGTACGATCTCTTCACCAATACCATGATTGCCCACTACGCGTCGGCATTCTCCAGCAGCGGGGCCGAGATTCCGCTGCTCGATGGCCGCTTCGTGTTCACGGTCGACCAGAGCGCTTTTCCCTCATATCCCGCGGGATTGGAGTACCGGTTCTTGATCGAGTAGTTGCTCTGGAACGCCTCTGGTCCAGCGGTGTCAATCCCTCGCGTGTGGCGTACTTCGTCAGTTCCGCGATGCTGCGGATCTTCAGCTCGTCCATGATCGCTTTGCGCTGGGACTCGACGGCCTTGGCCGAGAGATTCAGACGACCGGCCCGCCCTGTGGTACCCGGTGCGGTGCCGGCCTTTCGAGTTCTGGGCTTTGCCAGTATACTGGTCGGGTGGGACGTAGGGGACGTCTCGTCAACGATATCTTTTGTTCACTCCATATAAATCGACCAGTCGCAAAGGGACCGGTGCGTGAGACTCGGGTCGAACGGATCAGTTCATTCATTGGAACGCAAGGAGCAACGTCATGGATCGAAGATCGCGAATCGTTCAACCAGCTCTACTGCTGATGGCAGTCCTGCTGGTGCTCGCCGGCACGGCTCAGGCCCAGACCGACCAGCCGAACATCCTCGTCGTCTGGGGCGATGACATCGGCCAGTCCAACATCAGCACCTACACCCACGGGGTGATGGGGTACGAGACGCCCAACATCGACCGCATCGGCCGCGAGGGCCTGGTGTTCACTGATTACTACGGCGAGCAGTCCTGCACCGCGGGCCGTTCGTCCTTCATCATGGGTCAGAGTGTGTTTCGCACGGGTCTGTCCAAGGTCGGGTTGCCCGGGGCCGAGCAGGGAATGCACCATGCGGACCCCACCATCGCAAAGGTGCTCAAGAACCAGGGCTACGCCACGGGCCAGTTCGGTAAGAACCACCTGGGCGACCGGGATGAGCACCTGCCGACGTTGCACGGTTTCGACGAGTTCTTCGGCAACCTGTACCACCTCAATGCCGAGGAAGAGCCCGAGAACTTCGACTACCCTGGAGACATGGTGCTGGCTGACGGCCAGACCTTTCAGGAGAAGTTCGGACCCCGGGGCGTGATCCATTCCTGGGCCGAGGAAGACGGCAAGCAGCGCATCGAGGATACCGGGCCGCTGACCAAGAAACGCATGGAGACCGTGGACGACGAGACGTCGGCCCGGGCCATGGAGTTCATCAAAGAACAGCACGCGGCAGGCACACCTTGGTTCGTATGGTGGAATGGGACCCGCATGCACTTCCGCACCCACGTGAAGGAAGAGCTGCGCGGTGTCTCGGGGCAGGACGAGTATTCCGACGGCATGGTCGAGCACGACCTGCACATCGGCCAGTTTCTGGACCTGCTCGACGAGCTGGGCATTGCCGACAACACCATCGTATTTTATTCCACGGACAACGGCCCCCACTACAACACCTGGCCCGACGCGGCGGCCACCCCCTTCCGGGGCGAGAAGAACACCAACTGGGAAGGCGGCTGGCGGGTTCCTGCCATGGTGCGCTGGCCTGGCCACATCGAGCCGGGAACCTGGACCAACGAGATCGTCCATCACATGGACTGGCTGCCCACTTTCGCGGCGGCCGCCGGCGACACCGACGTCAAGGAGCGGCTGCTCAAGGGCGACAAGCTGGCCGGCGACAAATACAAGGTGCACCTCGACGGATACAACATCATGCCCCTGTTGACGGGCGAGACCGAGGTCGGTCCCCGACGCGAGATCTTCTACTTCTCGGACGACGGCGACTTGACGGCGCTGCGTTATGACGACTGGAAGCTGATCTTCATGGAACAGCGAGCCGAGGCCACCTTGCAGGCCTGGATCGAACCCTTCGTGCCCTTGCGGTTGCCCTACATCTTCAACCTGCGCCGCGATCCCTACGAACGGGCCCAGGTCACCTCGAACACCTACTACGACTGGCTGCTGGACCGGGCCTACTTGCTGGTGCCGGCCCAGACTTACGTCGGGGGTTTCCTGGCCACATTCAAGGATTATCCGCCGCGTCAGAAAGCTGCCAGCTTCAGTCTGGAGCAAGTCATGCAGAAGCTGGTCGAGTCCGGGGGTGCCCACTAGAACCGGCCCAGTGTCGGAACCCGTAGTTCGGTTGAAGGAGGATGACTGTCATGAGAAACGCGATCCGCTGGATGCTCGTGATCGCCGTGTGGACGGTGGCCGGTTGCGCTACAAAACCAGGTGATCCGTTGCCTTCCTGGAACGAGGGCTCGATCAAGCTCGCGATCACCGGGTTCGTGACTTCGGTCACCACCGAAGGAGTCGCAACCTATGTCCCGCCAGCCGAGAGGATCGCCGTTTTCGACAACGACGGCACGCTCTGGAGTGAACAGCCCGCCTACTTCCAGCTGAGTTTCGCCATCGATCGGATCAGGGCGTTGGCCCCCGAGTATCCCGAGTGGCAAACCCAGCAACCCTTCAAGGCCGCCATCGAGGGAGACATGGCCACGATCGCCGCAGCTGGTGAACACGGTCTGCTGCAGTTGTTGATGGCCTCCCACGCCGGCAACACCACCGACGAGTTCCGGCAAATCGCCCGGGACTGGTTGGCGACGGCCCACCATCCGCGCTTCGATCGACGGTACAACGAGCTGGTGTACCAGCCCATGCTCGAATTGCTGGACTACCTGCGCGCCAACGGCTTCAAGACGTTCATCGTGTCGGGTGGCGGTGTCGAATTCATGCGGGTCTGGACCGAGGAGGTGTACGGCATTCCGCCGGAGCAGGTCGTCGGCTCGAGCATCAAAACCCGGTTCGAGCTGCGCGACGGCGTACCGGTGCTGGTACGACTGCCCGAGATCGACTTCGTCGACGACAAGGCATTGAAGCCCGTCGCGATCAACCTGCACATCGGCCGCCGGCCGATCTTCGCTTTCGGAAACTCGGACGGCGACCACCAGATGCTCCAGTGGACGGCCGCCGGCAGCGGCCCCCGGTTCGCGGGGCTGGTGCATCACACCGACGAGGTGCGCGAATGGGCCTATGACCGGGAGTCACACATTGGTCGTCTGGACCAGGCCCTGGTCGAGGCCCGGGCCAAGGACTGGGTCATCGTGGACATGAAGAGCGACTGGAATCGGGTCTACCCATTCGAAGACCAGTAACGCCGAAGCGTCAACCCGGCCTGTGGGATGAGAAAAGGTGCCCCCCGCGGGCACCTTTTCCATTGAGGCCCTCCCTGTGGCACATCAGGGATCCCAGGTCAGATTGACCCCCGTGTTGTTCTGCAGCACGGTGAACCCCGTGTCCCCGCTGACGCTCATAGTTCCGGTGGCGTCGATGATCGATACGACGCGGAACGTCTCCATGGCCTCAGGAGTGAAGGTACGGTCGAGCGCCAGGTGACCGTTCAGCGACATACCCGCCGTGAAAGAGACACGCTCGGCCCGGATCGGATCGCCACCGTCAAGATCGATGTTGATGACCGGGGTGGTGTCCAGGGTCAGGGCGCCGGTGATGTCCAGCCAGGCGGAGGCTCCATTCAGATCGGGGTCGATGGTGCCGGCGATCATCGGGAACTCGGCGAAGCTCAGATTCAAGCGGATGTTCGAGCCCGAAGCGGGGACCACTCCGCCGCCCCGCAGGATGCCGTTGTCGGTCAGCTCGAACTCACCGTCGAATCGCACCACGCCGTCGTTGAGCAGCATGAGTCCGGAGCAGACGAAGTCGGGCGTCAAGGTGGTCAGGGTCCCGTCGGTCTTGGTCAACGATCCCTCGACAAGAATCGAGGTGTCGGCGTCGAAGGCCTCATCCACCGTGCCGCCGAGGCCCAGGTTCCACTGGCCGGTGCTCTCGACCACGATGGAGGCGTCGTCATCCAGCCTCAGGTTCAGTGACTGCCCCGAAGTCAGGGTGCCCCGTACCCGCAGCGCGCGACCGATCAAATGTTTGCGGGCGGAATCGGCGACGAAACGGGCGCTGGCGCCTTCGGCGACGATCAGATCGCCCTCGCCACTGGCGGTGTCCCGCTGCCAGACCAGGCTGTCGTTCACTGCAATATGGGCGGATCCGGAAAGGGTGCCCGAATCGAGGATCAGGTGGCCGAAGCTCACCGTCTGGCCCGTCAACGTACCAATCGCCACGGTGCCGTCGATGGCCACCGGACCGTCGCCGGCGACCAGTGTGTTGCCGTCCACGGTGCTGGTGCCGGTGAACCGCAGGACCGCGTCCGAGTCTACCTGCACCGCGCCGCCAATGGTGGCGGTGGTGCGCAGGGTGCCGGACTGGACATCGATGGTGCCGGTGCTGACGAAGGCATCGTTGGCACCGACGATCGACCCTTCGCCGGTCCCGCCGGATTTGCGGATGGCGCCGCTGCTGGCGCAGGCTCCGCTGGGTGTGGGCCAGATGAGGCCGTCGCCGCGCATGTCGATGAGCGCTCCGGCCTGGTTCGTCAGGGTGGCGCCGTCCATGCGGAACTCGGTGTCCGACTCGAGGGCGAAGACGCCCAGGTTCAACACATCGACGCTGCAGTAGAGCGTGGCGTCGGAACTGTCGAGACTCAGCTCGGACCCGGCCTGGATCGTGACGGTTCCATCGCCGGTAAACGTGCCGCCAGTCCAGCTCACCTGGCCGGCAACGGATAGACTTCCGTCGACCTGCAGGGCGGCGCCGGTCGAGACGGTTCCCGCCAGCAGGGTCAACGAATGGGCTCCGGTGTCCAGGGTCTGGGTCCCGCCGACGCCGCCGATGATCAGCCGATCGACCGTCACGTCCGAGCCCAGGCCGACGGTGTAATCGCCGTTGACGTCGATGACCACGGTGTCACCGGCCACCGGCACGCTGCCGCCCAGCGGATGACTCGTTGAGTCTGGGTGAAGGCCACGGTGACAGTTGCGGTGTCGGCGACGTTCTCGGCCGTGGCGATGATCAGGGCCTGCCCCTCGCCGGTGGCCACTGCTTGACCTGTACCGTTGACAAGCACGACCAGGTCGTCGGTGCCGGTCCAGGTGACCGGCGGGGTGATGGGATCGTCGTCGTCGTCGCTGCAACCGATCGCTACCAGGACCAGCAGCAGCAACGGCAGTACGAGGCCAGATCGCGTCGAACGGAACATGGCGTACTCCTAATTCGATTCAGTTGATGGGGGCGATAAATGAGTCGCCGCGAAGTATTGCTGATCAAGCTTCTCAAGCAACACTGGCGTCGCTACACCAGAATCATTACATAAAGTTAAGGGAACCTGTAGGGAATCCCGGGTTAGTATTGGGGCCTCCTGGAGGGAGGGCTCGGAGAATCCGGGATAGCTCGTCGGACATCTCCCCCCGACACTGAGCGCCCTCCAGGAGACACGAAAACAGGCAGGCGGCCAGGTGTCGCTCCACGGGAAGATCAACGTTCGCGATCACCTGAGGACACCACCAGTACACCAGGTCGCTTGCCGTTCAGCCCGGGTTGCTCTTCCGCTGTGCAATCGCGACTCGCGATCAACTGAGTGATCCGGGCTTAGAAAACGCGACAGATCCCCCGAAGGGGTTTCGCTCTCGCTCACCGGGCTCGCTCGTCGGATGTCTCCCCCGACACCCGGTATCCCCTTCGGGGAACTCATCGTACGGAAGCCTCGGCCCTTTGGACACGCGACTCGTCCAGGGACTGGGGCTTCTGAGCTTCCGGCCGGTGCGTTCCAGGTTCTTGCTGACGACCCCCAACTTCATCGGTATCATGTGTTTCGAGCTTGCCGGCACGCCCGCAGGTTGCCTGTCCAGGGCGCCGCTCACGTCGGTCCGGCAGAAACGGAGCACGCACGATGACACACCCGATTCATCCCAATGTAGATGGCAAGCGCCCACCTCCGGCCCATCCGGGGCTGGGATTGGTGCGCGCCACCGAAGCATCGGCCCTGGCGGCGGGGCGTTGGATGGGACGCGGCGATCCCCAGGGCGCCGATCATGCGGCCCAGGATGCCATGGCCTCGGCCTTGAACCTGCTGCCCATGCAGGGGCGGATCATCAGTGGCGAGGAAGGCCGGGTGGGCGGACATTCGCCGCTGGACAGCCGCACCCTGGTGGGCAGCGGCAAGGGGCCAGAGCTGGATGTGGAAGTCAACGCAATCGACGGCGCCAGCCTGGTGGCCGAGGGCAAACCGGGAGCCATCTCGGTGGCGGCCTTCACGCCGGCGGGGGCCATGTGGAACCCGGCGCCGGCCATCTACATGGACAAGCTGGTGGTCGATCGCACGGTGGCCAACCACATCGGGCCCGAGGCCCTGGATGCGCCGCCGGCCTGGACTCTGGCCCTGGTAGCCCGTCAGAAAGGCAAGGACATCAGCGACCTGGTGGTGTTCATCGTCGAGCGCCCGCGGCACCGGGATCTGATTCACGACGTGCGCAAGGCTGGAGCGAGAGTCTTCCTGCGGCCGGCCGGGGATATAGGCGGGGCGCTGCTGGCCGCCGAACCGGAAACATCCATCGATCTGCTGATGGGCATCGGCGGCGCCGCCGAGGGGTTGATCGCCGCCTGCGCCGTCAAGGCCCTGGGCGGGGCCATGCTGGGTCGGGTGGTGCCCCAGCGCCAGGACGAACGCCAGGCCTGTATCGACGCGGGAGTGGACCTGGGCCGGGTCCTGACTGCCGACGACATGGTGCGTGGAGAAAAGGTCTACTTCTCGGCCACCGGCGTCACCGACGGAGTGTTGCTCAAAGGCGTGAACTACCACGGTGACACCATCGAGACTCACTCCATGGTGCTGCGTCTGGAAACCGGCACCCGCCGGTTCATCGATACCGAACATCGCGTGAAATGAGCCCAGTGAAGCACGGAGCTACACAGCCGACGACGCGGGCCCTGCTGACCAGCTGGCTGGGGCACGCGTCCGGCTTCTTCGTGCAGCCGGTGCAGGTGTTTCGTGGGTACGAGCGGGGTTTTCTACGTCCCGACCTGGTCGCTGGCCTGACCGTGGCGGTGGTGATGCTGCCCCAGGCCATTGCCTACGCCATGATCGCCGAACTGCCGCCGCAGATGGGATTGTACGCGGCGGTCGTCGCAGCCATCGTGGGCGCCCTGTGGGGCTCGAGTCGCCACCTGCACACCGGACCCACCAATGCGGCCAGTCTGCTGGTCCTGGCCACCTTGTTGACGGTCGCCCAGCCGGGAACTCCCGAGTTCGTTGCCGCTGCCGGTTTCATGGCCCTGCTGGTGGGTTTGATCCGTCTGTTCATGGGGTTGTTGCGGATGGGGGTGTTGGTCAACTTCGTGGCCGACAGCGTGATCATCGGCTTCACCGCCGGCGCGGGTATTCTGATCAGCTTCAACCAGATGCGCCACCTGCTGCGTCTGGAGATCAGCAGCAGTCCGGTCTTCGTCGAGACCGTCAAACGCCTGGTCAACAGTATCGATGAGACCCATCTGCTGACCCTGGGCCTCGGCCTGGGGACGGTACTGGTCATCGTCGTCGTCCGCCGCTTCCGGCCCACCTGGCCCGCTGCGTTATTGGCCATGGTGATGGCATCGGCGGCGACAGCGTTGCTGGATCTGGATCAGCAGGGTGTTCAGGTGCTGGGCGCGTTGCCCCGCAGTCTACCGCCCCTGGCCAAACTGCCCCTGTTGTCGGGTGACCTGATCTGGAAGCTGTCCGCCGGCGCTCTGGCGGTGGCGGCCATCGGTCTGGTGGAGGCGGTTTCCATCGCCCGCAGCGTGGCCAGTCAGAGCGGTCAACGGCTGGACAGCAACCAGGAATTCGTGGGCCAGGGCCTGGCCAACATCGCCTCGGGTTTCTTTTCGGGCTACGCAGTCAGCGGTTCGTTCACCCGCACGGCCATCAACTACTCGGCGGGGGGGCGCACGCCCCTGGCCGGCGTGTTCTCAGGCCTGTGGGTGATGGTCGCCATGTTGGCTCTGGCGCCCCTGGCGGTGTACCTGCCCCGCACCTCCCTGGCCGGCGTGCTGTTGGTCACAGCCTACGGCATGGTCGACCAGCGCGAGATGCGACGCATCCTGCGCACCAGTTTCGGCGACAGCTCCATCATGGTCTCTACCCTGACCGCGACCCTGGTGCTGCCCCTGGAGTTCGCGGTGCTGTCCGGGATGCTGGTCTCGTTCGCCCGGTACCTGATCAAGTCCTCGTCCCCAGGAGTGTACTCGGTGGTACCGGACGAGAACTTCCGCCATTTCGTCAGAGCCGGCAACCAGACGGTGTGTCCCCAGATGGGAGTGATGGAGATCGAGGGCTCCCTCTACTTCGGAGCGGTGGCTCACGTGGAAGATGCCCTGCGCGAGAATCAGGAAGCCAACCCCAGCCAGGTCTTCCTGCTGCTGCGCATGCACATGGTCGACCACTGCGACGTCAGCGGCATCCACATGCTCGAAAGTGTGGTCGCCCGCTACCGCAAACGCGGCGGCGACGTCTACCTGGAGGGCGTCCGCCCCGGCGTGCTGCACATGATCGGCCTGTACGGTTTCGACCGGATGATCGGATCGGAAAATATCCTGAACTCCGACAACATCGTCGGCCACATGTTCCACAAGGTGCTGCACCCGGGCTTCTGTGTCTACGAGTGCCGCGAGCGGGTCTTTGCCGAATGCCAGGCCTTGCCCAAGGACGACCACGCGGCTTCGCTACCGGAACTCCACGAGATTCCCGAGCACAAGATCGAGCAGTTGAATCCTTCCCAGGTGAGGTACCTCTGCGACAGTACCGAACTGGAGATCTTGATCATCGACGTCGGCGAAGTCAGCGAGTACCGCAACTGGCACATCCGCAATGCCCGGTCGTTGCCGCTGCGCCGCCTGACCAGCGAAGCCCCCAACCTGCCCTCCGAAAACGCCATCGTGTTCGTCAGCCGCAGCGGCCGCCGCAGCACCCTGGCCAGCCACATCATGACCGATCTGGGCCACTCCCAGGTCTATAACCTCAAGGGCGGCATGCTGGCCTGGGAAGCGGCGGGACTGCCCATCGACGTGGAGTGATCCGATGACGCCCCGGGTGCGCTTCTACTGAAGTACCGTCGGATCCCTGGAAACCACCGGGACTGATCCTGAAATGGTTGGTACCGCAACCATCTCCCTCTTTTTACCTGTAGTTCACGCCCGCTCCATCCTGCTACATTGCCACCATCATGCCGACCCAACGCAAAGCCCTGCTCTGCGGCCTGGCCGCGGTCCTGGCCTGGTCCACCGTGGCCACGGTCTTCAAGCTCACTCTGAAGCACGTGGACCACTTCCAGCTGCTGTTCGTCGCCACGGTGGCCTCGTTGCTGGCCCTGGGCTCGGTGCTGGTCGTTCAGAAGAAGCTACGGCTGCTTCTGAACGCGACCCGCCGCCAGTACACCATGGCCGCCGGTCTGGGCGCCCTCAACCCCTTCATCTACTACCTGATACTGTTCAAGGCCTATTCGTTGCTGCCGGCCCAGGTGGCCCAGCCGCTGAACTTCACCTGGGCGCTGACCCTTTCCTGGTTGTCAGTACCTTTGCTGGGGCGGCGACTCAGCTGGCGGGATGCGCTGGCGGGACTGATCTGTTACAGCGGCGTGGTGGTGCTGGCCACCGGCGGCGATCTGTCCAGTCTGCAAGTGGACAGCCCCCTGGGGGTGGCCTTGGCCCTGGGTTCGACGGTGGTCTGGGCCCTGTACTGGATCGGCAACACCCGCAGCGATCTGGATCCGGTGGTGGGATTGTTCCTGGGCTTCGCCTTCGCATTGCCGCTGGTGGCCGCCGTGACTGCCCTGTTCTCCGATTTCGCCATCGGCCGGGAGGGCCTGCTGGGTGGAGCCTACGTGGGCGCCATCGAGATGGGGTTCACCTTCGTCCTGTGGCTGACGGCCATGCGCTTGACGACGTCCACCGCACGTATCGCCAACCTCATCTTCATTTCACCGTTCGTGTCGCTGGTGTTGATCCACTTCGTGCTGGGGGAGCACGTACGGGAGGCCACCGTGGTGGCCCTGGTGTTGATTGTGGCCGGGCTCACCCTGCAGGGGCGGCAACGGCAGGATTGAGACACGACTACTCCCGGACCACCATGAACGTGGTCTGCGGGTGGGCGTCGCGCCACGAGCGCCAGAAGCCGCGGAAGGCATCCAGGCGGGGCAGCCGCGAGTCTTGCAGCGGCCCGGCAATGCAGATCATCTCGTCATTGCCGTCCAGCCCCAACCCGGTCCACCACAGGCTGCCGGTCTCGTAATCCTGCAGCACGAACTTGCCGTGCCAGGTCCAGCCGCTGGCGGCGATGGTCAGGATCTGCCCGTCCAGGTTTCGGCTGAACACGTCAGCCGCGTCACACAGCGGTCAGTAGGTGGCGGCCAGATGCACTCCCGCCACCACGTCGTTGACCGCCTCCCGGCTGGACATGTGGCCGACCTTGTAGGCTCGGGCGTCGCCGTCGATGCTCACGCCCATCACGTCGGCCAGGTTGTTCTCGTCCGGATAGCGCGGGTCCTCGGGACCGACCATGGTCGGATCGATGATCGGCAGGATGGAGAAGCGGCCCAGGCCGTGGTCCCAGAACACCTCGTGCATGCCGTAGCGTAGTACCGCGTGGGTGATGTCGAAATCCTCCCCCTGGATATCGGTGATGATGATGGGTGTCGGGACGTCGGTCACGGCCTGGACCTCGGTCGGTGTCGTCTGGCGGTTGCCGGCCCGATCCACGGCTACGGCGTAGAAACCGTGTTGACCCGGACCGGCGGCGTTGAATGAGATGGTGCCAGGGTCCTCGAGGCTCACCAGGCGGGGGACGCTGTCGGGCGCAGCGACCCACAACTCGACGTGCTGGATGCCGCTCCCCTCGTCCTGAGCGGCGACGGCGATCTCGAACCTCAGACTGGTCTGGTTGGGCTCCAGCGGGCTCACCTCAGCACGCGGCGACGAGCTGTCCTGGATCGACGTAGTGGTCACCGAGAATTCTGAAACGGCGCCCGCTGCCATGCGGGCCCGTACCCGGTAGCGGTAGCGCAGGCGGTGAATCAGGTCGCTGAACTCGTAGCTCGACGCCGGAATCCATGGACTCTCGACCCGGTGAACCCGGAACTCGTCGTCGACCGCTTGCTGTACCTGGAACTCGAATCTGGCGTTGGGCGGCGTACCGTTCGGCGGCAAGTAGGTCCAGTGGACGGTGTTGGCGGTGCCGGGGGAGTAGGTGGGTTCGAGGGCGATCTGCGGTGCGGTCTCCAGGGAACCTGCGGGCCCGGCGGCGGTGACCGGATCGTCTGCCCGGCAGCCGGCGCCAGCGATCAGCAGGACGGAGAGGATCACTCGGGCGGCCTGGACTGTGCGTCCGGTCGATGTGTCAGGTGTCACATCGCGGTATCGTCGTTCTCGGTTCGAATCTGACATGAGGGACTCCATCGGCGAATTGGGAGAGACACAGGCGCATGAATCAGCATATGAACGCCTCCCAGGTCCTGCAATGTGATGTCCCAGCAGATGCCCCTGCGGATGGCCTGTTCAGTTGATGGACCAGAAACCGAGTGTCTCACTGTCCCGGTCGTTTTTGATAACGGGACACTTTTATGGGACACATTCCGTAAATCATACAAGCTATCTTTATGTCCTCGAATCATGCCAGTCTGTTTAACATGTTGATAAATAACAAGTAAGCATGTGTTTCGCCAATTCGGCACCATCCTTGCAACCCTTATGGCACGACGCCTCCAAACCTGGCCATTGAGCGAGGGGCCAGGTTTAGATGCAGCGGGTCCAGTCGGGCGAACCTGGCTCCGCTGCCCCCCCAGACCCGGATGGTTCCGTGAGCGAGGGAACCATCCGGGTTTCCTTTTTCTAGATGCCATGTTGAGCGGTTGTTGCGGTATCGCCGAGGTATGCGCAGAGGGAGGATGGTTGTCCTGCCAACTACTTCTTCGGTGTCGCCAGCTGATGTATCCTTGCCAGGTCCTGACGGACCTGTTCGTTATCCGGTACCAGTTCGGCTGCGCGCTGGACGTCGG
>Ga0209475_10002425_pt1 | contig 18790 bp, 12 predicted proteins | sample tdDd471_FD_187128 | JGI IMG/M metagenome (GOLD analysis project Ga0209475, IMG submission 187128) | Marine sediment microbial communities from the Atlantic coast under amendment with organic carbon and nitrate - tdDd47.1 (SPAdes)... | ecosystem: Environmental > Aquatic > Marine > Coastal >... | reverse complement strand
GTGACGCTCCAGGGGACCTACCGGTTCCGTTAGAGCGGCCGCCGGCACCTCGCAAGTTGAAGGTAGCGCCGCTCAGAGCCGTCGCGTGGCGAGCCGGTACAGAAAGAGCCCCACGAAGAAGACGATGACCAGGGCCGTACCACGGACGAACGCTCGGTCGAGGATCTCGTTGGCGACCTCCTCCTCGAGCCTGTTGGCCCCGTCGATGATATGGGGCAGCTGCTTCTCCAGACCGCTCGAGTCGAGGATCTTTTCCACCGAGATGAGTGTGAGCTGCATCTCCTGCAGGGCCGCCGTGGCCTGGACCAGGGTGGCCTGATACTCGAGAATGTCGAAGGGCCGTGCGGCCGGCTCGTCTCCCCCGGTCATCCGTGCCATCAGACGCTCGGCGCTCAGCATGTTCTCGTTGAGCACCTCGCCCAGCTGGCGGCCGATCTCGAGGGTGTCGCGCACGTCGCCGAGGGCCGGGCGCAGTCCCTGGTCCTCGGAGGTGAGATCGGCGAGCAGGGCCTCGCGCTCGGCGCTCAGGCCGGCCAGGGCCTGCTCGATCGCCGCCTGCCGCTCCAGCGGGACCCCGTCGATGGTGCGCTCGAAGCTGGCGGCGAGGCGCTCGGCGACCTCGGCAAAGGTCTGTACGTTGGCCAGCACTTGCACCACCTCGGGCTCCATCGCCACCTTGGAGTAGGCGAATTCGACCTGGTAGATGACCGCCGAGTACTGGCGGTTGAGCATGAACATCAGTCGCTCGGCGAGGAGCCGGGTCTCCTCGAGGTTGCGGTTGGCCTCGCGCACCGGAGCGAGCATGCCCCCTGGCTCGCTCGCGGCCACCAGGATCGAGACCGCGCGTGCGTCGCCGAGCTCGGCCAGACTCAGGTAGCCGATGGAGGTATGGTCCGGGTTGCGTTCTCGCCACTCGGACACGAGTTCCCGAAGCTGCTGCTGCTGCTCCTCGGTGAACACGCCGTCCATCACCCCCCAGATGTCCTCCTCGAGGCTGCGGTACGCCTCGATCATGACCTGGGCCGACTCGCCGTAGACCTCCGGTACCCAGTAGTCCTCCCACACCATGCGTTTGAGCGTGACCATGACTGTCATGTCGAGCAGGGCGATGCCCGGCTTAGGCCCGGCGGCGATGTCGGTGGCCACCAGCATGGCGGTGATCCGCTCGCGCGCGGCATCGTGGCGCGCGCGAGCGGTGCCGGCCTGCTCCTCGAACTGCCCGGCGGCCTGGTGGACCACCGCGAAGAAGCGGTCGGCGAACGCCATCAGCTCGGACTGCACCCGCTCCCGAGTGGCCCGGAGGTCGGTTTCGTCCGTCCCACTGGTGGACGCGGTGCCACCCGCGCCGGACATGGAGGCACAGGCCGCGGCGAACGCCAGGGCCAGGGGCAGGCACAGCAGCGGACCTCGGTGGGCTCGCGAGATCGATCTCATCGTCACCCGCCCCACGAGTACTGATAGCCGACGGCGATGGTGTCGAAGTCGGGACCGGCGCGGAAGGTGTAGCCGCTCAGCAGGCTGACGAGGAGGCCCTGGTTCGGCCGAATCAAGTACGAGAAGGTGACGCCGGCGCGGGTGTTGGACTGCCGGTCTTCTTTTCCAATCCCGTCGACGGTCGTTGTTCCTCCGTCGCCGTACGCAACGCTGATGGCGAGCCAGAGGCCTGGACGGAAAGCCCGGATGAAGCTCGCCTTGACGGCATACAAGGGATCCTGCTCGAGAGTCGAGCCACCGAAATAGTCGGTATTGTCGCCGAAGATGCCGCCGGCGAGGCCGACCTCCATCACCCACTTCTCGAACTTGTGTGAGAAACCGATCTCCGGGTTCAGAATCCAGCGATTCCCCCCCAGGTTGACCAGCCGTGAGGGGTCGTATTCGCCGGTCGGCATGATGACGTCGAGGCTCGCTCCGAAGATCGTACGCTGGGAATAGGTGCCGAACTCGCTTTTTCGGAGGGCGGGAGCGCCCGAAAAGAGGGTCTCGATGCCGATCCTCGCATCACCCACACCAGTCGCGCTGCGAGTTCTAAAGACGCCGTCGACGGTTCCCTCCCAGTGGCCGGAGGCCCACGGTAGATCCAACTTGATCTTGGACGACAGCCCGAAGAGGCTGAAGGTCCTGATGTACCTGGCGAAGGCTGCGTGAATCTTGGCGTCGGCATCCTCGATCGGCAGGTTCGGGTCGAAGAAGATGTTGCCCTGGCTGTAGGCGTAGCCGAAGGCGACGAAGTTGACCCCGACGGGCACGTTCGAGTACCTCCTCGGTTCCAACTCCTGAGCCGTAGCCACCGGCCCTGCGATGGCGAAGGTGCCGAACAGAACTGCCCACCGAAACAGCCGCCGTTTCACGGCGCATCCTCCATTCTTCGTAGTCCATTTGCCATCGCCATCTCCGGTCTTCAGATTCGATCGTACTTCATTTGTTGCGGTTTTTCTCATTGTTCATTGTTCATTGTTCATTCTTGTTCATTTTCCCGGCGTGTACCAGATCGGCGAGGTGTAGGCCCGTTCCTGGGTGACCATCGGAACCTCATCCGGCATGTCGATCCCATAGCGTTTGGCTTCATAGGCGGTCCAGCGCGGTGTCGGAATCTCGATGACACGGGCGTAATAGAACGCGTGGTGCGCGGGGTCGAAGTCGGGGTCCTGCCAAACGGCGATAAGCTCGGGGGCACCGATGGTGTTGCGCCAGGTGGCGTTGGCCACGTCGACGGTGTTGCCGACCGGAGGCAGCTTGCCGTCCGGGCCGATCTTGCGGTCGTCCGACCAGACGACGTCATAGACCTTTTCGTAGATCTCACCCTCTTCGTCCATCCATCCCTTGATGATCTGGATCCGGTCGAGATTTCCGCTGTAGGGGTCCTTCAACGCCGCCACCAAGAAGCTCGGCGCAACACCTGCCGGGGCGTCCCTCAGGTCTCCGCCCATCGGCACACCCTTGTCGTAGCCGATCGCCGCGGGCATGCGCGAGGTGGCGTCCTGCTGGGAGAATTCCCAACCACCGAAGAAGCGCACCCTCATGCGCGATCCAGTGGTGGCGTAGGTCTCCTTGCGCTTCATCGCATCGAAGATCGCCGCCCGGGTGTTCTCGGTGGCCCACACCGCGGTCCGTCCCCCGGCCGCCTGCTGCCAGCCCAGTGTGGTGAGGGAATCGTCCATACTTGACTGGATGACCACGTGTTGCCAACGGTGCGGATCCGGCTCGACACCAGAGTGCTTGCCGAAGAAGTTGTCCTCCTGGACCGCAGACAGGGCTGTGTGGGCGTCGGTGCCGGCCGCCATGCCGAACTTGAAGGGGTTGACGCCGAGCTTCTTTTCGAGCTGGAGGCCGATCTTGAGGGCCGACCGGGCGTACTCGTACTGGAGCATCTCCTTCGTCTTGATCTCGGTGCCGTCGAGGTTGGCATCGTCCCAGGTCTCATAGTCGGCGAACTCGTCGGCCGGCGACAGGAAGGGATGCGCCTCGCCGTCGCCTTTGATCTGGGTCACCTCGACGAGGGGCTCGAGGCTGGCCCGCAGCTCGGCCAGCTCGCGGGTGTAGGGCCTGCCGTCGTTGGTCTCGACCGAAAACATCAGGCCGTTGGAGAGGTTGCCGTTGTGCGGAATCGCGAGCACCTGGACACCGGTTCGTGAGCGGAACTCGTCGAGCGCCTTCCACAGGTCCTCGGGGTTTTGGCTGTCGAACACGGAGAAGGGAATCGTCTGGTTGGCCGCCGCCGCATCACCACGGAAGACGACGTTGCGGTGGAGGTTGAAGCCACCCCGACTCGTGTACTCGTACCCGATGAGCGCGGAGAACACACCCGGCTCGTTGTACCTGTCGGCAAGGGCGGTGTATCGCTGCCACGCCTGGCGGACGAGCTCGTCGGCTTCGAACGGCGGCTCGGGCTCGCTGAGGGTGGCGACGATCTCCATGGCGGTGTCGAAGACGAGCTGCTGGTCGCCGGACCTGAGCTTGTCGTACCACCCCCTGCCCTTCGGGGTGTTGACGATGACGGGGTCGCCTCCGAGCAAGGCCGGCATCAACCCGTACATTTCGGCGTGGTCCGAGATGACCATCCAGTCGAGAGGTCGCGAGAGTTTGGCGCGGACGCCGGTGGTGGAGGTCACCTCTTCGCCACGGGCGAAGCGGTAGGCGTCCTCCTGACCGAGCCGGCACATGGTTCCGGCGTCCACCGAGATCGCGGTGTGGAGGTGCTGGTCGCCCCAAAGCGGCCGCTGTGGATAGGTTCGACCGACGTACGGTGAGAACTCGGATTTGCCGAGGTGCTCCAAGACCGCTTCGTCCCCATGGTGGTACTCCTGCGCGAAGACAGGACCCGTCATCAATACGGCAATCACGGTCAGAACCGTGACGTGGTGGGAGTGCTTTCTCGTGTGTTGACGCATGATGATCCCCTCTGTTCTCGGCCGTAATCGTGAGGTCCCCCACTCGAACCGGCAGACCACTTCGGAATTTCCAGTAGCGCCGAGTCTCGCGCGAGTGGCTGGTCCGGTGTGAATCGTCATGGTGGATCTGCTCATCGTGTTGCTCCGACGTGGGTTGGCTGCGTGAACCCACGTTGTGCGGCCACCGTCGTGGCGTTGCATGCAGCCAGTGTAGTGTAGTCGGGGATGGCCGGTGGGGACGGTCATTTCGCGCCACCTCGCGAATTCCAGCTGCAGTGCGCCGTCGCCCGAAATGGCGATCCCCACGATCACGGTCACATCGCTCGGTCGAGATGCGTTCGAGGGGATGGCGCGAAATGACCGGGATCGGCCCGTCGCCTCGGCCATGATGGTGTCCGATTCTGGAGTCGAGATTGGCAGCCGATGATCAGATCGACGAGAAACCGAAGGAGAGAGATCATGAACAGAGCATCAACCTTGAAACCGGTGAGCGTCGTGCTGTGCGTGGCGTGGGTGCTGACGGCGTCATTCGGCGCTCAGGCTCAGGACTTTCCCAAGATTACGCCGGAGTTGTACGACAAACTGAACGCAAGCATGGATGCGACCTGGCCGCACGATCCCGCGGTCCCGGACCTGCCGCCGATGCCGGTGACGGATGATCCGGTCATGAATCCAAACGCTTTTCTTTGGACCCACTTTGACGACAATGTCTACCCGCCCAGGGTGGAGGGCGTGCCCAAGCCACGGGCGCGAATAGTGACAGAAAGCGACCCGCTCGAAGTCGACGTCTACTGGTCGATGCGCAGCCCGTACAGTTACCTGGCGTTGAACCGGCTCGTGTGGCTCAACTCCAACTACAACGTCAACGTGAACATCCGGCCCGTCCTGCCGGTTGCCGTGCGCTCGACCAAGGGCGGCAAAGGCAAGGCCGGTGGCCTGTTCGGCCTTCCCTACAAGGTTCCCGATACGGTCTGGGATGCTCCGCGTCAAGGAAAGTACCTCGGGGTTCCGTTCAATTTCCCGGTGCCCGACCCGGTCTGGCAGGTTTGGAATCCGGGTTCAGAAGTTCCCGGTCCGGAGAATTGGCTGTTCACCCACCCATCGGAGAGGCAGCCCTACATATTCTGGCTCACGCGCCTGGCCTGCTATGCCGAACAGCAAGGCAAAGCGCTCGAATTCGTGAACCAGGTTTCCTATTTGATCTGGAGTGGTGTGGTCCACCCGGACAACCCTGCTGCTGCTGCTGATCCAGCCAAGGGTCACTGGCCGAACTACGTGAAGGAATATATGAACCGGGTCGATGGTCTCGATCACGATGAGGCAATCGCCTACATCCGGGAGAATCCCGAGAAGATCGACCAGTGCTGGATCGACAACGCCGAGGGTATGGCGCGCACAGGTCACGGCGGGGTACCGCTGATGGTCTACCAGGACGAGCCCTTCTTCGGCGGCGACCGCTTCGATCAGTTCGTCTGGCGGTTGACGCAGAGCGGTCTGACGAGGCGCCCCCAGCCACGTCCACCATCTACCACCAAGCCGTTGCGCTGGCCGGCGGGTGAGTGATCCGTTGCGCCGGAAAACCGGGCCTCTGACCTTTCATCCCAGCCGGTAACCGATTCACCGGCCGGGTCTGCTCGGCGCTGATCCGTTCATGCGTCAAGACCTCTTGGACGTGTGCACGCCCAAATCGGGGGTATCGCCATGAGCCTCGCCACACGAGTTCTGATCGGGTTCGCCCTCGGGGTCGGCTGCGGGATCTTCTTCGGCGAGATCATCGCTCCGGTGGGTGTCCTTGGCGACGCATTCATCCGTCTGCTCCAGATGACGGTGCTGCCCTACGTCGTGGTGTCGCTGATGCTCGGGCTCGGCCGGCTTGGCCCCCGGGAGGCGGCCAAGCTCCTCGGTCGTGCGGGAGCATTGTTGGCCGTGATCTGGATCGTGGCGCTGACGGTGGTCATGCTCATGCCGGTCGCCTACCCGGACTGGGAGGCGGCCTCGTTCTACAGCACGTCGCTGGTCGAACCGACCCCCGAGATCGACTTCGTCGATCTCTTCATCCCCGCGAACCCCTTCAACTCGTTAGCCTTCGGCAAGGTGCCGGCCATCGTCCTGTTTTCGTTGGCGCTCGGTGCGGCGCTGATGGGGATCGCCGACAAGGAGCGGGTGCTCGAGGTTCTTGACGTCGTGGCGGGCGCCCTGTCGCGGGTGGCCAAGGTCGTGGTCCGGTTCGCGCCTATCGGGGTCTTCGCCATCACCGCCCGCGCCGCCGGCACTCTCGACATCGCCCAGTTCCATGCGCTCGAGCTCTATCTGGCCACCTATCTCGTCTGCTGGCTGGTCGTCAGCCTGTGGTTCCTGCCCGCCCTGACCACCGCCTTCCTGCCCGTGTCCTACCGCGAGGTGATGGGCCCGGCGAGGGACGCCTTCGTGACGGCCTTCGCCACGGGAAACGTGTTCGTTGTGATGCCGATTCTCGCCGACCACGCCAAGAAGCTCGTCGGCCGCTGCGCGCCGGATTCGGAGGAGGCGACGGACTCGGTCGATGTTCTGATCCCCTTGGCCTTTGTCTTTCCCGGACCCGGCACCCTGCTCATTCTCGGCTTTGTGCTCTTCGCCGGCTGGCTCGCCGGGATGGCGGTGACCGCCGTGCAGGTCCCCACCCTGATCTCCTCGGGGATCCTGGCTCTGTTCGGCAGCACCATGGCGGCGATCCCGTTCCTGCTCGACATGCTGCGCATCCCGGCCGATCTATTCCAGCTCTACGTCGTCAGCGATGTCTTCACCGGGCGCTTCGGGATGCTGGCGTCGGCAGTCTTCACGCTGACTTGGAGCACCCTGGGCGCCTGCGCCATTGCCGGCGCCGCGCGTGTCCATCGGCGGAGGATCATCCGGGCGGTCGTCGTGACCGTGATCCTCGTGGTCATCGGTTTGCTCGGCGTGAACGCATTCTTCACCCAGGTGGTGTCGCGCGAATATGCCGGCGGTGAGCGGCTGGCGACGATGGTGCTCACCCAGCCCCGCGCCGAGGCGACCGAGCTCGATCCGGCTGCCCTCGAGCCTCCGGGAGAGGAATTCCCTTCCGGGCTGGATCGAATCCGGGCCCGCGGCGCCATCCGGGTTGGCTATCGCGGTGACGATCTGCCGTTTTCCTTTCGCGGCGAGGACGGAAAGCTGATCGGTCACGACATCGATCTCGCGCACGCCCTGGCGAACGACCTCGGCGTGCGGCTCGAGCTCGTTTCAATTGATGATGCGCAGCCGGCCGAACTGATCGCCGACGGCTCGATCGACCTCGTGATGTCGGGCTTCGCTGTCACGGCCGAACGGGCGTCGCGGATGGAGTTCACCGACCCGTACCTCGATCTGACGCTCGCCTTCCTGGTTGCCGATCATCGCCGCAACGAGTTCTCGAGCCGGGACTCGATCAAGGCGATGACCGATCTTACCGTCGGGGTCGCGGATCTGCCGTTCTTCGCCGGGCGGATCCAGGCGTACGTCCCCGGCGCGCGGGTGGTAGAGCTCGGCTCCCCGCAGGCATTCTTCGAGCGGACCGACGACGAGATCGATGCCTTTGTCTACTCGGCGGAGGCGGGTTCGGCCTGGAGCCTCATGTATCCGCAGTTCTCGGTTGCGGTACCGCAGCCGGACGTGATCCGCATTCCCGTCGCGTTCCCGTTGAAACCGGGTGATGAGCGCCTGCGCGTCTTCATGAACACCTGGATCGAGATGCAGCGTAGGGACGGCACCCTGGACGAGCTTTACGCCACCTGGATCCTCGGTCGGAGACCGGAGGCATCAGCGCACCGCTGGTCGGTGATCCGCGACGTGCTGCACTGGGTCGGCTGACACGAATCGAGCGACGATCATCGGTGTCGCCCATCTCAAGGCGCTTGTCAAGGAGGTCGAGCGGAATCCGATACGAGGAACGGGACTCCCGCGGATGACGGTCGAAGATCGCTCGGGGGATTGGCGCGAGATGACCGGAACGAGGCGGGACGCTCGACTAGCATCGCAACTATCATTCAGGGCTGATCCGGCGAGATTCTCGGTTGTATCTGAGCCCGGCATGGCCGCATCGTGGAACTGAACGGAGGACGAGATGAGAGGACTTCGCTTTTTCTTATTGATGGGGGCGGCGGTCATCAGCCTTCTCCTGGGCGCTCAGGCGGCACACGCCGCGGATGTCGTCTTCGAGCCGGGAACGGACCGGGCGATCAGGATCGACAACCTCGAGGTCGGCAGCACGATGTACACCGTCACCTTCGACGTTCAGGCGACCGCGGAATCAGTGTACGGGCCCTTCACAGGGACCTACACCTTCACCCAGGAGGCCGACGCGGCCGAGGCCCGTGACGCAATCATCGCGGCGCTCAACACGGCCGACGCCCTTTGGATCGGGGAGTCCGGTAACGATTTCGACGGTGAGAGCTTTAACGTCGGATTCGAGGGGTTGGTCCTTCTGGATGTCAGGTTCGTCAACACCGCGCGAAGCGTGATTGAAGGCGATGAATGGATCAACCTTGGACTCAACACGTGGACCTACAACTTGGACGAGAAGAATTATGCCATCTTCAGCGGCGGCGGCGGCGAATGCACGTACTCGATCGCGCCGACGAACCTGAGCTTCTCGGCCGCCGGTGGTGACGGTCAGATGACCGTCGACACGCAGGGAGGCTGCGACTGGACCGCGAGCTCCAACGCCGGCTGGACCACGATCACCTCCGGTAACGCCGGCACCGGACCGGGCACCGTCAGCTACAGCGTCGAATCGAACAGTGGTTCCGACCGCACAGCCACCATTCGCGCCGCGGGTAGGAACCACACCGTTCATCAGAGCGGATGCACGTACTCGATCACTCCCGGGATGCGGTCCTTCCCGACCGAAGGCGGCACCGGTTCAATCACCGTCGACACACAGGAAGGCTGCGACTGGACCGCGAGCTCCAACGCCGGCTGGGCCGCGATCACCTCCGGTGAGACCGGCATCGGCCCGGGCAGCGTGAGCTATAGCGTCGACCCGAACACCGGCGCGGAACGTGCGGCCACCATTCTCGCTGCAGGCGAGAATCACACCGTCGATCAGGCCGCCATCGAAGGCGGTGGCGGTGGTGGCGACCTCGACAACGGCACCTTCATCGCTGCTGCATCGTTCGCTGCAGGCGCCGCGGGGTCGTTCTTCCAGACCGACGTCGACGTCAATAACACCGACGGCGACACGGTGACCTATCGTTTCGTGTGGCTGCCGCGCGGGGCCGACAACTCCAGTCCGCTGATCTCCCAAGAGTTCACCCTGGACGCGGGCGAGAGCACGAGGTTCGAGAACATTCTCGCCGGGGTGTTCGCGCTCTCGGAGGGTGTCAACGGTGCCGTCGCGGTCGCAGCGGACAGCGAGGGGTTGATTGTCAACAGCCGTACCTACAACCTCCCCGTCGTCAAGGTTTCGGGCACCTTCGGTCAGGCGATCGCAGGGGTACCGGAAGAGGATCTGATCGAGGTGAACGACATCTGGCGGATCACCTTCATGAGCGAGAACGCGGACTTCCGCGCCAACCTCGGCTGTGTCAACGGCCGGAACGAGAGCCTCCGGATCTTCATCGATCTGTACGATCCCGAAGGCGCCTTGTTGGAGACCAAGAACATGGATCTGGCCCCGTGGTCGAACAAACAGATCAACAAGATCTTCGATGACTACGCGCCGATCAACGGCTACGCCGACGTCAGAACCACCCAGGCCGACGCGGCCTTCTGGTGCTACGGATCAGTGCTCGACAACGGGTCCAGCGATCCGACGACGGTCGTGCCGGTCAAGCAGTAAGAACACCTGTTCTCGCAACGAAGGGCGGGGTCTCCCGCCCTTCTTCTTTTCTCTCCCTCACCTCGTCCAGTGATGGGGAGACTCCATGGCCTTGAGGACCCCTCGATGCGATGGGATTCACGCCGACCCGCATCAGTCCGGTCGGGAGGGGATCAACCCCTCCCCTACGATTCTCAGAAGCGCCATCCTTCGTAGGGGCGGGTTTGATACCCGCCCCCGTATCGCCTCGATCATCGGTGTGAATCCCATCGAATCGATTTCCCGAAACGCGATGGGATCCATCACGATCTGTGCTGTCTGCGGTTGCTGCGATGGTGCGATGATCTTCTCCAGCATCCAGCTACGGCTACAGCGCCCCCCGCAAACGGAGACCGAAGACCCAGACCGAGTCGGCATCGGGGTCGAGGGCGGGGTTGACGAGGAACTGGAGATCGGGAGTGATCGCGATTCCCTTGCTGAGCTGCCAACGGTAGAAGAGCTCGGCGGTGTACTGATCGCGAAGCTCCGAACCCCATGTGTCCTTGTTGGGTTCGCCCCAGTTGAGTCCGAGTCCGAGCAGATTCTTCCCCGGGTTTGGCTGGTACCCGAATCCCACGCTCACCGACTTCTGCATCAGGCTCCCGCCGCCGTCGGCCCAGCCGGCGCGGACGAACGGCAGCCACTTGCCAGCGAGGTACGTCGTCCACGAGAGATTCGCGCCCCAACCCGAGGGCTGGGCGGGATCCTTGCGTTCGTCTGCGTGCCAGAGGGTGAGGTGGATGTTGTCGAGATAGATTCGGTCCTGCGATGGGGTCCAGCCGATCTCTATGTGCTTGAAAGTCTCGTGGTCGGTGAAAAAGCTGCCGAAGGTGCGCCACGGCTCGGTGGGATCCGAGTTGAGATCGGCAAGTCCACCGATGATGAACACCTGGTCGGTGAGCATGGCCCCGGCGGCGAGCCCGAACCCCTCGGTGGGCACGGCGAGGGTCGTTGTCCCGGTGGAAAAGGCGAAGTTTGAGAATCCGGTCCACGGGCTCGCCAGCGCGTAGACATCGACGTAATCCGTGGCATCGGCAAAGCCGCCCATCAGCGTGATGCGCCCGCCGTTCAAACGCTGTCGCCAGTAGAGGTTGGTGAGCCGCGGCCCCTGGTCGGAGAACGGTGGTTCGATGAGCCCGACGGAGCCGAGATTGAACTGGAACGCGCTCGGGGCGACATCGGTGTAGCCGTGGCGATGCTCCACCTTCCAGACAAGGGCCCCGGTGTTGTTGGTACCGCGGCCCACGAGATCCCAGCTGCCGAAAAAACGGATCATCCCTCCCGCCGAGCGGTCCTCGCCGGGGCTCGTGTCGGCGCCGAGCCCGACCGCCGAGTAGTCGACGCTGAATGAGAAGCCGTGCTCCCCCGTCAGTCCGTCCTTCCACTCGAACCACCGTTCGAAGAGGGTCGGGCGGTCGACTGCGGCATCATCGCGGAGAAGGTTCTCGACTTGGTCCGGACCACCCCAGCGCGGGGCGTCGGTCCCGTCGTTTCCGGGTGCCTGTGCGGCCGACGGGCCGACAGACAACACCGTGAAACACAGGAAAATAGCGGTCTTCGCTGCGCGTTTCACTTCAATCCCGCCACATTCGCGTCAATCGCCGCGACGGCAGCAGATTGCGGAGCACACCGCGACGATTCCCCTCCGATCGGGTTCGAGGATCATCGGGTCAGCTCCACGAACGCCGCCATCCCCGCTTCGAGCTCAGCCCTGAACGCCGACATGGACGTGTCCATCTCGCCGGCGACCTTGGCGTAGACCTCGCGCCAGGGCTGGTTCGGCGGGCCCTCGGTGTGCTCCTGGATGTTGTGAAGGGTGACGAGCATGGACAGCGGCTTGGTGGGCTCGCTGATGATCTGCACCAGGGTGGTGCCGGTGGCGACCATCGAGGAGATGAACTCCTGACAGAGGTCGTCTACGACCGTCGCCTGGGCCTGGAGCGCGTCTGACGCGCCACCCGCCTCGAGGGCTTCGGCGACTCTCTTCTGCGCAGCCTGAGCCTCGAGCACGGTTTGCACACCCTCCTCGGCCGTGGCGTAGAGCGCCATCCAGGTTTCGGCCTTCTCGTCGGTCTCGCCGCGGGTGTAGGTCTCGTTGGGGTTGATTTCGATCTCAAAGGGCTCGGTCTGGGACTGGCCGTCCACCGTCAACCGCACCTGATAGGTGCCACCCATTAGAAGGCGCTTGTCAAGCAGGCAGAGCGATATTGGAAACGAGGAACGGGATCCTCGCGGTTGAGGGGCGATGGATTTTTCGAATGCACCTCTTGTTCGTCGCTGTTCGGCCGGACTCTCAATTGAGTTGGTGTCAATCGACGACTGCACCAGCCACCCATCAGGATCAAGGCGATGGAGATCTTCGGAAGAAGGTCTCCGGCCCTTGGCGCCGTCCGGCGCCCCAGAAAGTCCTCGAGCTCTGCCGGCTGTGTCCACGCGGTTGAGGAATGACAGACTACGGGCTACCCCGAAGGGCGCCAACACCTCTTGGCTCACAGCCGACGCGCAGGTCGGGCAAAAGGTGCGGAAACCGGGACGGATCGACTCAGGCTTGGTGGTTTTTCCAGGCACCTACCCTCGCTTCCGCCCCGGTCCGCAACATCATTGGAGCATTTTGTCCGAATCAAAGTCGACGTTGTCCTTCATGACGTAGTACGACGCTCTTGCCAGCTTGTGAGCCAGCGCTCTGATCGCCACGATGCCATTCGTCTTGGCTCGTTTTCGTTGCACGAACTTCTTGGCTGGCTCGTGGTATCGCACGGCAAAATGGGCAGCTTCAGAAAATGCCCAAGAGAGATATGGATTGCCGTTCTTGGAGTTGCCTGAGCCTTTTGGTTTACCGTTACTCAGCCGATTCGACTTCACCAAACGGCAGTACGACGCGAAGTTGCCCACCTTGGCGAATCGGCCGATATCGCCGACCTCATACGTGATGGTGAGCCCAAGGACTTTTCCGATTCCCCAGACGGTCTTCAGACTACTGAACTCGGCGCGCAGATTGCCTCGTTTCAGTGCTTCCTTCTCGAGGATCTTGATCTGCTCGCTCAGCGTCGCCATCGGCTCGAGGAGACAGGTGACCCCCAGTGCTTCCAGCGGGTCGGCGATATGCTGTTCGACATCCGTCGGTTTCCATTTCTTGATGTCGTTCGAGGTGATTCGCATCCCGGTGCGGCACTCAAACGCCCCCCGCATCGAAAGGAGAAACGCGGTCCGCTTGTGGACCAGAAACGCCCGCCTTCTCAGAAGGTCGCGCACCGCTCGCTCTTGCTTCGGGTAGATGTACCCCTCGGGGAGAATCCCCAATGAAAGAAGATGGGCAAGCCAACGCGCGTCGTGGCGGTCGTCGGTGTACTTCAGCCCGTCATACTGCTTGATCGCACAGGTGTTCGTCAGGTGAAGTCGATAGCCGGCATCCATCAGCCCGTCGACCAGCCAGTACCAGTTGAAGGTCGATTCAACAGCGATCCCTTCGAGTTCGGCCCGGTATGGCTCGAAAAATCCCAGGATCGCCGCCAGGTCGTTGCCAAACTTCGATTCCCGAACCACTTTTTGGTCCTCGTCGATGATCGCGATCCAGCAGTTGTTTGAGTGAAGATCGATCCCACAGTACAGTGCCATTGGCTCCTCCTTCTCTCGCTGCTATCCACAGCGAGTTAGATCCCACGACAACGAGCGTAAACGCTCATTGAAGGGGGAGCCTTCTAGAGGATTCTCAGGCTTGGCGATCGGGTTGATGACGACCGGTGGCAGGCCCGGGATCCGCGAGACTGCGGGGTAGCGCATGTCCCAGATAAAGCGGTTGAGTCCTTTGCTCACCCTGGCTTTCGGCCGCCCGGTCACGAGGTCCTGCTCGTAGCCGCGGTTGTCGAAGCTCAAGAAACGCTCGGTGGGGATCTCGTCTCCGTTGAAGGATCGGATCTCGGTGCCTTCGGCGTCGAGGATCGTGAGGCTGACCTCGCCGGCCCGGTCACTGAGCAGGTAGTAGATGATGACGCCCATTGGCCGGGCGTCTCCGGCATCGATGAAGTCCCGTTTGCGTTCGCCGTTGACGATGCCGCGCTCATAGAAGGTATAGCCGGGCTCTGCGTTGCGAACGAAGAAATACTTTTCCTCGGAAGGCGGACCACCGCCGTAGTCGATCCACCAGTTGTAGCCGAAGCGGGTGTGATCGGAGGGCTTGAACAGGTGCGCCTTCCTGTCCGCGAGCTCTGCCGCGTACTGGCGCAGCGGACTGATGTCGTCGAGGATCCAGAATCCCATGCCGTGGGTCGCGGCGATGAGGTCGGCGTTCTTGACCTCGAGGTCGAAGACCGGCAGCGCCGGCATGTTGAGGTTCATCGGGCGCCAGGTGGACCCGTCGTCGATTGAGACGAAGACTCCGGTCTCGGTGCCGACGAAGAGCAGGCCCCGGCGCGCCGTGTCCTCACGGATCGTCTTGGTGACCTGTCCCTTGGGGAAGGCGTCGTCGAGCCGTTTCCAGGTCGCCCCGTAATCCGACGTCTTGAGCAGGTAGGGCTCGTAGTCGTCGGCCTTGCGGTAGCGGGTGATGGCGATATAGGTCGTGGCCGGGTCGTGGGGCGAGATCTCGATCTCGTAGATCGCCGACAGCTCCGGGAGGTCCGGCGGCGTGACCTCCGTCCACTCACCACCGTCGTTGCGGGTGATCCACAGCCGACCGTCATCGGTCCCCGCCCACAGCACGCCTTGCTCATGGGGCGACTCCTCGAGGCGATGGATGGTCGAAAAGATCTCCTGGCCGAAGTACTCCGGCAGCCACTTTGAGCCGGCGACCTTCATCTTGTCGGTCATGTTGTGGGTCAGGTCATCCGAGATCTTCTCCCAGGTCATGCCCTCGTCGCGGGTGCGAAAGACGACGTTGCCGGCGAAATAGATCGTGTTCGCATCGTGGGGAGACACCAGGAAGGGCGCCTGCCAGTTGAAGCGGTAAGTGAACTCCGAGGCGGGTGTTCCGAACAGGATTTCCGGCCACACCGAACGGGCCTCGGTCTGGCCGGTTTTGAGGTTGTTGACGGTGAACTGGGCGGCACCGCCGAAGGTCGCCCCGGTGGACAGGCTGTATACGATCTTCGGGTCCCCCGGTTTGGGAATCGCGCGGCCGGTCTCGCCGTTGCCGATGAACTTCGTCATGTGGACCGGGATACCCCCCCAGCGCGAAGCGCTCGGGATGCCGTAGGTGAGGAGGTCCTGGGCGTTGCCGTAGAGGTTGTAGGGAAACTCGTCGTCGGTGTCGACGCGGTAGAACTGGACGCCGCTCTGATTGGCGAAGGTCGACCAGGTTTTTCCGCCGGTGAGCGAGACCGCGGTGCCGCCGTCGCAGGTGACGATCATGCGGTCGGGGTCGTTGGGATCGATCCAGATGTCTTGAAAATCGTCCTTGGCGCTGGGCTCGAGGATCCAGCTCTCACCACCGTCGACGGAGCGCCACAGCTTGTTGCCCGGCGACCACAGCTCGTCCGCGTTCGATGGATTGGCGTAGATGTGGGTGAAGTAGAAGGGGCGGGCAGTGATGTTGGCGTCGTCGGTGACGAAGCGCCAGGTATCGCCGATGTCGTCGGAGCGGTACAGCCCCGATGTCGTCGCCGAGTCGATCAGCGCGTAGACGCGGTCGGTGTCGGCCGCCGACATGGTGAGCCCGATGCGACCCGTGTCGCCCTTCGGCAGACCCGGATTGGCCGTGATCTCCTCCCAGCTGTCGCCCCCGTCCGTCGAGCGCCAGATGCCGCCGTCCGGGCCGCCGAAGAACGAGCCCCACGCCTTGCGCTCGAAGGTCCACAGGGCGGCAAAGAGGACATCGGGATCGCCGGGGCTCATGACCAGATCGATCGCCCCGGTGCTCTCGTTCTGATAGAGCACCTTCTCCCAGGTCGTGCCGCCGTCCCGGGTGCGGAAGACGCCGCGCTCCTCGGTGGGGCCGAAGGCGTGACCCATGGAGGCGACGTAGACCACATCGGGATCTTCGGGATGGATCCGGACCCTGGCGATGTGCAGTGAATCCTCGAGGCCGGTGTGGTCCCAGGTGTCGCCGCCGTCGACGGACTTGTACATGCCGTCACCCCAGGAAACGCTCTGGCGGAGCTGGGGCTCGCCGAGGCCCACGTACATGATGTCGGGGTTCTTCTCATAGATGGCCATGGCGCCGACCGAGGCGTAGTTGAACTGGCCCGCACCGACCGGGATCCAGTAGGTGCCGGCGTCGTCGGTCTTCCAGAGGCCGCCCGAACCATGGCCGAAGAAGAAGACGTTGCGGTCGGTGGGGTGGCCGACCACGGTTGTGCCACGGCCGCCGTTGAAGGGGCCGATGTTGCGCCACTCGAGCGCTGAAAGGTCGGGCTCGGCGGCGGTGGTGGGGATGGGCGTGAAGAAAGTGACGGCGCTGAATACGAGGATTGAAGCGAAGCGCATAGGTACATTCATCTGCAGACTCCAAGGTGTCTCTTCTGGTGCTTCTGGGGAGAAGCGTTTCATGCTCGTGGTCGAGTGTCCTTCAAAAGAGAATCTCGAGGAAGAGTGGATCATTCCATTGGGAGAGCAGACCCATCGTGTGCCGCGGGGGTCGGGCCGGTTGGTCCTGTCGTGCTCACAATCGGTTCGGTGACTCAGACCGATTGAACGTCGAGCCTGGATTCCTTCTCGGCCGAATTAGCGCAGTACGATCGCGTGCGCTTCGCGTACGAAGAATGCCTTGCACTTTCCCCATTCGAACGGTACGAGCATCTGAGGCATCGGCTCTCGTTCGGCGTCATCAAAGTACGTGAGGCTCTTGAGAATGTGATAGGTGTTGAGCCTTCCCTCGCCGTACTTGTCGGGCAGCCAGCTGAAACACTCCTCGAGCGAGAGGTCCCCTCGAAGAATCGTGTAGAGGTCGATGAAATCCTTGCGGCTGCCTCGACCCGAGATCGCGGCCAGTTTCATCAGGGCGATATCGCGTTGGTTTGCGATCTCGAAGAATGAGTACGGGACTGACGGGAAGAGAAAACTGTCGGCCACCTTGAAGAATGAGACTTTGACATCCGCGACGATGGCGGTCAGGGTTTGGTCTTCCTCCTGGAGCTGCTCGAGGGTGCCGATTTTGCGGAGGCAACGAAACAGCTGGTTGGGTGAAAACCCGTCGGTTCTGAAGAAGTCGAAATCAATGGAAATCCGGTGGCCGAGCTGCAGTGCCAGTCCCGTGCCGCCGGCCAGGGTCCAACCTTCAAGCTCGGGAGCTGTCAGCGACTCGAGCTTCGCCAAGAGCTCGCGGCTTCCTCGCGGGAGAACTTTCTCGTGCATGCCACTCCCTCTTTCTCGAGCATCTGTTGCCAGAACGTACGAGTTCTGGCCGATTCGAGACGCGCTCCGCCGACGAGGTGGAAGAACTCGGCACGACCCATGTGTGCGATCAGAATCCGAACATCGTCGAGACTGCCAAACTCGAGGACCCTCTCCACCACCCAGAGTGTGTTCTCTGTAAGGTGAGACTCCTCAAGAGGGGTGTCCCAGAACAAACGATCGAGCTGCTCAACGGCCTCGGCTGTGGTTGGTCGGTCGTGGAGGGTTTCCTTGGGTTCGAGTCGAACGACGAGCTCGCAGCCCAGCGCGGTGGCCAGCTTCTGAAGCGTGGCTACCTCGAAACGGGACCACCCGTTCTCGTACCGCGACAGCGTGGGCGCGGATGTGTCGGCTCTCCGAGCGAGCTGTGTCAACGACAACCCCAACTGATGTCGCCGTTCACGAAGCTGTCGGGAGATTTCTTGTGGTTGTGTCATTGCTGTTATCATACATGATAATAGAAATGCATGTCCATTCTTTTGAACGATTTCACCAGCCTCGGAACGGCCGCCACTCATCGATGATCTCGGTCCCGCGAACCACTCTGTAGCTGTCAAAACAGGCTGCTGAGAGACAACTGTGGTTGGGCAGAATCCGGAGCCGGGTCCCGGGACGTAGAGCAGCTGTGCCGGGCCCCTCGATTTCTCCATGCTCCTGCGAGACCGAGGTGAGTCGGAGCCCGGGGAGCGGGTGCTGGTCCTCGACTGCGACGATTCGGCCGAAACCGCAGTCCGGATCGACGTGGGTCGGGCCGGGGTCCTTGCTCAAGGCGAGGGCGCCGGCATCGATGACCGCACGCTGCTCTTCCGGGTGAACACTCACGACCGTTGCCAGGACCGAAAATGCGATGTCATCGAGAGCGCAGCTTCCGATGGCGGCTTGAAAGACATCAAAGAGGGCGTAGTTCCCGGGCCTGACCTCGCCGATGCCATCGAGATTCCGGGCGGCGGAGATGGTCGGTGTTGATCCGATGCTGGTGTCGGGAACATCGACTCCAGCCTTCGCTAATCGTTTCACGAAGGTATGTGTGATCTCACATTCGTCTTGAGCGGTGGCTAACGCCTCTGTTTGGTTGGAGGCGTCATAGGACTGGCCGGCGTGGGTCAGCACCCCGCGGAAGTCGATGTGGGGCGAGTTCTGAAGACGGGTGGCGAGCACGATCGCGTGTTCGGATTCGGGATCGACCCCGGCGCGGTGGAGGCCGCAGTCGATCTTGAGCCAGACCGGGAGGACGATCGAATGC
>Ga0209475_10002419_pt1 | contig 18859 bp, 15 predicted proteins | sample tdDd471_FD_187128 | JGI IMG/M metagenome (GOLD analysis project Ga0209475, IMG submission 187128) | Marine sediment microbial communities from the Atlantic coast under amendment with organic carbon and nitrate - tdDd47.1 (SPAdes)... | ecosystem: Environmental > Aquatic > Marine > Coastal >... | reverse complement strand
GGCGGCCTGGTACTGCAGGTACAGCTCGAGCTTGCCGCGGGTGTGGGCGTAGCCGAGATGACGGTCGGGCTCACCGAGGGCGCCGTCCCAGGTCCCGTGGAAGTAGCAGTTGTTGTAGCGGGTGTGGGTGCCGGTGGTGGCGGTACCCACGGCGCCGATGGCGCCGCCGTGAGGGTTGCGCAGCATGGCCTCGGTGTAGCCATGGGTGTCGTTGGCGAAGCTGCCTGAGGCACAGGTGGTCATGACGGCGAAGGGGAGTTCGCCGACGTTGCTCAGGTTGTCGATGTGGCCGGTCGAAAATCCGCTGCAGCCCAGATAGCCGCGATAGGAATAGACCGAGGCGCCCTGGTTCAGGCTGTTGTAGATGCCGGTGGCGAAAGGACCGGTCCAGATGGTGTCGATCTGGGTGTAGCCCAACCGCTCGAGGTGCTGTTCCTTGAGCCATTGGTTGACGTAGATGGTCGTGGCGCCCGAGGAACTGGGATCACCGGCCAGGGTGGCGCGGGTGAACCATCCCGGGTCGACGAAGGTGTCGGGATTGCGTTCATAGGTGACGATCTTGGCGACGATACCTTCCAGCTCGCTGATGGACCGGGCCGTGAGGCGACCGACATGGGCATCGGCCAGGACGTCGTTGCCCTCCAGCGTGACATAGTAGTGGTCGCCCTCACCATGGTAGCCGGTGAGGTTTTCACGCCAGGTCGGCACCATGACACCGCCGGTGGCATCGCCCACCAGGCTGACATAGGCCAGGGGCGGTTCGACCGTGTCGTAGACCTGCTGGATGTATTCCTTGATGTCGACGTTCGAGCCGCCGATTTGCAGGGTACTGGCCACGATCACGTTGTAGCCCTGCTCGCGACGCCACTGGAGCAGCGGCTCCACGGCATCCTCCACACCCGAAACGTCGGGCAGGATCATCAGGTAGGTGCCGGGCACCACATCGAATTCCTGGCGCAGCATCGCTCCACCCAGGGCCTGGGACTCCAGGAGATTGGCGAAGGTGGCGGCCAGCTGGGTCCGTTCATCGATCTTGGCCACGGGGTCGGCGCTGAAGGCGAGGTCCAGTTCCACGGTCCGGGATTCATTGGCCGGAAGGTGGACGGTCAGCGGGGCCAGCCGGACACCATGCATGATGGCCAGGGGACCCATTTCGACGGCGCTGGAGGCGGTACTCAGGGAAGCTTGCTTGCCTGCAGGAATGGCAACCAGACCGCGCCAGACCGAGGAATCGGGATGCACGGCGACCTGGAGTTTCATTCCGTTGAGATTGGCATCCAGAACAGTGGCCTCGGTGGAAGGCCGGGCCATGGCCGTTGCCGCCAGGGCCATCAGGATCAAGAGCAAGGCAAGCGAGCGGATCCGGGACATGAGAACCTCCGACAAAGAACAGGCCAACTACAAGCAATCATTATACTCCATCGAGGACCGGCAGGGGTCATAAAGTCGCAAATATCCCTGTTGTTCCCATAAATACTGATCCATGAAATGCCTTCGATGCAGCCCAATCAGGCCGTTTTCTCTGGATTCCCCTCCCCAGGCGCACTAGGATCGCCAAAACTCCCCCTGAAAGGATTCCGCCCATGAGCACGACCCCCAGCCGGGAACTCGAGACTTTTGACAACCCCGCCACCGACCGCGACTACGAGATCGAGTTCGAATGCCCCGAGTTCACCTGCCTCTGTCCCCTCACCGGGCAGCCCGACTTCGCCCATTTTCACATCTCCTACGTACCCGACCAGCTCTGTGTCGAGCTCAAGTCCCTGAAGCTCTACCTCTGGAGCTACCGTGACGAGGGCGCCTTCCATGAAAAGGTCACCAACCAGATCCTGGACGACCTGGTGGCCGCCGTGAAACCGCGCATGGCCGAGGTCAATGGGCAGTGGTTCGTCCGCGGGGGCATCACCACCAACGTGCACTGCAATTACATCAATCCGCAGTGGGGTGAATAGTCGGGTCCGGCATGACTGGGCGGCCATCGCCACGGCCCTCGGCAGCCTGTTGCTGTGCTGGTTGTTCGTCACCGACGGGACGGCGGCCGGCCAGCATCGCATTCTTCTGCTCCACAGCTATGCGCCCCCCATGGATTGGGTCAACCAGATCACCCTGGCTGTCGAGGATGTCCTGCAGCCGGTGGACAACCAGATCGATCTGCGCATCGAGTTCATGGACACCAAGCGGCATCACACGCCCCAGTATCTCGCGCGTTTACTCGAAACTTTGGCCGTCAAGTACGCTGACCTGCCCATCGACCTGATCATCTCCTCGGACAACAATGCCTTCAACTTCCTGCGGCGATATCGCGAGACCCTCTACCCGGGCGTCCCCGTGGTCTTCTGCGGCGTCAACAACTTCAATCCGGCCGACCTCGACGGGATCGAGGGTTTCACGGGAGTGGCCGAGGTCTACTCGCCACGGTCCACCGTCGAGCTCATGCTCCACCTGCACCCGGACACGCAGGAGATCCTGGTGGTCAACGATTACCTGACCACCGGTCTGGCCAATCGACAGTTCATGACCCGGGAGCTGGAGCCCCTCGCCGGCCAGGTCAATCTGGCGTTCAATGACGACTTGCCGCTGGACGAGTTGCAGGCTCAAATCGCCCACCTCAAGCCCGGGCAACTGCTCTTGCTGGGCACCTATTATGCCGACCGTGACGGGCGTCACTCGACGTTCAACCGCATCGGCAACAAGCTGATGAGTGTCAGCCCCGTTCCCACCTACTGCCTGCTCGATTTCAACCTCGGCGGCGGCGTGGTGGGCGGCAAGGTGACCGGCGCCTACGACCAGGGCCAGGCCGCCGCCCTGATCGCCCACCGGATCCTGGCCGGCGCCGACCCTGCCGGTATTCCGGTCATGATCGAGGGTGCAACGACCTACCGTTTCGATCATCAGGCCCTGCAACGCTGGGGTATCGACTCCCGCGCCCTGCCTTCGGGCAGCGAGGTGATCAACAAGCCCGAGTCCCTGTTCCAGCAACACCGCCGACTGGTCGTCAGCGTGCTGGTGGTGATCATCGCGCTGGTCATCACCATTGCCGTGCTGACCTTCAACATCAATCGACGGCGGCTGGCCGAGGAAGCCCTGCGGATCAACGAACAGGATCTGTCCATCACCCTGGATTCCATTGGCGACGGCGTCATTGCAACCGACCAGGGCGGCCTCGTCACTCGCATGAATCCCCTGGCCGAGCACCTCACCGGTTGGCCTCTGGCCGAAGCTGTCGGCCAACCATTGACCGAGGTTTTCGAGGTGCGGCCCGGTCCGGGCAAGACAGCTCCCGATTTCAACGCCGTCCTCGTCACCGGCCGGCGAATCGAACTGGAGCGCGGTTCCATGCTGGTCGCCCGGGACGGCACCGAGCGCTTGATCGCCGATAGCGGCGCCCCCATTCAGACCGCCGACGGCGAGGTCTGCGGCATCGTCATCGTGTTCAGGGATGTCAGCGAGCAGGTGCAGCTCGAAGACCAGCTGCGCCACTCTCAAAAGATGGAATCGGTGGGCCAACTCGCCGGCGGCATCGCCCATGACTTCAACAACGTGCTGACCGCGGTGGTGGGCTTCGCCGAGATCCTCCAGAACAATCTGAAGGACAACGAGGACCTGCAGGAATGCGCCACCGGCATCCTCCACGCCGGGGAACGGGCCAACAACCTCACCAGCAAGCTACTGGCCTTCTCGCGCAAGGGGAAGCTCCTCTCCACACCCATCGATGTCCACGATGTGGTCACCGACACCATGAGCCTCCTCCGTCATACCATCAGCAAGACCATCACCCTCGAAGAAGACCTCGGAGCAAAAAAGGCCACGGTCATTGGCGACCCCACGAACCTCGAGCAGGCGCTCCTTAATCTCTGCCTCAACGCCCGTGATGCCATGCCCGATGGTGGCTGCATCACCATCAGGACCCTGGATATCCACCTCGACGCCTCCGCCTGCCAGGAAAGCCCCTTCGAGATCGAGCCCGGCCCCTTCGTCCGGCTCGAGGTCACGGACACGGGCTTCGGCATCCCCGACCAGGTGCTCGAGCACATCTTCGAACCTTTCTTCACCACCAAGGAGATGGGCAAGGGAACCGGGCTGGGCCTGGCCGCCGTCTATGGGACCATCACCGACCATCATGGGGCCGTGACCGTGGCTTCGAGCCGAGGTCAAGGCACGACCTTCACCATCGATTTGCCGCGCAGCAGCGAGACCGTCGTCAAGGTTACCGATGCGCCCCGGTTGCCAGCCACCAAGGCCCAGGGCTGGATCCTCGTGGTGGACGACGACGCCACCATCCGGAGCATGGTCAGCAACATGCTCGAGGATCTCGGCTACCAGGTCATCCTGGCGGAGAATGGTGTGGAAGGGCTGGAGATCTTCGCGCAGAATCGCGAGCGCCTGACGGCCGTGCTCCTGGATATGGTCATGCCTCGCCTCGGCGGTCGTGAGTGCTTCCGTTCCATCCGGCACATCGACCCCACGGCCCAGGTCATCCTCTGCTCGGGTTTCACCGCCGAGCACAACGTCTCCGACCTGCTCAAGGAGGGCCTCTGCGCCTTCCTCAAGAAGCCTTTTCGCCAGAACGAGTTGAGTCAGGTGCTGGCCCTGGCCCAGGCGAACAGCCGGCAGGTCGACCAATAATACCTAGGTCGTCATCACCACCGGCAGCCCGTGCCCGCAATCGGGACACGCCGATTCTTCCAACCGACATTCCGTGGTGTATCCGAGTCGCCGAATGACCACCGCCCGGCATTGAGGACACCGCGTGTCGTTCCAGTCGGCAAGCTGGACATTGCCCACGAACACGTAGCGCAGCCTTTGGGCACAGATCTCGGCCGCCCTCTGCAAGGTGGCCGGCGGCGTGGCCGGTGCCTCGAATTTCCACTCGGGACGATAGGCCGACAGGTGAAGCGGAATATCCACCGAGAGGTCCGCCACGAAATCGCGGAGCTGGGCCAGCTGCTCATCGCTGTCGTTGTGCCCGGGGATCACCAGATTGGTGATCTCCAGATGGACTCCGGCCTCGTGCAGAGCCGTGATATTGGCCAGCACAGGCTCAAGCTTGCCCTTGCAGATATCGGTATAAAAACGCGGATCCATGCTCTTGAGATCGATATTGGCGGCGTCGATCAGGTCGATGATTTCCCGGAGCGGCTCGGTATTGAGGTAGCCGTTGCTGACCAGGACATTGACCAGGCCCGCTTCATGGGCGAGGCGCGCCGTGTCACGCACGAATTCATACCAGACCAGGGGCTCGCTGTAAGTGAAGGCGATACCCACGGAGTCATTGGTCACCGCCAGCTCGACCACGTCCTGGGGCAGGCAGCGATTCACCACACCCTCGGGTTGCTGACTGATCTGCCAGTTCTGACAGAACTCGCAGTGCAGGTTGCAGCCCCGGGCCGCCACGGAAAAGATCGGACGACCGGGCAGGAAATGGTAGAGAGGCTTCTTCTCCATGGGGTCGACCCCGGCCGCCACCACCCGACCGTACTGCAAGGGCACCATCTGGCCCTGCCGGTTGGCCCGGGTTCCACAGGAGCCCACTCGACCCTCGGCCAGGTTGCACGCCGTCGGGCAGAGCTTGCAGGCGACGCGATGGTCGGACAACGCTTCCCAGTGAACAGCATCCACGTTCATGCCGGTGCCTCCAGCTCTTGGACAGCCCAGGCCGCGACTTCCCGGACTTCCGGGTCAGGATCGTCCTGGGCGAGGCGACGCACAATGGGTAAAAGATCAGTACGTCGTGTGTTGGCAGCCACCACCAGGGCGTTGCGGCGGAGTCCGGCGGGGTGGGCGCGCCAGAGCGGGGTCCGGCGAAAACGCCGGCGAAAGGTGTCGGGATCCATGGTCAGCAGCTCGGACCAATCGATCTCTCCATGGTCGGGCAGGGGGTGGTACTCCGGTCGGGGGCCGGGACGCTCGTCGACCTTGCGCAGGGCCTTGCCATTCCATGGGCAAACCTGCTGGCAGACATCGCAGCCGAAGAGATGGTCGCCTTGCTGCCGCCGCTGATCCGCCGGGGCCCGCCCCTGCCATTCGATGGTCCAGGTGGAGAGGCAACGACCGGCGTCGAGCAGGCGCGGTTCGATGATGGCGCCGGTGGGACACGCATCGAGGCAGCGTGTGCAACGGCCGCAACGATCGGTGTCGAGGCGGGGAAGGCGACCACCCGCGGCGACCTGATACAGGGGCCGGGGCGTCGTCTCGAGATCCGTGATCGTCAGGTTGGAAGGCGCCACGGCCAGGAACAATCCCGAACCCAAGGACTCATGGATCAGGCAGGTGTTCTTGCCCGCGAATCCCAGGCCCGCCTCCTCGGCCCAATCGCGCTCGAGGTAGGGACCGGTGTCGGTGGCGGGATAGGCCGTCAGGCCGGGCGAGATTCCACGCAGTTCGTGGAGCACCGCCTTGACCGATTTCAGGAACACCTCGTGGTAATCCTGCCCCCGCGCATACCGGGCGACACCATTCAACCAGGACTCTCCAACCTCGTCGGGCCAGCCGTCCGTGTAACGTTGACCGAAAACCAGAAGCGACTGGACCTCGGGATTGCGATGGCGCAGGTCAGCCCGTTCTTCCCGGGTTCGTTGGAGATATTCGAGGTCGCCATGGAGGCCCCCATCGAGCCAGGAGAACCAGGCTTCGGCGTGGGGTGCGCGATCGTCGATCATCACGGCGCCGGCCAGATCGACACCGTGGCGGGGACAGGCCTCGGCCAGCTGTTTGGCCAGGTTGGTGGCAGCAATGGGAATCGGTCCTGTCATGGTTGGCCCAACCGCTGAATCGCCGTGGTGAAATCCCTCTCGAGGCGGTCCACGACCTCGGCCACCGTGGGAATGTCGTCGATGAGGCCGCTGACCTGGCCGATCTCCAGCTCGCCCTCGGTGAGGTCGCCCTCGAGCATGCCTCGTCGGGCACGGCCCTGACCCAGGAGTTCGGCCAGTTCCTCGCCCTCGGCGCCGCGGGCCTCGAGGGCCGCCACCTGGTCGGCGAACTCATTCTTGAGGAGGCGAACCGGCACATGTTTCTTGAGGCGCAGCATGGTGTCGCCGAAGCGGGCGTCCACCACGCGCTGCTTGTAGTCGGGATGACCGCTGGACTCCTGGGTGATGGCGAAACGGGAACCGATCTGCACGCCGTCGGCGCCGAGGGCCATGCAGGCCGCCCACTGCGCACCGGTGGCGATACCACCGGCAGCCACCACCGGAATATCAACGGCGGCCACGCACTCCGGCACCAGCACCATGGTGGTGAGTTCTTCACGACCATTATGACCACCGGCCTCAAAACCTTCACAGATGATCCCGTCACAACCCGCGTCTTCACACTTCCTGGCCAGCAATGGATTGGCCACCACATGGAGCACCGTGCAGCCGTGTTCCTTGAGCTTGCCGATCACGCGCCGGGGCGAGCCCGCGCTGGTGACGATGATCTTGATCCCCTCCTCGAGGGCGATGTCCAGGATCTCCGCCGAATTGGGAAAGAGCAGGGGGACGTTCACTCCGAATGGTTTGTCCGTGAGACCCCGGCACTTGCGGACCTGGTCACGGAAGAGGTCGGGACGCATGCTCCCTGAACCCAGGAGTCCAAGACCACCGGCGTTGGCCACGGCCGCCACGAGCTTGGCGCCGCTCATGTAGACCATGCCGCCCTGGATGAGGGGCAGGCGGATGCCGAGGAGCCGGGTGAGGCGATTGGTGGACCAGGACATGGGCAAGACCTTTCGAGGTGATCGGCGACGCGGGTTCTTCCGTGTTTCAAGTTCTCCCAGAGTGCGTTGTCTGGCAAGCGTCGATCCCCGCCGGGAGCTTGTCGTGACCACGATCTCCGGGGATCATCCATTCGCCGCCCCTCCACTGCCATGGATGGTCAATCGATGAAGAAAACCCGAGTACGGTCCCCCAGGCCTCCCTTTTGCCGCATTCGTTAATCCATACCAGACTAGTTCTGTTGTTATTTATTCGACCGCATCGGTTAAAACAATCTTTGAAGTAAACACTGTTCCTCGTCTATGGTTGGGACGCTTATCGACCCAGACCCGAAGCTTCTGGAGGTTCCCATGCGGCGAATCATCGTCCTGGTTGGTTGCCTGTCGGTCTTGCTCATCATGCAGGCCACAGCGAGCGACAATTATCTCGCAGGATTCGAAGTACCGGCGGATGCCGAGTACATCGGTAGCGAAGACTGCACCATGTGCCACGAGGACATTGGCGAATTCTACAAGCATTCAGCCCATTCGGTGGAACGGAACCTCCTGGTTCCCGGAACCGAGATCGGCGCCTGCGAAGCATGCCATGGCCCAGGCAGCCTCCATGTCGATGAGGATGGCGACGGCTGGATCATCACCGCCGACGACATGAGCCATCTCGGCGCCACCGATCGCGCCGCCATGTGCACCCAGTGCCACAACAGCATGGACCTGCACTTCGCCGGGAGCGACCACGCCGGCACCGAGGTCTCCTGCGCCACCTGCCACGGCGACCAGGTCCACTTCGGCAGCAAGGTCAAGCCCGCGGCCGAGTTCCGCAGCCGCACCGAATTCTGCCTGCAGTGCCACACTGAAGTGGTAGCGGCCTTCCGCCTGCCCTTCCGGCACCGGGTGCTCGAGGGCGAGATGTCCTGCGCCGATTGCCACGACCACCACAAGGGCAACGACACGGCCAGCTGGGAGAATCTGAATGACGGCTGCCTCAGCTGCCATCCCCAGATCGCCGGTCCCTTCGTGTTCGAGCATGAGGGTGTGGACGGCGAGGAATGCCTGAGCTGCCACAAGCCCCACGGTTCGCATAACGACAAGTTGCTGACCCAGGACGGCAACGGCCTCTGCCTGCAGTGTCACTTCGAGGCGGGTTTCAACAGCGACGGCAACTGGAATATCGGCGGGGTCAATCACAGTCCCGCTGCCACTGGCCAGGAGTCCCGCTGCTACGACTGTCACCGTGAAATTCACGGTTCCAACATTTCCCCCAGCTTCAAGGATCAGTAAGGAGGCATGGTCATGAAAAATATCAACCTAACGACCCCGCTGATCCTGGCCCTGCTGGCGATGTCGTTCCTGGCCACGGCCAGTGAACTTCCGTCCCAGTCGCAGCGAATCTGGGCGCCCACGGGCGACCAGATCGGCCTCACCAATCACGCCACTCTCACGCTGTTGATCAACGATCCCCACGGCAGCCGCGACAAGGGCGCCGAGGACTGGCAGATCTACGGCAAGACCTTCGGCTACGGCATCCTCAACTACCACAATGTCGCCGAGAGCAGTCACCAGGTGACGGTGCGCGGTGCCGGCGGCAACGTCGAGGGCAAGGGCTTCACCGGCGATTTCGGCGTGTGGAGCGGGTCGCCCGGCAAGTACAAGGCCGGCCTGACCTACAGCCGCCATGCGACGTACTACGACATCACCAGCGAGCTGCGCAATCCCACCTTCCCCTATCCCCCGGAGCCCCCGTCCATCGGCTATGACCCGCGCATGACCTGGTCCCGCGGCAAATTCGACCTCAGCTACCGGTTGTCGTCGGCCTTCGCCCTCGACGGTGGCGTGATCGACATGCGCCGTGACGGCACCAAGGGCAGCTTGCTGCGTGGAGCCGGTGGCGACCTGCCGCCCCAGACCGTGCTCAACGAGACCTCGCTGTACGAGATCTGGGTGGGCGGCGTCATGGCCGCCGGCAACTTCCGCGGCGACCTGCGCTTCGCCTTCCGCGGCAGCGACGGCACCCGGACCTACACCGATGTCCACACCTACGAGGACGATCGTCAGGACTGGCGTGCCAGTCTCGACGCCTCCTACGACCTGACCACCAACCATCGCCTCATGCTCTACGGCGCCACGGGTGCACTCAAGAGCAAGGGCAACGAGGCCCTGGGCACCGTCGAGTATGGCAGCCCCGACAGCGAGAACAAGTCGACCGCCGGCCGCCTGGCGCTCCTCTCCCGCTTCGGCAAGTTCACCAACCTGCGCCTGGCCGGTGGTGTGGCCAAGCAGGACATCGACGCCAAGATCGCCGATGCCGACGGCATCCTCAACGCCGCCGACCGTCAGCGTGACCGGGTCGACTTCCTGGCCGCCCTGGACAACACCAGCCTGCGCAACACCCGGTTCCACCTGCACTACAAGTACCAGCAGACCGAACTGGAAGAGCAGACCTCCAACGGCGCCGCCGTGGGTTCGGCCGACGCCGACGCCGCCCGCTCCCTCGACCAGAAGAAGAAGCGCCAGGAGATCGCTCTACGCATCCGCAGCCGGTTGAGCAAGACGGTCAAGCTGAAGCTGGGCGTGCGCAGCGACACCCGCAACGTGGACCATACCGCCTCGAGCACCGACTGGTACGGCGCCATGGGCGACCACGAGCGCAACCGCCTGGGCTGGGAAGCCGTCCTGCAGACCCGCCCCTCGCGCAACCTGCCCATTGACCTGGGCTACCGCGGCGTGGATCAGTCCCTGGATCGCCTCGACCAGAAGACCGAGACCACCTGGAAGGCCAACCGCCTGTTCCTGAACGTCAACTGGATCGCGAGCCCGCGCCTGTCCATCTACACCATGGGCAGCTACGGGACCGAGAAATACGAACTCACCGACAGCGACGAGCCCGCCCCCGGTCTCAACTCGTACAACTACGACGGCACCACCACCCGGATCACTCCCGGCGCCACCCTGCAGGTGACGCGGACCATCTGGATGGAGGCCATGTACGAGGGCATCTTCTTCGAGAACAAGGGTGACGAATCCGAATTCCTCAACCCGGTCAAGGCCGACCACGATCGGGCCATGGTCCGGGCGCGCTGGCAGGCCCACCCCAAGGCCGCCGTCACCTTCACCTACCGCCGGAACGAGTTCGACGAGAATCGCTGGGATGATTATATCCAAGACCTCTACGCGTTCTCCGTATCTGGCGTATTCTAATACCTTTAGAATACCGGGGCCCCGTTAACACGGGGCCCCTTTTTTTGACCCAATGAAAACTCATACCAGAGTACTTCGGTTGTTATTTAAAAATTCAATGTTGACAGAAATTTAGCAGGCCGTATCTTCCCCGTTGGTAAACGTTCGCTAACCTCGCCCAAAGGATACGGACGACTTGGCCACTGCCGGAACAAAACCCAACCGCCGTGAGCAACTCCTCACACGGTCCAGCGACCTCTTCGCCAAGAACGGGTATGCGGGTACCTCTATCCGGCAGATCGCGCGGTCCTGCAGCATCACCGAGGCCGCCATCTACCGACACTTCCAGAGCAAGCTGGATCTCTACGAGGAGATCATCCGCCGCAAGGCCGCCGAGCACGACATCGCCGGCTACCTGGCCAAGCAGGTTGATCAGGGTTCCATCCTCGATGCCCTGATCTCCGTCTCCAGTCACATCATGAAACTGACCCGTGAGGACCCCGCCCTCGTCCGGCTGATGTTCAACAACAGCCTCGAGAGCGGCGACATCCCCACGGTCCTTTTCCAGGAGATCCGGCTGCCCTACATCAATTTCCTGAATCAGGAATTCATCAAGCGCATGGAGGCCGGCGAGATCAACCAGATCGAGCCCTTCCTCACCGCGCGTTGTTTCGTGGGCATGGTCATGGACTGCGCCCTCAATCTCGGGATCTGGGAGACCCTGGTCCCGAGTCAGAACCAACCGGCCGACATCTACACCAACACCGCCACCATCTTCGCACTTGGACTTCTCAAGCAGAGGGACACGTTGCCCGCCTGGGCGACCGATTCCAAACCAGGGAGAATCTCATGAAGCAGCTCACCGTTCTCGGTCTGCTCCCACTCCTGTGCCTCGTCGTTCTCTGGGGTTGTGATAACGACACCTCGAATAACGTCTCAGGACCGGGCGGCCCGGAACCCACCGACAAGACTTGCCTCGGCTGCCACGGCAGTGAGACCGAATTGAAGGCCGCCCTCGGTGATGAAAAGGTCACCATCAGGGTCGCCAACAAGGACGACGGCTGAGGCGGCACCGTGCCCGAGCTGGATGCTTGGGAAAAGGTCTTCATCGACGACAACTCCAATGGCAACGGGTTCCTGAACAGCATTCATGGTCCCAACTACGAGGGCGCCGACAATCCCACGCCCCATGCCCTGTCCTGCCAGCACTGCCATGGCGGTGGTGACGACAACACGTTCAACACCATGGAAGAAGCCCACACGGACATGATCCGCGATCCCAGCGAGATCGGCGTGACTGGTTGCACGAAATGTCATAATGGTGAGAATGCTTTTCGTTCCGCGTGTGATGCATGCCATCATGTTGAAACGGTCGACTCCACGATCAATAGCCTGCACACCAACCTCTGGGGCGAGAAGAAGTCCATCGAGGACCGTTGCGGCCGCGACTTCGACTCCCTGGGCGTCGATGAGTTCTTCGATGCCAAATGTGCGTCCTGCCACACCACGTGTGGGCAGTGCCACATCAGCCGGCCCAACAGTGTGGGTGGCGGGTTCCCGAAGATCGGCTCCTACTACTCGCATAGTTTCAAGGCCACGCCCGACATGAACGAGCAGTGCACCGCCTGTCACGGCAGCCGCATTGGCCACGATTTCAAGGGCGAGGCCGAGGGCAACGTGGCGGACGTGCACCGGTCACCGAATGCCATGAAGTGCCAGGCCTGCCATAGCGCTGAAGAGATCCACGGCGACGGCCAGTACACCGGCGATCACTACGAGCACCGATATGAAGTGGCCACCATGCCGCGCTGTGAAAACTGTCACCAGGATGATCTGGACAGTGGCTTCGGGCATATCCATCACACCGGCCAGGATCCTGATTGCGGCAACTGCCACCATAACGGCGGCACCAGCTGTGATGCCTGTCATGACGGTGGCGGCGCCTTCGCCTTCACCTACCCGCTGCCCACCATGCAGTGCCAGGTCTGCCACTCGCAGCCCTACAAGAACTGCACCAACTGCCACAACCTGGTCTCCGGCGGCAAGTATGAAATCGAGCCCAGTACCTTGCAGCTGAAGATCGCCCAGAACCCCAGCCCTCATCGTGAGGAGTACGACTTCTCGCTGGTGCGTCACACGCCCATCTCCGAGGGGACATACGACGACTGGAATCTGGACCTGCCCGAGTACACGAGCAAGAGCACCTGGCAGTACACCTCTCCCCACAACATCCTGACGAACACCCCCCAGACCACGGTGGAGTCCGGCCAGAGCTGCACGGCTTCGTGCCATGGCTCCCCCGATGGCGTCAATGGCTACCTGTTGCGTGAGTCCGACCTCTACGAGGCCGATGGGACCACGAAGCTGGAGGATTATGACGCGAACTTCCCCTATGTGATCCGAGATGATTTTCCCGCGACCAAAGAATTGAAGAAGTAAGACCCGATAAGGCCGGACTCATCGGAGTCCGGCCGACCTTAGAACGGGGTGATCGCACCCCGCCACCCAAGGCCTTCGGGCCGACAAGGAGCGACAAATGAATTACCGCAAGTCTCTGCTGATCCTTCTCATGATTGCCTTGATGGCTCTCTGGGGCTGTTCCGATGACGACGATGACAACCCTGTGACCCCGTCCGACGACACCGCCTTCGAGGTCATGGCCGCCGCCGGCGCCGCTTACATCAACGGTGCTGACTGCCCTGGCGTCCTTAACGCCTTGGACCTGAACGACAACCTCGAAAACTACACCGTGATCGACATCCGCGCCGAGAGCGCCTACCTGGCCGGCCACATCCCGGGCGCCTACCCTAGCTCCCTGTCCACCCTGCTGGACGACCTGGCCAACACCATTCCCAGCGACCTGCCCTACGTGATCGCATGCTATAGCGGCCAGAGCGCCGGCCATGCCAAGATCGCCATGGAGCTCGTGGGCTACGATGACGTGTACAGCCTCCTCTACGGCATGTCCTCCTGGAACAACAGCCTGGATGTCTGGACCAGCAAGTGCGCCGACAACCTCGGCACCGCCGAGACCGAGAACCAGAACGCCAACCTGACCGTGCATGACTTCCCCGTGCTGCCCGAGAACAGCAGCGACGTCGTGGAAGCCCGCGTGGCCCAGATGCTGCAGACCGGGTTCCAGGGCAAGAGCTACGCCGACATCGAGGACAACCTGGAAAACTACTTCATCATGAACTACTTCGGCGAGGCCGACTACGAGGGCACCGGCGACTCCGGCGTCCCCGGTCACATCCCCGGCGCCTTCCAGTTCACCCCCAAGGCCAGCCTCGCCATCGACCAGATGCTCGAGAACGTGCCCACCGACATGCCCGTAATCGTCTACTGCTGGACCGGTCAGCACAGCTCGCAGATCACGGCCTACCTGAACATGCTGGGCTACGAGGCCTACAGCCTCAAGAACGGCTCCAACAACCTGTTCTACAGTGACCTGACCGCTCACAAGTGGGACGCCGATGTTACGAGCAATGACTTTGCTCTCGAGACCGGCGCCATGCCGAGTGCGAACTTCGAGGCCATTGCCACGGCTCTCGCCGACTACCTGAACGATTCCAGTGACTGTCCTGGCGTCATCGCGGCTTCGGACATCGAGGACAACATCGAGAACTACACCATCATCGATATCCGGGCCCAGGATGATTACGACCTCGGTCACATCACGGGTGCCTACAACAGTAGCTTCGACAGCATCGTCAACGACCTGCAGACCACCATTCCCGATGACAAGCCGTACATCGTGGTGTGCTACAGCGGCCAGAGCGCCGGTCACGTCAAGATCGCCATGGAGCTGCTGGGCTACGACGACGTCAAGAGCCTGAAGTTCGGTATGTGTGGTTGGACCGCCAGCCTCACCGCCTCCTGGGACAACAACGTCGCCGATAACCTCGGCACCGCCGAGACCGAGAACCAGAACGGCGCCCTCGTGGGCTACGCTTATCCTGACATGGATGATAGCGCCACCGTGGAAAGTGTCGTCAATGCCATGCTGGCCAACGGCTTCAAGGCCAAGAGCTACAGCAGCATCATGGACAACATCGACAACTACTTCATCGTGAACTACTTCGGCGAGGCCGACTACCTGGGCAACGGCGAATCCGGCGTCCCCGGTCACATCCCCGGCGCTTTCCAGTTCACCCCGTACTCGAGCCTGGGCCTGGGTCAGATGCTTGCCAATCTGCCCACCGACATGCCCATCATCGTGTACTGCTGGACCGGCCAGCACTCCAGCCAGGTCACCGCGTACCTGAACATGCTGGGCTACGAGGCCTACAGCCTGGCCTTCGGCTCCAACAACCTGTTCCACAGCAACCTGACCGCTCACAAGTGGACCGGCAACGAGACCGTCCGTCCCCTCGAGAGCGTGCCTGGCCTGTAAGAACCGGCTGCATGCATGAAAGAGGGAGGGCCCCCCGGGGGCCCTCCCTTTCATTTCATCTGCGAATGTAACCTAGAGTCCGATATCCCCTGCCACGGGCACCAACGCCCCCAGCACATGCTCGATCACCTCATCCACCTCGAGCCCCAGATCGGCCGCCCCCTCGGCGATCTCCTCCCGATTCACCTTGGCCGCGAAGTCCTTTTTCTTCAGCTTCTTCCGCACCGACTTCACCTTCACCTGGGCGATCTTCTTATCCGGTTGCACCATGGCGCAAGCCATGCAGAACCCACACAACTCGTCCACCGCGAACAGCCACCGCCCGCAATCATTCTCCCGGGAGATCCCGGTGTGGCTGGCATGGGACATCACCGTGCGCACGAACTCCTCATCATAGCCACGCTCACGCAGAATCTCGGCACCCTTGAACGGATGCTCCTCCATGGTGGGATACCGCTCGTAGTCGAAGTCGTGAACCAGTCCCACGGCACCCCAGTATTCGGGGTCGTTTCCAGTGCGCTCGGCCGACGCCCGCATGGCCGCTTCAACGGCATAGGCATGGCGGCGCAGGGCTTCATTCTCGGTGTATTCATGCAGCAGGGCGAGCACGACATCGCGGCGATACAGGTCGGACATGATGGTTCCTCCGGCGGTTGATTACTGAAACGATATACTGCCACGTCGCGAATCAATCGCCAACCAACCTCTTGCGGGCCAGCCTTTGTTTAAGTAAATCAATGCTAGAGTTTCCACCTCCGGTATCGCATCGGGACAGGCAGGCCGCTCGCTCGCTGGTTCCGGATCAACACCGGTTCTCCGGGCGACCGACAGACAAGGAGGTTGCCATGCCTGACCATCTAATCCTCATGGCTCGTTACCCACGCAACGGCCAGAGTCAGCCGCGCTTCATTCCCACCTTGGGAGCCAAAGGCGCTGCCAATCTTCAACGGCGGCTCGTCGAGCATGCCATCGAGATGGCCAAGCAGTGGCAGTCCCTGGGCCCCGATCGCCGCGTCACCATTTCCTGTGAAGACGCCACCATCGACGAATATCGTGAGTGGCTGGGCAAGGACCTCCCCCTCGAAATCCAGTCCGGCGGCAGCCTCGGCGCCCGCATGGCCGTGGCATCGGTGCGGGCCTTTTCCCACGGTGCCGACCGCGTCGTTCTCATGGGCTGCGATTGCCCCGATCTGGATGAGATTCAGATTTCCCGGGCTTTCTTCGGTCTCGAAGGGGCTGATTGCGTCATGGGACCCAGTGAAGCCGGCGGGTACTACCTGGTTGGTCTGGTGACTCCCACACCGGCCCTCTTCGCGGGAATTCCCTGGGGTACGGGAGCGGTCCTCGCCCGGACCATGGCCACCGCTCACCAGCGTGATCTGCGTGTGGGCATGCTGCCGGTCCTGACAACCCTCAATGAGCCGGAGGACCTCATCCACGCCGCGCCATTGCTGGAGAATATTCATACCGAGGAAGAAGCGAAGGCCTGATCTACAGCTCGAGATCGCTGCCGTTGTCACGGAGCCAGGTCATGTCCTGATCATGGCTGGGATGATGACGGCGCACGAGATTCTTGAAGCGCGGACCGTGGTTGGGGTGGACGAGGTGACAGAGCTCGTGCACCACCACCGCGTCAACCACCGATGACGGCGCCATGACCAGGCGGTAACAGTAAGAGACCGTACCACTACTCGAGCAGCTCCCCCACCGGCTCCGACGTTCTCCTACCATCACCCGCTTGGGATACAGACCCGTGGCCTCGCCCAAAACTTCTGTACGCGATCGCAGGTGCTGCCCCGCGAAACGTCGCAGCCAGCGGTCGATGGCGGGTCGAGGATCCAGGACCTCGCTGGTCGGCAGCGCCATGATCAGCGAACCTCCGGTCAACTCGGCCGTGGGCCGGCGACGATCCGGCGGCAGGACACGGAGCTCCAGGGTCACCGGCACCCCCAGCACCATCAATTCACTTCCCGTGGCCCAGGAACGGCGGCGCGGGCCATTCCAGACCCCGTAATGCGAGGCCTGCTTGGCCACCCAATCCTCGGCCTTGCCCAGGAGCTCGGTCACATCCCGGCGCGTGGCCCAGCGCGGCATCACCACCTCGATACCGACATTGGCCGAGGCCGCCAGCTTCAAGTGCCGGGCACGACCACTGCGACGGAGTTGGAGACGCAGGGGACGATTGTCGATGTAGTGGACTTCCTGGGTGGTCTTGGCCATGGAATCGTTCCGGTCCCGGGAGCAGGGATTGACTTTGGTGTCCTGGCACGATGATCGCTGGCGGCGGTCATGTCCAGGGTCATCCATCGGCAGGAGCAAAGGTTGGGCCCCATGGACGACCAATGCTATGGTAACGGCATGTGGCCCCTACCGGCCACAGAAAGGAACCCATGTTCTTCCACCGTCGCCGCCGCCGGAAACTCCTGTCGACACCTCTCGACCCAACGCAACGAGCCCTCCTCCACGCGGTGGCGCCTCTGTGCGCCGTCTTGCCCCAGGATCTTCGCCCCGGCCATGAAGGTATCACCCAGTTGCTCCTCCACGAGAAGACCTTCGAGGGCGCCGCCGGCCTCGAACTCACCGAGGCCATGCGCCTGGCCATCGCCGGCCAGGCGGCCATGCTCCAGCTGCGGCGAGATGCTGATTTCTACCCGGGCCTCGACACCATCCTCGTCTACCCCGAAGCCTTCGTGGCCCCCCTCGAAGAATATGACGAGGACGGGCTCCTGCATGCCGACCCCGAGGCCCGCGCCGGGGAATCATGGCAGAAGGGCGCGGTGGTCCTGAGCTGGGCGGACGTCGACCTCGAGTCCACCCAGCAGAACGGCTACAACGTGGTCCTCCACGAGTTCGCCCATCAGCTCGACGACCAGACCGGCACCGGCGACGGATCTCCCCTCCTGCACTCGAGTGACCAGGCCGACCGCTGGGCCCGGGGATTCCAGGGTGCTTTCGAACAGCATGAGCAGGCGCTGAAGCATCACCGCGAAGTCCTTTTCGACGACAATGCCGCCGACAGTCCCAGCGAGTTCTTCGCCACCGCGGTCGAGCTGTTCTTCGAGGTCCCCAACGATCTTGAGCTGGCCTTCCCCACCGTCTATCTTCTGCTCAAGGAATATCTCGAGCTCGACCCGGCCCGCTGGCGTCACTCCCCGAGGAACCAACGATGAAGCGACTCCTGACCACCATTCTCCTGATCCCCTTGCTCCTGGTCTCGGCCTGCTCCACCCTCCAGCAGATCGATGTGGGCGATGTCCTCGGCTCCTCCGACACCCTGGATGAAGCCACCGTCGCCGCCGGCCTCAAGGAAGCCCTCCGCGTGGGAACCGACCGCACCGTGGTCCGGACCAACACCGTGGACGGTTACCTCGGTGACGCGCTGTTGCGCATCGCCCTGCCCGACGATGTCCAGGACATCGCGGGCAAGCTGCGTCAGATCGGTCTGGGTTCCAAGGTCGACGAACTCGAGGTGGCCATGAACCGCGCCGCCGAGGAGGCTGCCGGCGAGGCCACCGACCTGTTCGTGGACGCCATAACCGGCATGACACTGCAAGACGCCTGGGGCATCCTCCAAGGCACCGACACCGCAGCCACCG
>Ga0209475_10002417_pt1 | contig 18881 bp, 14 predicted proteins | sample tdDd471_FD_187128 | JGI IMG/M metagenome (GOLD analysis project Ga0209475, IMG submission 187128) | Marine sediment microbial communities from the Atlantic coast under amendment with organic carbon and nitrate - tdDd47.1 (SPAdes)... | ecosystem: Environmental > Aquatic > Marine > Coastal >... | reverse complement strand
CATCACCGTCGACCAGCTGCAATCAGGCTGGTTCACCTTCGGCTAGATCGGCGGCCGGCGGCGCTCACCCGCCGCCGGCCGGATCGCCTCGAGGCGACACGCCGCCCTTCACGCGCGGTCTCCCAGGTCGTATACGGGCGACCCGACCCCGGTTTCGGCCCGTCACCCGCGAAGGACGACCCATGGCAGGCGGCTGCGCGATCTACATCGGCGACAACCCGATGCAGCAGCAGACCAACCCGTTCGGCAAGGACATCGCCAACCGCGGGATGTTCCGGGCGCTGATCGAGCACGGGCCGTGGGACGACCAACTGTTCCTGGTGCACAACCGGGCCGACGACGCTGCACTCGCGGCCAACCTGTTCGGTGAGACCCCGGTACCGAAGCCGGTGCGCACGACCTCGGTCTTCAACCACGGCGAAATAGCCGCCCGCGGCACCCTGTTCCGCGGCCAGTCGAAGCTGGCGGATCTCGGCTGGCTGCGGCGCGAGACCGACGACCGGGCCTATAGCCTGGTCGGCCTGCTGCACTCGCTCGGACCGCAGGCCATGCGTGCCTATACCGCCGAGGTGGTGACCAGCCCGATAGAGCCCTGGGACGCCATCGTCTGCACCTCGCCGACGGTCGAGCGCCACCTGCGCACCCTGCTTGAGGAGACCAGCGACTACCTCGCCTCGCGGCTGGCGGAGCCGGGGACGCGCCACCGCCGGCCGCTGCCGCACCTGCCGGTGATCCCGCTCGGGGTCGACGTGCCGGCGCTGGCGGCCCGGGCGGATCGCAACCGGCGGACGGAGGCGCGGGCGGCCTTCGGGGTCGCCGAGGACGCATTCGTGATGCTGTGGCTCGGTCGGCTGTCGTTCTTCGAGAAGGCCTATCCGCAGGCGATGTTCGCGGCTGCCGAGGAGACCGCGCGGCGAACCGGCCGCAAGGTCGAGTTCCTGATGGCGGGCTGGTTCCCGGACCCCGAGCGCGACCGACGGACCTGGGCCGAGGCGGCGGCGCTGTACGCGCCGAGCGTGACCATCCGGTTCCTGAACGGCAACGATCCGGCGGTCCTCGAGCGGATCTGGGCGGCCTCCGACGTGTTCGTCTCGCTGGTCGACAACATCCAGGAGACCTTCGGGATCACCCCGATCGAGGCGATGGCCGCCGGCCTGCCGGTGGTGGTGAGCGACTGGGACGGTTATCGCTACACCGTGCGTCACGGCGTCACCGGCTTCCGGATTCCGACCCTGATCGCGCCGAACGGGACCGGCGGCCTGATCGCCAGCCGGCACGCGCTGGGCATGGATTCCTACCAGCACTACGTCGCCCAGGTCGCCGCCCATGTCGCGGTCAGCGTCCAGGCGACCGCCGACGCGCTGTGTGCGCTGGCCGAGAACGAGGATCTCGCCCGGCGGATGGGTGCGGCGGCGCGCGAGCATGCCCGCGCGACGTTCGACTGGCCGGTGGTGGTGGCCCAGTACGCCGCGCTGTTCGACGAACTGGCGGCGATCCGCGGGTCGGCCGAGGGCTACGAGACCGCCGGTGCTGCCCGCAGCAATCCGGTGCGCAGCGACCCGTTCGGGGCGTTCGCCGGGTTCGCCAGCGGGGTGCTCGGCGCGGCCACGGTGTTTCGGGCTCCGGCCCGGCCCGCGCGCGAGGATGCCGAGCGGCACCATCGAGCCGCCCTGAACAACGTCACCGGAGTGTGGCGGTTGACGCCGCAGGCGACCGCCCGGATCGGCGCCATGGTGGCCGAGCGCGACGCCATGCGCGGCGACCAGATCGCGGCCGCGCTGCCCGGCGTTCCGGGCGACGCCCTGGCCCGGCATCTCGCCTGGATGTGCAAGATCGGGCTGCTGGACTGGGACGTGCCGCCGTTGATCGAAGTCGACCGGCCGGATTCGTGAAGGGGACGGCGATGGCCTCCGAGTACCAGCACCAGATCAAGCGTCGGGTCCTCGAGCTCCTGAGCGACGAGGCGACCGACGTCGGCGACCAGCTCCACCGCACCCTTCGACTGCTGGCCCGGTACCGGTCGACGCTGGTGGCCAACACGCTGTTCGCGCGCGGCGGCGACAAGGTGCGCAGCGGGCCGTTCGCCGGCCTCGCGGTGCAGCGGCAGTCGGCCGAGGGCTGCCTGGCGCCGAAGGTACTGGGGACCTACGAGAGCGAGCTCCACCCGGTGATCGAGCACGTCGCCGCCAAGGACTACAGGACGGTGGTGAACATCGGCTCGGCGGAGGGCTACTACGCGGTCGGGCTGGCGCTGCGCCTGCCGGAGGCACAGATCCGCGCCTACGACATCGACGACAACGCCCGCCGGATGACCCGGGAACTCGCGAAGTACCACGGGGTCGGCGACCGGGTGACGGTCGGCGGCGCGTTCACGCACGCCGACTTCCAGACGCTCGATCCCGAAACGACCTTCGTGTTCTGCGACATCGAGGGTGCGGAGGTCGACTTGATCGACCCCTCGAAGGCGCCGAACCTCGCCCGGCTGGACATGCTGGTCGAGCTGCACAACCTGCCGGAAATCCCGACCTACCAGAACTTCATGGCGCGGTTCCGTGACAGCCATCGGCTCACGGTGATCGAGGCCGGCAGCCGAAATATCCGGGCGTTCCCTGAGCTGCGCCACCTGGAGCACCTGGACCAGCTGCTGGCGTTCTGGGAATGGCGTCGCGGACCGACGCCGTGGCTCATGATGGTGGCGAACCGTCCCTGACCGGTCGTCGCCGGGTTCAGCCAGAACAGGGATTGCAGGGGCGGCGGCGGGGTCCCGACCGGGAACGCCACCTTCTGCACGAAGTCGACGTTCTCGAGGATCAGCGTCGGATCAGCCGCGGCAGGATCGACCGGACGCTTCCGGCGGGCGTCCCGAGGAGGCTCGGGCGTGGGATCATCGCGCGGGCTCGACGCCGATGCGCTCGGCCCACAGTTGGCTGATGGTCATGAGCCACAGTCGCCATCCTGAGATCGGCTTACCGTCGGCCATGATCCGCTGCAGGCGGGCCATCGCCTGCGGGTTCAGCATGCCGGTCCGGGCTGTCCGCTCCGGCGTCAGGACCGATTGGACGAGGCCGCGCAGCGGGCCGTTCAGCCAGCGCCCGAACGGAATGCCGAAGCCGCGCTTCGGCACCTCGTCGAAGCCCGGCGGCAGCAGCGGGGTCGCGACGTCGACCAGGATCCGCTTGATGCCGCTGGTCTTGTAGCTGTCGCGCATCGGCGCGGCCGGAATGCCGTGCGCCAGCTTGGCGTCGATCGGCAGCGACAGCGCCAGGTCGATCACGTGGGTGTCCAGGTACGGAACCCGGACCTCCAGGGAATGCGCCATCGACATCGCGTCGATATCGCGCAGAAGCTGGTTGTTGGTATAGCCGCGCAGGGTGAGCGCGGTGATGCGGTCGACGGTCTCTTCCTGGCCCAGCTCGTCGAGGGCGGCATAGTCGTCGCGGTGATTGCGCCCGCTGGCGGCCAGCAGCGACGGTGCGATCAGCTGGTTGACGTCGCTGGTCGAGAAGGTCTCGTGGAAGCGTCCCGCGGACTCGGCATAGGCGGCCAGGAAATCGCCGCGGGCGCCGAACCGAAGCATCTGGGCGTGCCAGGGGTAGCCCATGAACAGGTCGTCGCCGCCGGTTCCGGAGATCGCGACTTTCACGTGCTCGCCCGCCGCCTTCGAGACGAAGTAGGTGTTCACGCCGTCGATCGACGGCTGGTCGATGGCGTCGGCGATCCGGTCGAGCTCGTTGAGGACCATCGTGTGGTCGATCTCGAGCCGGGTGTGCCTGGTGCCGAGATGCTCGGCGAACCGGCCGGCGATGTCGGTCTCGTCGAACACCTTCAGGTCCTGGCCGAAGCCGACCGAGAAGGTGCGGACGTTCTTCCCGACCTCGGCCGCCATCAGGGCGGTCAGGGTGGCGCTGTCGACCCCGCCGGAGAGCAGGGCGCCGATCGGAACGTCGCCGATAAGCTGAGCGTGCACGGTCTCGCGCAGGGTTTCCGCCATGGCGGCGACCTGGTCGCCGTAGTCGGCGGTCCGCATCTCCGGCCGACGGTCGACGCCCAGGTGCCAGTACCGGTCGACCCGGACGTCGTTGCCGCGGATCGTCACGCTGTGGGCCGGCCTGACCATGGACACGCCGCGGATCAGGCTGTCGGGCTGGTACACCGAGCCGTGCTCCAGCAGGCAGCGCAGGGCCCGGGGCTCGACGACCCGAGGGATCACCTCGCTCGCCAGCATCGCCTTGATCTCGGACGCGAACACATAGCTGCCGTCGGTGCCACGCCCGAACAGCAGCGGCTTCACGCCCAGCGGGTCGCGGGCGAGAAACACCGTCGGCTCGTCGGGATTGTCGCGCAGGTCGACGAAGGCGAGGGCGAAGATGCCGCGGATGCGGGGCAGGCAGGCCGGTCCGTAGTGCCGGTAGAGGGTCAGGATGACCTCGGTGTCCGAGGTCGACCGGAAGGTGTAGCCGAGATCCTCGAGGTGCCGACGCTCCTCCGGCGCGTTGTACATCTCGCCGTTGTAGACCATCCAGACGTCGCCGTCGGGGCTCGCCATCGGCTGGTGGCCGCCGGGGCTGAGGTCCTGGATGGCGAGCCGGGTCATGCCGAGCGCGATCCGCCCCCGACGATAGGTGCCCTTGTCGTCCGGGCCGCGATGACGCATGGCGCCGACCATCCGGTCGATCGCCGTCTCGTCGCTACGCCCGCCAATGATCCCGCAAATCCCGCACAAGGCCGTCGATCCTCGTCGTTTACAGAAACGCCGTGCAGAGCGCTTCGAAGCGGCGGCGGCCGCGATCGTACATCAGCGCGTTGTCCGTCTGTGCGGCTTTGACGCGCGCCAGCTCGTCGGCCCCGATGTCGTCCGCCTCGGCGGGGCCCGACCCTGCGTTTTCGTGCAGAACCGGGAGGTCGATCCCGAAGACCGCCCGGAACAGCGCGAGGCTGGTGTCGTAGTGCTCGGACAGGCCGACGAAGGCGAATCGCGCCAGGTCGATGCCACCGAGGAAGTCGGCGTAGATGTGCCGGTACTCCGGCATCTCTGCAAGGTCGGCCGGCCCGACCGCACCGTCGCAGATCCTGGCGGCGATCGGATTCGGGGCATTCGGGTCGCGACGCCAGTGTCGGTACTGCGAAAGCGTTCGCGACACCGGATCGCGCAGGAACACGGCAAACTGCGCGCGCTCGCCGAGCGGCAGATATTTCGAGGCGACGAAATGGCCGTGGACGGCGTCGTAGTCGCGTACCAGCCGATCCGGGTCGGCCCGAACCTCGGCGGCGCTGCGCGCCCGTCGGGCATCGTGCTCCGGCCCTCGGGCGAGCGGCCGGTCTTCGTTGTCGAGCAACAGCCGGCTGCCGAGTGCCCGCTCCAGCCCGACCCGCAGGCTGGTGCCGGCGGTCTTCGGGATATGGACGGAGACGATCATGGCGTTCGATGCCCGCCGACGGCGGCGTCCGCTCCGGGGCGCCGGCCGGTAAGAGGGGGGGCACTGAAACGGTACACGTGCAAAGCTGCTCCTGTCGGACGACCGGGAACGGACGATCGCGGGTGGCGTTTGGTAGCGCAGTCGTCTGGCCGGGACAACCGGGGTGGTCCGGGAGCTGAGTGCCGGCGCGCGGCGACCGGCAGGCGGCGTGCGTAGGGATTTTTCGAAAATTAACTAGAAATGTGGTTGATCTTCCGCGGCAATTGTGTTCGCAGCCTCGACAGATTATGGTTTTCCACAGTCTCCGGACTCTGGTGCGACGGCCAAACGAATGTTCGATTTCCTGAAGATCTCCTCCAAGAAGCCGGTTCGGCGTCCGGTCGGCCTGCGCGGTCAGCCGGCGCCGACGGCGTCGAAGGGAACGGTGAAAATCGACCGGTTCGTCTTCAACGTGCGAGAGCTGAACAAGAAGGGATTCATCATCGATCCCTACGACAAGGACCTGATCATCACGGGTCAGCGGTTCCGGTTCGAGATCGACGCGCGCGACGGGGAAGACATCTACAAGGGCCGGGCCGAAGGTATCGTGACCAAGATCGCCAGCGGGGCGCTGGCGGCGGCGTTCGTGACGAAGTTCTTCTAGGCCACCCGCGGCGTCGACCGGCGTCGAGTTGTTCCGCAGGCGGCTTTCCGCCATACTTTGGACATGACCGAGCGCGAGAAGGCACTGAGACTGCTGCGGGCCCTGCGGAAGCGGATCGATCCGGACGTGCTCGCTCGCGCGCAGAAGGCGGCCTACATCCAGATCGGCCAGACGCCCCCGACGGAGCCCGAGAACGAGGCGTCTCGGCTGTTCAAGCTGGCCCTGGCGAACGGCGGCGCCCGCCGGGTAGAAATTCTCCAGCAGCTCGAGCGGAAGTTCCGGCACAAGCTCAACTGAGGTGCCTGGCGCGTCTGCGGCGTCCGGTCAGGCGGCGTTTCTGCGCTCGACCAGGACGGCCTCGGCGAGTGCGTCGATCTCCGAGTGCTGGGTGTAGATCTGCGCAGACACCCGCGCCCACAGCCCACCCGACAGGGCGTTGATCGGGACCTGTATCCGGCGTTCGTCGAGCAGCCGGCGCCGCAGTTCGAGTGCTCCCGCCTGGGTTGTGCCGAGACCGTCCGGCAGCCTGACGGTGATCATCGATCCGGTCAGCGCGGCAGCACTCCCCATCTCGGTACCCCATGCTTCGGCGAGACGGCGGCCCGATTCCAACGCGAGGTCACGATTGTGCTTGCGGACCCGGTCGACCCCGAAACGTTCCATGAAGGCGAGGGCGTCCGGCAGGGCCAGTTGCGGCGACGCGTCGCGCGTGCCGACCCAGTCGAACTCGGCGACGAAACCCTGGCCGTATCCATGGCTGATCACCGTCGGGTGCAGATCGTCGCGCACCGTGTCGGCGGCCCACAGGAAGGCGCAACCCTTCGGCGCGAACAGCCATTTGTGACAGTTTCCGGTGTACCAGTCGGCGCCGATGGCGGGCAGGTCGATCGGCAGCATGCCGGGGGCGTGCGCGCCATCGACCAGGGCCAGCGCGCCGGCCTGCTTCGCCGCCGCCACCATCCGTTCCACTGGCAGCACCAGAGCGGTCGGCGAGGTCACGTGATCGATGACCGCCACCCGGGTCCTGGCGGTCAGGCCGGCGGCGAACGCCTCGACCACGCTGTCTTCCGAGAACGCCGGGAACGGCAGCGTGACCTCGACGACCTTCGCGCCGCTGCGCGATGCCACCCAGCGGACCGTGTTCTTGACGGCGTTGTAGGTCTGGTCGTTGATGAGGATCTCGTCGCCGGCCCTGAAAGTCAGGGAGCGCAGGATCGCGTTCACCGCCTGGGTGGCGTTCTCGACCATGGCGATGGAACGTCCGGTCACCCCGAGATGCGCCGACAGCCGTTCGGCCGCGACCCGCAGTCCGGGCCGGAACTCGCGCTCCATGAAGCGGCTCGGCTCGGCTTCGAGACGGTCCTGCCAGCGGCGCTGGGCCAGGGTGACCGCCTTCGGCGTGGCGCCGTAGGAGCCGTGGTTCAGGTAGATGGCCCCGTCCTCGAGCTGGAACAGCCGGCGGGCGGGGGCGCCGAAGGCGGGAAGGTCGGCCATGGCCGGATCGTGACGCGATTTCGCGACCGGCGCCAGACTACTCGTCTACGCCCTCGCGCGTGACCCGCAGGCCATCGAGATAGACGGCGTCCAACTGCGATTCCCGGAGGAAGCGCAGGGCATCGGACGGCGACTCGACGATCGGCTCGGCCGGGCCGTTGAACGACGTGTTCATGACCAGGGGGATGCCGGTCTGCCGGTTGAAGTTGTCGACCACCCGGTGAAACTCGCCGCAGCTCGCGTCGACGGTCTGGATGCGCGAGGAGCCGTCGACATGGGTGATGGCCGGGACCGAGCGCGACCGGACCTGGGCGGTGAACAGCATGAAGGGGGAGGGCGACGGCGCCCCGTCGAACCACTCGTCGGCGTGCTCGCGGAGCACCGCCGGCGCGAACGGGCGCCAGTGCTCCCGCGATTTCAGGTCGTTGACGCGCCGCCACTGCGTTTCCGGCCGCGGGTCGGCCAGGATCGAACGGTGACCGAGGGCGCGCGGGCCGACCTCGCTCTGACCCTCGAACCAGCCGATGATGCGGCCGGTAGCGAGGTCGGTTGCCGCCTCCGCGGCAGGATCCGCGCTTCTTTCGGCCCGGACCGCCGAGCCGCAGGCGGCGACCGCGTCTTCGATGGCTTTGCCGGTGTACTGCGATCCCTGATAGGCCAGCCTGGCCGAGTCGGGATGAAACGGCGTCCGGGGCTGGTCCAGGACGTCGTGGAACAGGGCGAGGGCGGCCCCTTGGCTCAAGCCGGAATCGTCGCAGGCCGGGGGCACGAATACGCGGCCATAGGGACCTTCCGCATGGACACGGCTGTTGGTCGGGCAGTTCAGCGCGCCGCCGCCGCCGAGCGCGAGTGTGTCGACCGCGTGACCGGCTTCCCGCAACGCCGTCGACAGGGTGTTCACGTCGTTCAACGTGCAGGCTTCGAACAAGGCCTGGGCGGACGCCGCCACGTCGACCTCGATGCGATTCAGGTGCTCGGAACCGTAGGCACCCGGCTCGTGACACGCCAGCATCGCGTCGGGGTCGGGGTAGTCCGTTTCGAGAACCCTGCGGGCATGACGCTCGAGCTTGTCCAGGACCGTGTAGCGGCCCGGCTTGTTGCCTGCAGCGTACTCGTCTCCGAAGATCTCGTAGGCGTTGCCGACGAAATCCGGCTTGTGAAAGCACGGCTCCCCGAACGGTGCCAGCCCCATCAGCTTTCCGGCGCCGCCGCCGTGTCCGAGACCGAACCTCTCGGCGACCCTTTGATACAGATGGCCGTGATACGCGTAGTTCGGGCCGAGCGGGATGATCCTGTTGCCCTGGCCGAGCGCGAACAGGCCTCCGACATAGCCGGGCTCGGGGGCCCATACGTCGCCGTTGTCGATGGTGTAGACGACCGCGGACTCGGCGTCGGACTGATAGTATGCGAGCGCTGCGTGGGCCAGATGATGGGGGACGATCGTGCCCGGTTTCCTCACGCCGCGCAGCGATATGTCGATTGGCTGATAGCCGAGATGGACTTCACGCAGCTCGTCGACCTTTCGGGCCCAATCGGTCACGTCGCTCCGCGAGAACCTTCGGGTCCACCAGCCTGGCGTGTACGACCATTCGAAGTTCGCCAGGACGCCGCGCTCGAGATCGAGGGTGCCCAGGTCGTCGACGAGGTACTCGTTCCAATTTACGGTGGCGATCTGGGAGGCGCGCCCAACCGCAGCCGACTGGCGCTGCCGGATCCATTCCTGAGCCCGGGCCTGGGCGCTCTGTTCGCGCGGCGTGAACCCGAGGGTGCTTTGAGCGGGATCGGCGAGTGCGAACGAGAACGCATCCGGATCGACAAAGACGAACGGCCAGGACTGGGTAGAGGCGACCGCGACGGCGTCGACATCGTTCCAGTCGAGCCCGAACCGCACGAGCGCGTCCTCGATCGTCTCGGCGGTCATCAGGGCGCAGCGCTTGCGGCGGGCAAAGCGTTCCCGGAGGTGGACTCCGAGGGTCACGCCATCGGCGATTGCGGTAACGCTGGCATCGTGCGCTACGGAGAGTCCGAGGACGATCATCGGGGTTCGACCTCGAACCGACAGGGTGAGAAAGAATTGCCGTGAATACGGCGGCCCAAGTATCGAAGTCAATCGACCGGAGGTCGACGAGACAGATGCGCAACCGCCGGCGGCTCTGCTACCCTGGCCGCCCGATCTCCGAAGGAGCGCCTTCTTGGCCTGGTTCGATGGCTTCGACAGCCGTGACGTCACCACGTCCGGTACGGTGATCCACGTGCGCGCCGGAGGGCACGGGCCCGCGTTGCTGCTGTTGCACGGTCACCCGGAGACGCACCTGATGTGGCGTCACCTGGCGCCTCGGCTCGCCGAGCGCTTCACGGTGGTCGCGGCGGACCTTCGGGGGTACGGCGCCTCGGGCAAGCCGCCGTCGGCCAGCGACCACTCGCCCTACTCGAAGCGGGCGATGGCCCTGGATATGGCAGAGGTCATGACCGCCCTGGGGCACCGGGACTTCATGGTCGTCGGGCACGACCGCGGCGGGCGGGTCGCCCACCGGCTGGCCCGGGACCATCGCGATCGGGTCTCGCGGCTTGCAGTCCTGGACATCTGCCCGACGCTGGACATGTACGAACGCACCGACATGGCGTTCGCGCGCGCCTACTATCACTGGTTCTTTCTGATCCAGCCCTACGACTACCCTGAGCGGATGATCGGGGCCGACCCGGCGTTTTATCTGCGCTCCAAGCTGGGGAGGGCCGCGGAAGCAGGGGCGTTCCCGGCCGAGGTCGCTGCGGAGTATCTTCGGCACTTCGCGCGTCCCGAGACGATCCATGCGATCTGCGAGGACTATCGGGCCAGTGCCGGGATCGACCTCGATCACGATCGGGCCGACCGGGACCGGCCGCTGGATGTGCCGGTGCTGGCGTTGTGGGGAGCGCAAGGCGTGGTCGGCCGGACCTACGACGTTCCGAAAGTGTGGCAACCCTATACGACCCGGTCGGTTACGGGGGCGGCCGTGCCGTGCGGGCATTTTCTGGCTGAGGAGGCGCCGGACGAGACCTTGGCCGCACTCTTGCCGTTTTTGGAAGGGTAAGCGAACGCCATGACGCTCTTCGCACGCCTGCGCGCCTACTTCTTCGCCGGGATCCTGGTCACCGCGCCGATCGGGATCACCCTCTATCTGACGTGGCTGATCATCGACTTTATCGATGGGACGGTCACGCCGCTGATTCCGTCCCGCTACAATCCCGAGACCTATCTGCCGTTCGGCGTCCCCGGGCTCGGGGTGATCGTGGCGGTGGTCTTCCTGACCCTGGTCGGCGCTCTGACCGCCGGCCTGGTGGGGCGCTGGGTCGTCCGTCTGTTCGATCGCCTGATGCAGCGCATGCCGGTGGTTCGCAACATCCACAGCGCGCTGAAGCAGATCCTGGAGACCGTGCTGGCCCAGCAGTCGAAGGCGTTCCGCCAGGTCGTGCTGGTCGAGTATCCGCGGCACGGCATCTGGGCGATTGGCTTCATCACCGGCGATACCGTCGGCGAGGTCCAGCACCTGACCGAGGACGACGTGGTGAATGTGTTCCTGCCGACCACGCCGAACCCGACGTCGGGCTTTCTTCTGTTCGTGCCGCGGTCGGACGTGTTCGTGCTGAGCATGACGGTCGAGGAAGGCATCAAGATGGTGGTGTCGGGCGGGATCGTCACACCGCCTGACCGTCGGCCGACCTCGCAGCAGGAACAGCCGAGGATTCCCGCGTCCCGGCCCGCTGCCTGACCGTCGCCTGCCTGGATCAATAGAGCGTTAACCATCCTGCGCTATCAATGCCTGTCACCTCGCAGCCCGCGAGGCGGCTTCAGGCGTCTGTCGTGTGGGGTCCATGCATTCGAACCGTCAACCGGGCCGGTCGCTGGATGGGGCGAGGGCAGGGATTGCGGGATCCGATCTGGTGTCGGTTCACGACGGCGCGGTGCGGGCGGAGACCGTCCAGCTTCTCTATCAATCGCCGTTTCCGGCCCTGGCCAATCTGGGCGTCGCCACCCTGCTGGTCGCGGTTGCATGGGGCGCGGCGCCGGGACCTTGGCTGATCGTCTGGCTGGCGGCAATGGCGGTGGCGACCGGCGGTCGGCTTGCCCTGTGGCGGGCCTTTTCCCGCAGCGAGCATGCCGCCTGCGAGGCAGCCCTCTGGGAACGTCGGATGCTGTTCGGCGTGGCCACCGTCGGGTTGCTGTGGGCGGTGACCGGCGTGGCGGTGGTTGCCGTGGACCTGCCGATCCAGGTCGAGGGCGTCATCGCCATTTCCGTCGGCGGGATGATCGCCGGCGCGATGTTCTCGATGACCGCCAGCGCTTCGGTATTCCGTGCCTACGTAGTTCCGGCGGCGGTCGGGCCGATCGTCGGCTTCCTGGCGGTCGGCGACCGGGACCATGTTGCAGTTGCCGGCATGGGAGTGGTCTACCTGTTCGTGGTCCTGCTCTGGGGCAGGGACGCCGAACGGCGCATCGTCAACGGCATCCGGCTACGCCTGCAGAACGAGGCGCTGGTGGCCGATCTCCAGGTGGCGCGCGATCGCGCCGACGCCGCCGAGAAGCTCAAGCAGGAAAGCTTCACCAACCTGGGGCACGAGCTGCGGACCCCGCTGAACGCCATCATCGGTTTCGCGGAGTCGCTCGAGATCGAGCTCTGGGGACCCTTGGGCAACCCCCGCTACCGGGACTATGCGCGGGCCATCGGTGACAGCGGCCGACACCTCTACGAGCTGATCCAGGGGATCCTGGACATCGCGCGCCACGACGCCGGCATTCTGGAGCTGGAGGAGACGCGGCTCGATCTGCCGGAGCTGGTCGCGAACTGCGTCGCCATGATGGAAGGGGCCGCGCGCGGCAAAGGCGTGGAGCTTTCGACCGGGGCCGACGATGGCTCCGTCGCGGTGTTCGCGGATGCCACCAAGCTGCGGCAGATCGTGATCAATCTTCTGGCCAACGCGGTCCGGTTCACGCCGTCGGGCGGTTGCGTGACCGTCGCGACCCGGAAACGGGATGGCGGCGACGTCGAGCTCGAGGTGCGGGACACCGGCGTCGGTCTGGCGCCCGAGGACATTCCGCGCGCGCTCGAGCCGTTCGTCCAGGTCGGGCAGGGGAGCGCCCGCAATTCCGGCGGGGCCGGGCTGGGGCTTCCGCTCTCGAAACGGCTGGCCGAGCTGCACGGCGGCCGCCTGGAGATCGACAGCAGCCCGGGCCAGGGCACCGCGGTCCGCGTCATCCTGCCGGCAACCCGGGCCATCGATCGCGCGTAGGGCGGCCGTCAGGCGCCGCGCAGGTAGCGGACGGCGGCGTCGCGCTCGAACAGGTACAGCAGAACGCGGGCTGCCTGGCCGCGCGGGCCCTCCAGTTCCGGGTCCTGGCCGAGCAGCAGGCGGGCGTCGTCGCGCGCCACCGGAAACAGCCCGGCATGGGCCGCCGGGTCGGCGAGGCGGAAGGTCGGCAGGCCGCTCTGCCGGGTGCCGAGGACCTCGCCGGCGCCGCGCAGCTTCAGATCCTCCTCGGCGATCCGGAAGCCGTCCTCGCTCTCGCGCATCACCGCCAGGCGGGCGCGGCCGGTCTCCGACAGCGGCGCGCCGTACAGCAGGAGGCAGGTGGAATCCTTGTCACCCCGGCCGATCCGGCCGCGCAGCTGGTGCAGCTGGGCCAGGCCGAAGCGCTCGGCGTGCTCGATGACCATGACGGTGGCGTCCGGGACGTCGACGCCGACCTCGATCACCGTGGTGGCGACCAGCAGGTCGACCGAGCCGTTCTTGAACGCGTCCATCACCGCGTCCTTCTCGGGTCCCTTCATGCGGCCGTGCACCACGCCGACCCGGTCGCCGAACCGGCGACGCAGGGTCGAGGCCCGTTCCTCGGCGGCGGCGACGTCGAGCTTCTCCGATTCCTCGACCAGCGGGCAGACCCAGTACACCTTGGCGCCCTGGTCGAGCTTGCGCGCGACCCCGTCGACCACCTCGCCGAGCCGGTCCAGCGGCACGGTCCGGGTGTCGATCGGCCGGCGGCCCGGCGGCTTCTCGGTCAGCCGCGACACGTCGAGGTCGCCATAGGCCGTCATCAGCAGGGTCCGGGGGATCGGCGTCGCGGTCATCACCAGGGTGTCGACCGCCTGACCCTTGCCGCCCAGGCTCATACGCTGATGCACGCCGAAGCGGTGCTGCTCGTCGATCACCGCCAGCGCCAGGTCGCGGAACTCGACGCCCTCCTGGAACAGGGCGTGGGTGCCGACCACGATCGCTGCGGTTCCTTCGGCGATCCGCCCGACCACGGCGGCCCGCGCCTTGCCCTTGTCGCGGCCGGTCAGGATCTCGACCCGGACGCCGGCCTTGCGGGCCAGCGGCTCGATGGTTGCGAAGTGCTGGCGCGCCAGGATCTCGGTCGGCGCCATCAGCGCGGCCTGGGCGCCGCACTCGACGGCGTTGAGCATGGCGACCAGGGCGACCAGGGTCTTGCCGCTGCCGACGTCGCCCTGCAGCAGCCGCAGCATGCGGCTGTCGGCCGCCATGTCGCCCTCGATCTCGGCGAGGGCGGAGCGCTGGGCTCCGGTCAGGGCGAACGGCAGGCCGGCGATGACGGCGTCGCGCAACCGGCCGTCGCCCCGGACCGACCGGCCCTTCTGGCGCTTCATGCGGGCGCGGACCAGGGCCAGCGCCAGCTGGTTCGACAGGATCTCGTCGTAGGCGAGCCGGGTTCGCGCCGGCGTCGACGGCTCCAGGTCGGCGGCATCCCCCGGGGCGTGGACCCGGCGGATCGCCTCGTCCCAGCGCGGCCACTCCCGTTGCGCGACCAGGGACGGAGCGATCCATTCCGGCAGGGTCGGCAGGCGTTCCAGCGCGCCGCCCACCGCCTTGCCCAAGACGCGCACCGGCAGGCCCTCGGTGGTCGGGTAGGTCGGCTCGACGACGCGAATCTGATCTGCTTCGGCCTCTGGGACGACGTGGTCGGGATGCGCCATCTGGGCGCGCCCCTGGAAGCGCTCGATGCGACCGCTGACCACCCGCCGCTCGCCGACCGGCAGCAGCTTCTCCAGCCAATCGCCCTTGGCGTGGAAGTAGACCAGGTCGATGTCGGCGTGGCCGTCGGTGCACACCACCCGGTACGGCCCGCGCCGGTTCGGGCTCGGCTGGTGGCGCAGCACGGTGAGGGTGAGGGTGGCGATCCGGCCTTCCGGCGCCTCGGGAATCGGCGGTGCCGGCCGGCGGTCGACCACCCCCGACGGCAGGTGCCACAGCAGGTCGACCAGCTGTGGGCCGGCGGCCTTCTCGATCAGCTTGGCGTAGCGCGGGCCGACGCCCTTGATCCGGCCGACCTCGGCGAACAGCGGGAAGAGGAGCTCCGGGCGCACGGTCGATCGGATCCGAATTCGGTTGCGGGATGCCGGCACTGGCCGCCGGCCGGCCCAGGCTTTATATCCTAAGCCCGATCGATCGAGAGAGAGGAGACGGGGATGGCCGCGGTGCTCGACGCCCGGCGCAAGCGCCTCTATTACCGCAGCGCCTACACCGGCACCAAGGAGACCGACGTGTTCCTCGGTGCGTTCGCCGAGCGCCACCTGGCGGAGCTCGACGACCAGCAGCTCGACGACTACGAGAAGCTTCTCGAAATCGCCGACCCGCGGCTCTACAAGTGGATCACCGCCCAGGAAACGCCGCCGGCCGAGTACGACACCCCGGTGCTGCGGATGATCCAGGCCTTCGATCTGACCGGTTGAACCGCCTCTTTCGTACCGGATGACCATGGATCTGTCGTCGTTCCCCGCCGCCGTCGGCCGGGTCACCATCGCGTCCGCCCCCGAAGGGCTCGACGCCGTCGCCCTGGTGCGCCTCGCCCGGGACCGCGGGCGGGTCCTGCACGTCGCGCGCGACGACGCGCGGCTGGCGGCGCTGGCCCGGACCATCGCGTTCGTCGACCCGGCGCTCGCCGTGCTGAGCTTCCCGGCCTGGGACTGCCTGCCCTACGACCGGGTGTCGCCGAACGGCGAGATCCTGAGCCGGCGCGTCGAGACCCTGGCCGAGCTGTCGGCGATGGAGGCCGGGGACGGGCCGCTGGTGGTGCTGACCACCGTCAACGCGGTGCTGCAGCGGGTCCCGCCGCGCCGCTACTTCGAGGGCGCCTCGCTGACCCTGAAGGTCGGCCAGGAGATGCCGCTCGACGACCTGCTGGCGGTGTTCACCCGCAGCGGCTACGGCCGGACCGACACGGTGCGCGAGCCCGGCGAGTACGCGGTGCGCGGCGGCATCGTCGACGTCTACCCGACCGGCATGGACGAGCCGGTCCGCCTCGACTTCTTCGGCGACGAGCTGGAGGCCGCGCGGCCGTTCGACGCGATGACGCAGCGGACGTCCGGCAGCCTCGACCGGGTGGTCTTCCGGCCGGTCGGCGAGACCTTGCTGGACGACCAGGCGATCCAAAGGTTCCGAACCGGCTACCGCGCGCTGTTCGGCGCCGAGGTGGCCTCCGACCCGGTCTACGAGGCGGTGTCGTCCGGGCACCGGCACGGCGGCATGGAGCATTGGCTGCCGCTGTTTCACGACGGCATGGCGACGTTGCTCGACTACGTCGGCGAGGTGGCCGTCACCCTCGATCACCAGGTCGACGAGGTGGCGACCGCCCGGTTCGACCAGATCGCCGAGTACTACGACGCCCGCCGCCAGATGCTCCGGGCCGGCGGTGCCGAATCCGGCGGCATCTACCGGCCGCTGCCGGCCGACGCGCTGTATCTCGGTCCCGACGAATGGTCGGCGCTGCTGGCCGACCGTCCGGTCGGGGCGATTACGCCGTTCGCCGCCCCGCCGGGCGACGCGGTGATCGACCTGGGGGCTGCCGGCGGGGTCGATTTCGCCGAGGCCCGGACCCGCGGTGGATCGGCGGTGTACGACGCGGCGCGCGACGCGATCGCCGCCGAGGTGACCGCCGGCCGTCGGGTCGTCGTCGCCGGCTACAGCGAGGGCTCGCGCGACCGGCTGGCCAGCCTGCTGCGCGACCACGGCGTCGAGCCGATAGAGCCGGTCGACAGCATGGCGGCGGCCGAGGGGTTGCCGGCGGCGACGGTGGCTGCCGCCGTGCTGCCGCTGGAGCGCGGCTGGCGGCACGAGAACCTCACGGTGATCGCCGAGCCGGACCTGGTCGGCGAGCGCATGGCCCGGCCGTCCAGCCGGCGGCGGCGGCGCGGCGAGGAGTTCCTGCAGGAGGTCGGGGCGCTCGACGCCGGGGACTACGTCGTGCACGCCGAGCACGGCATCGGTCAGTACCTCGGCCTGGACACCCTGGAGATCGGCGGCGCCCCGCACGACTGCCTGCGGCTGGTCTATGCCGGCGGCGACAAGCTGTTCGTGCCGGTCGAGAACATCGAGATTCTGTCGCGCTACGGCTCCGAGGACAGCAACGCCCAGCTCGACAAGCTCGGTGGGGCCGCCTGGCAGGCCCGCAAGGCCCGGGTCAAGAAGCGGCTGCGCGACATGGCCGAGGGCCTGATCGCGATCGCCGCCGAGCGCGAGCTGCGCCGCACCGAGGCGCTGTATCCGCCGCCGGGCGTCTACGACGAGTTCTGCGCCCGCTTCCCCTACACCGAGACCGACGACCAGCTGAAGGCGATCGACGAAGTGCTCGGCGACCTGGGGTCCGGGCGGCCGATGGACCGGCTGGTGTGCGGCGATGTCGGGTTCGGCAAGACCGAGGTGGCGCTGCGGGCGGCGCTGGTGGTGGCGATGCAGGGCTACCAGGTGGCGGTGGTGGTGCCGACGACGCTGCTGTGCCGCCAGCACTTCCGGGGCTTCAAGGAGCGCTTCCAGGGGCTGCCGATCCGGATCGAGCAGCTCTCGCGGCTGGTCTCGAACAAGGAGGCCGCCGAGATCCGCAAGGGCATCGCCGCCGGCGACGTGAACCTGGTGGTCGGCACCCACGCGGTGCTGTCCAAGCAGATCAGCTTCAACAATCTCGGCCTGCTGATCGTCGACGAGGAGCAGCATTTCGGCGTCGCCCAGAAGGAGCGGCTCAAGGACCTCCGCAAGGACGTCCACGTCCTGACGATGACCGCGACGCCGATTCCGCGGACCTTGCAGATGGCGTTGTCCGGGGTGCGCGAGCTGAGCCTGATCGCCACGCCGCCGGTCGACCGGCTGGCGGTCCGGACCTTCGTCATGCCGTACGACGGGGTGATCATCCGCGAGGCGATCCTTCGCGAGCGCTACCGTGGCGGCAAGACGTTCTACGTCTGCCCGCGGGTCGAGGACCTCGGCCGGGTGCACGACCGCCTGACCAAACTGGTGCCGGAGGCGAAGGTCGGCGTGGCGCACGGCCGCATGACCCCGACCGAGCTCGAGGACGTGATGACCGCCTTCACCGACGGCGGCTACGACATCCTGCTGTCGACCAATATCGTCGAGTCCGGCCTCGACATCCCGAGCGCCAACACCATTGTCATCCACCGTGCCGACATGTTCGGCCTGGCCCAGCTCTACCAGCTGCGCGGGCGGGTCGGCCGGTCCAAGACCCGGGCCTACGGCTACCTGACCACGCACCCGAGCAAGGTGCTGACGCCGGTCGCCAAGCGCCGGCTCGAGGTGATGCAGACCCTCGACAACCTGGGCGCCGGGTTCTCGCTGGCCAGCCACGACATGGACATCCGCGGGGCCGGCAACCTGCTGGGCGAGGAGCAGTCCGGACACGTCAAGGAAGTCGGCATCGAGCTGTACCAGGAGCTGCTGCGCGAGGCGGTCGAGGCGGCCAAGTCGGGCGAGGGTCTGGAGGTCGAGGACGGCGGCTGGACTCCGCAGATCGCCATCGGCATGCCGGTGATGATCCCGGAGGCCTACGTGCCGGACCTGTCGGTGCGCATGAGCCTGTACCGGCGCATCGCCACCCTGTCGGACGAGGGCGAGATCGACGCGTTCGCGGCCGAGCTGGTCGACCGCTTCGGCAAGCTGCCGGCCGAGGTCGAGAACCTGCTGAAGATCGTCGCCATCAAGCGGCTGTGCCGGGCCGCCGGGGTGGAGAAGGTCGACGCCGGCCCGAAGGGCGCGACCCTGGCGTTCCGCAACAACGACTTCAAGAACCCGGCAGGGCTGGTCGCGTTCATGCAGAAGCAGGCGGGAACCGTCCAGCTTCGCCCGGATCACCGGATGGTCTACCGCCGGCCCTGGGACAAGCCGGAGCAGCGGGTCGTCGGGCTGACCCGGCTGATGCAGGAGCTGGTGGCGATCGCGGCGTAGCGCTGCCTTGGGTCCCGGCTCTACGCGGCTCCGCCGCTACGGCCGGGATGAGGCAGTTGTTGGAGGTCCAAACCCTCATCCCGGCCGGAGGGGCAATGCCCCGG
>Ga0209475_10002412_pt1 | contig 18894 bp, 17 predicted proteins | sample tdDd471_FD_187128 | JGI IMG/M metagenome (GOLD analysis project Ga0209475, IMG submission 187128) | Marine sediment microbial communities from the Atlantic coast under amendment with organic carbon and nitrate - tdDd47.1 (SPAdes)... | ecosystem: Environmental > Aquatic > Marine > Coastal >... | reverse complement strand
GTCATCGCCGCGCCGCCGGAAGGCGTCATCGTCGCGCTGAACGAGCTCCCGGCCGGAAACTACATGCGGGGACGTACGTTCAAGACGCCCGGACCGGCCCTTCCCGACGCGCGTGAGGTGGTGCGGACCTTCCTGGACCGGATGGAGGCCCGCGACCTGGAAGGCGCCCGCGGCATGCTCGCCGACGGTTTCCGGATGGTCTTTCCGGGCGGCGTCGAGTTCGCCGCCTTGGAAGAACTGATCGCCTGGGCGAAGCCGCGCTACAACTGGGTGAAGAAGACCTATGACGCCTGGGACGCGGCGGCACGCGAGGACGGCGTCGCCGTCACCTGCCAAGGCACCTTGCGGGGGGAGTTCCCGGACGGCGCCGCTTTCGAAGGCATTCGCTTCGTCGACTGGTTCCTGGTCCGCGACGGGAAACTGGTCCGGCAGCATGTTTGGAACGACCTCGGCGAATACGTCCTTTCCCAAGCCAAGGGTTAGGCGCGCCTTCCCTAAACCGCTTCCGGCATCAGCAGCAGATCCGTGACCTGCGTCGGCGCACCGGCGGCGGTCAACAAGGCATGCACCTGCCCGCGGTGATGGGTCTGGTGATTGAAGAAGTGAACGACCAGAAGTGCGGTCGGCTTGGTCAATGTCTTGCGCGCGACGCTGGAATACCAGGTCAAGTTCCCGGTCAGCCAATCGGTCTCGACCCGCCTCGACCAATCCTCAATCACGGCATCCAGGTTGCGGCGCGCATCGGACATGGCGTGCCAATCGTGATGGAAGTTCCGCGACGTCTCCACACCGCCGGGCGGCGGGTCTATACCGGCAAAACGGCTCATCCACATTTGATCGGCCCAAAGAAGATGGCTCAGAGTCTCGTGAATCGAGCCGAAGAAGGCGCCCTTGTCCCGGCGTCTTTCCTTGTCGCCCAAACCGCCTGCCGCCTCATAGACGGCACCGTTCTGCCACGTGTTGTAGCGCGCCATTCCGCGCACATAGTCCGCCGATATCATGAAAACTCCCCGAACCGAAACCTGCTTTCCCAGAGACCAGGATAGAGGCTTGCATTAGGGTAGCCAAGTATGCGCCGCCCCTAATCCAGGAAAACCGACGTGATTTCCGGGAAAGCCAGCATGACGCCCAGACCGACCAGCTGAATGCAGATGAACGGCATGAACCCCTTGAAGATGTCAGTCAATTGGATATGCGGCGGCGCGACCGATTTCAGGTAGAAGGCGGCCGGCCCGAAAGGCGGACTGAGGAAACTGACCTGCATGTTCATGCAGAACAGGATGCCGAACCAAACCTTCAAGTGACTGGGATCCAACCCGCCGAGCAGGCCCATTTCCGACGCCGTCATGCCGGCGACGATGGGCAGGAAGACCGGCATGGTCAGCAGCACGATGCCGACCCAATCCATCAGCGCGCCCAGGAACAGGAAAATCAGCATCATCATCAGGATGACGCCCATATTCGGCAGGTCCATGCCGAGGATGCTGTTGGCGACGAAAACGGGACCGCCCGCTATCGAATAGGCCCCGGCAAGGCAGGTGGCTCCGAAGGTCACCCACAGGATGGTTCCGGTCGACCGCAACGTCCGCTGCAGCGCCTCAAGAAACAACAGGGTGGAGAATTCGCCGCGGATCCAAATCAGCAGGATCGTGCCCAGACAGCCGATCGCAGCGGCTTCCGTGATCCCCGTAATCCCGCCATAGATGGACCCGAGAATGGCCGTCACCAGCAGCACGGGCGGCAGCAGCCCCTTCAGCGCCAGAAACTTCTCCCCCCAGGTCACCTCGCCCCTATCTTCCGGGAGCGGCGCCAAGGACGGGTTCATTCGTGTCCGGACCATGATGTAGACGATATACATGCCCCCCAGCATCAGCCCGGGCACGATGGCGGCCCGGAACAAAGCGTGTATCGAGGTATCCGTGACGACGCCGTAGATGATCAGCACGATGGACGGCGGAATCATTGTTCCAAGCGATCCGGAGGCGCAAATCGTCCCGACGGCGAGGTTCTGGTTGTAGCCCAGGCGCAGCATCTGCGGCAGCGCGATCAGGCCGAGCAGCACGACCTCCCCGCCGATGATGCCCGACATGGCGGCCATGATGATCGCCATGATCGCCGTGACGATGGCAATGCCCCCGCGTGTCCTGGAAAGCCAGAGGTTCAGGGAATCGTACATGTCCTTGGCGATATTGCTGCGCTCCAGCAGCATCGCCATGAAGATGAACAGCGGAACGGCCAGCAGCGCGTGCTCGATCGTCAGGTCGTACATGCGCTGGCCCAGGATGAAGAAACCGCGCTCCCCCAGTTTCCAATAGGCTACGCAAACGCCCAGAAACCCGGAAGCCAGGCCCAGCGGAACGCCGGCCGCCAGCAGCACCACGACACCGACCAGCAGAAGGATCGAAAGTTCACCAATACCCATAACGCCAAAGCCCCTTACAGATCGTCGGCTGGATCGTGAGTGATCTTGGGCTTTTTCCAGTCCATGATCAGATTGCTGATCGCTTGAATGGCCATCCAGGCGCAAACGATACAGATGAGCGGCTTCATCACGGCGGGAATCGGCGGGTTCCAGGCGGAGCCGTACAATTCCCAGGTAACGAATTTCTTCATCGCCGTTTTCCAATATCCGACGACCACGGCGTAACAGAAAATGGCGATGCAGATCGTACCGAGCACGTCCAACACGCGCTGCGCGTTTCGGGAAACCATGTCATAGACGATGACGACCCTGATATGGGCGCGCTGCTGCATGGCGTAGAGGCCGCCCATGAGGAAAATGATGCCGCCAAGCCAACGCGAGAGTTCCTCGACCCAGAGGGTCGGCGATTGGAAGAGGTAACGCATCACCACTTCGTAGAACATGATCGACATGATGACGGCCACGACGAACATCAGAACCGATGCCATGTAGAGCGTGACGATATCGACGAAGCTGAACCTGCGGTCGTCGTCACCGTGGCCGTGCATCGTCAACTTCAGCATCGGCACAAGGCGCGGCGAAACGAAGATGAACCAAAGCACCAGGCCGAGCGCAATGCTCCCCACCCATATTTGGCCGCTGGTTGTCAGTTCCGGCATTTCCCGCCCCCGCCAATTTTTCTCGCGCCGGCCGCGTTGTAACGGCCGTTACGTTCTTCGCTATGTGCAAAAGATAGAGGAAAAAGCTTTCCGAAAGAAGGACCGGCCGCGGCAAGAAGGAGACTGCCGCGGCCGTTAGTTGTCTCAACCGGCCTTAGTTCAGCAGGCCGATTTCCTTCATGAAGGATACGTGGCTGTCGACCAGCTCACGGGCTTCAGGCGTTTTGTCGCCCCATTCCTGCCACTTCTTCTGCGCGAAGTTGCGGAATTCGCCACGGTCTTTCTGCGACCAACTGTACAGGGTCACGCCTTCCTTCTGGATTTCCGTCGCGGTCTTGCCCATCGCGACTTCGAAGCTCATCGAATTGTGGAAGGACAGCTTCTGCATCGCCACTTCGATGATCGCCTTCAGGTCGTCGGGAAGGTCGTCCCAAACGTCCTTGTTGATCGCCAAATGATCGGACGGCATCGAATGGAAACCCGGATGGGTCGCGTGTTTCACCAGATCGTAGATGCCGATCGACTTGTTGGTCGTGATGTTCGACGCATCGGCGCCGTCGATGATCTTGGTTTCAAGCGCACTGAAGACTTCGCCGAAATCCATCACGATCGGCGATGCACCGAGTTCCGCGAAGATTTCCGTTTCCATGCCCGGAGGCGAACGGAATTTCCAGTCCTTCAACGCCGCGGGACCGGGAAGCGGCTTGGACGAGGACAGCGATTCCTGCCCGGGGATCCACCAGCCGATGAGCTGCATGCCATAGGAATTGTACAGCTTCTGGGCCTTTTCCAAACCCCCGCCGTAATACAGCCAGGAATACTGCTGCCAGGGCGTTTCGTAGCCGCCCATGATGTCGCCGAGGAACTGGAAGGCGGGGTTCTTGCCCGTCTGGTAGGCGCCGCCGGTCATATCACCGTCGAGCACGCCGTTTGCGGCGGCGTCGAAGGTCTCCGTCGATTTGACGACGGATGACGAATAGAACATTTCGATGTCGATGCGCCCGCCCGACATGCGTTCCACATCGTCCGCGAATTGCTGGGCGTTCTTACCGTTCAGCGATTCCGCCGACAGATGCGTCTGAATGCGAAGCGTATAGTCGGCCGCCCACGCGGTCGTCGCCGCTCCCGCGAAAGCGATGCCAAAAACGGCCGCGGTGGCCGTACTGCGAATAATGGACATTGTTTCTCTCCCTTCCTGGAAACCGGGCAATCCCCCATTGCTTTCCCCGCCTCTACAGGACAGGTGCGATTGATTGTCACCCGGTACTGCTTGGAGGGTAACGTGATATATGTTATCTGACAACTGACAAGGTGAGAGCGGCTTCTCGTTTTCGTTAATTTGGGTAAAGCGGCCGAATCACAGCCAGACTGTCAATTCACAGTGCCGTGGTACCCACCCGGGCGCGCCGCGCCGGGTTAAGCTGGCGCTTTTGAGGGAGAGATAGATGGCCGAACCGCACAATGGAGCGGGAGAACTCGTCCGGCGCTTGCGCCCGGCGGCCGGCGCGACTTCCCTTGCCGACCAGATCGTCACGCAGCTTCGCGGCCAAATACTGTCCGGGCGCCTGCGGGCGGGCGACAAATTGCCGACAGAACAGGAACTATGCGATGCGACCGGTGTCAGCCGACCGGTCGTTAGGGAAGCGATATCGCGCTTGAAGGCGGACGGCGTCATCGTCAGCCGCCAGGGCGTCGGCGTCTTCATCGTCGACGACAAGCGGCGCATGCCGTTCCGGATCGAACCCCACCATTTCGACGACCAGCAGAACCTGCTTTCCGTCATGGAACTGCGCCTCTGCGTCGAGGTCGAAAGCGCCGCCATCGCGGCGGAAAAACACAGCGCCGCGGATCTGGCGCTGATCGACGAAGCCTTGACCGCCATGAAGGAAGCGGTGGCGGAGCATGGTTCGGCGGTCGAAGAGGATTTCGCCTTCCACTGCGCGGTTGCCGCGGCGACCGGCAACGAGCTGATAGAGGGATTCCTGCGCTTTCTGGGCGTCTTCGTCATCCCCCGCCCCCTGTTGCGCATGCGACCCGACGACCCAAGCAAGGGCGCCGCCTATATGGAGCGGCTTGTCGCAGAACATCAGGCGGTCCGCGACGCCGTCGCCGCCCGCGACCCGGAACGCGCACGCCAAGCCATGCGTTTGCACTTGGAACGCGGCATGGCCTTCAATCAGACCGCCACCAGCGACGAATTCGTCTGACACCCCGATCCGCAAACGCGGCAACGGCGATTTTCCTCAACGATTATTCCCGTTAGCCGAAATTCGCTATACCTTCCGGAGGACCTTTCTACCGGATACGGCAGTATGAAAAAAATAGAAGACGCCCTGCAGTCAGCGCGCCGCCGGGCCGGCATGACGCGGGCGGACGTCGCCCTGCGGCTGCGCATAACGCCCGAACGGCTCACACGGTGGGAAACCGGCGAGGAACGTCCCGGCACCGAGGCTTTGTTCGACCTCTCCACGCTGTACCGGATTCCGCCCCATCGACTGCTGATCGAGGATGACGAGACCGCTGCGCCTGTCACCCCGCCGCCGGGCGACGCCGCACCGGCACTGGATGCCTTCCGGCGCGAGCTTGTCGCCATGCGCGAAGTGGAATTGCTGCCGCTGGATGACGAGACGATCGACTATTGTGTCGCCGCGATGCGGGCGCGGCTGATCGCGGAGAGATCACAAAACAAATAGGGCCCGAGGTAAATACAGACATAACCGGGACCGTCGAACTAAAGTAAAATTTACAATGTTCGGGCTGACTACTTGAATGGCGACTCGATCGCCATTTGACATCGAAGGCATTTAAAACTTAACGTTCAGTCGCACTTAAGAAGGACAACGTCGTGAAAAATCGCGTGAATTGGATCGCGGAACGACAGGTTAGAGCCCCCAGGCCGGCCCGCCCCGATACGGCGAAGTTATTTCTTTTGAAGATGCTCGTGATGGCCGCGATGGATGAGGATAAGCCGCTGCAGGATAAACTTTCCGAGCATTTTGCCGGCTGGCTGCACGATCCCGACGCCTCGGCGCTGATCGAAAACGCGGCCTTGTTCGATGATGCGGTGGCGGACCTGAAACGCAAGGTGGGAAGCGGTTGAAGCCGGAACAGCTAAAACCCGACGCGCTCTTACCGGAGGACGGCGCCTGGCTGATCACGGAGGAGGACTGTTTCCGTTTCGAGAAGCAGGACGACCCGTACCACGAAACCATGCGCTATGTCCTGAAGATGGGCGCCGTCATCCTGATCTGGACCGGCAACGTGGCGGAACTTCGTTTCAACGTCGCCGACGTCAATCACGCCTGTCTCACCGCCGGTTTGACACACAAACTCTACCCGCTCGCCTTCGCGCCGATGGACGTCGCCACCAAGGTTCGCCGCCAGGCCATGACAAAGCAGCAGGCGGAAGCGATGGCGGCCGATTTCCTGCGCTACCGGACGCTGGAACTGACGCCGCGCACCGTCATCGTGGATCTTCCCCCGGCACAGATTCTGGCCTCCTCCCCGCTTTTGCAGGCCCATCTGGCCGACTGGCGGAACAGCGAGGCGGTGAACGAGGACGAACTCATCAAACTCGTCCGCAAAGACGGGCAATTCTACATGGAGTCGATCGGTCGGCGCTCGGCCGCGGCACGCTTCCACGGATTGGAATGGACCGCGAAATCGATCGGCACGCCGACGCTGAAACCGGACGCGAGTGAATTCGAACGCGCCGTCGACCGCGACTACTATCGCGCCCTCGACCAACGCATCCCCATATTGCAGGACGTTCACGCCTTCGTCCCGGGCGAGGAAGACCGCGAGCGGCGGGAATCCTACCGCCGCCTGATCACCCCGATCGTCGAACCGGACGGGTCCGAAGGCGTTCTGGTCGCGTCATGTGTGCTGCGGGATATACCGGTCCCGGGCAAACCCGCCAAATAGATCCCCGAAATCGGGCGCGGCCGTAAAGGTCAGCCAGACATCGTCCTGCGAGCCGTCCGGCCTAGTCCAGGTCGCGCCATGCGGATAGCACTGGTAGTGCCCGTATTGGATCGGAATGCCGCGGACGGCCAGGGCCTCCTCGCAAAACCCGAACATGAAGCGCGCCTCGTGCCGGCAAAAGGCCGTGCCCATCGCCAGACGCAGGATCAGGTCCGAAATACCCTTGCCGCGGAACCCCGGAACATCGTCGCCCTCGGGCCGGAACCAAGTTTCACCGAAATAGCAGCCGATGCCGTGCAACCGCCAGGCCGCGGCCGCGCGGACTTCCGGAATAGGATTGTTCTCCCACTGGTTTCCCGGAACGTAGAGCCCGCCATCGGTCGTCAGATGGTCCGCCAGCGACCTGTCGCCGAGATCCATGCCCCGGCAAGCCTGCAGAACAGCCGGCCCATAGCGGTCCAAACCCACCAGCCAGAACGCGTCGAGCAATTCGGCGGAAACGGCCTGAGCATCCTGCTGGAAGATTTTTTGCGGCGCGACGCGGTCAGGCCGGGCGCCGTTGTAGATCATGTCAAGTTCCGGCCCCGGACCCAAGAGTCGCAGGGTCAAACCCGCCTCCTCGAGTTTCTCGCACAGATAGGAAACCATCCGGATGACAGTAAGCGTATTGAAGGCGTTCATTTTACCCCCCTTGGTCTGTTTGAATGACGCAAGAGGAAGCTGTAGCGACTCGCGGCCTGTTCACAAACTCGCTATGTGGGGTTGGTTCACCCGTTTCTCTTTCCACGAGGACGAGTCTGGCATTTTCGACGATGATTGCGTATCCGGATCGCCCGGAAGGCATTCTTGAATACTAATATAAGTGGCGGCGCCCCACGCACTTACCGAAGGTGGGCCCGGGCAGCCAATATCCGTTTCCGTTTAGGACCTGTTGCGATATGAAACGCACAGCAGGGATCACTTTCCGATCCATTGGAGGACAGTTTTTTCGATGACGGACCCATTGCCGATACTTGCCGGAATAGTCTTTCGCATGGGCGCGCCCGTGAACGACCTGATGGCCAGGATCCGCGCGCATTTGTCGGCGGAAGGCGTCGCCATTGGCGGCGTCTGCCAGGATAGCATCTGGGACGAAGCAAGCGGCCAGAAGACACTCGTCGTTCGGGAAATCAACGACGCCTGGGAACTTCCCATCCTTGAATACCGGGGCAAGGAAGCCCGCGGTTGCAGGCTGGACCCACAGGCGATTACGGACCTGTCGCACCGCCTGGACACGCTGTTCGAAACGAAACCCGATCTGATGATGATCAATCGCTTCGGGCGCGCCGAATCCGAGTCACGTGGCTTGCGGGACGTCTTCGAACGCGCCGCCATGGAACACGTCCCCCTGCTTGTCGCCGTCCGCGAAGACTATTGCGACGCATGGCGGGCGTTTCACGGCGGCATGGGGCTCGAACTGCCAATGGACGAGGCGGCGGTCTACGACTGGTGGCACGGCCTGGAAATCCAACGCAGCACGGTCGGGGAGCCGAATGCGGACATCCCGGCCGATAAGCCGCGAACAGTGGCGTGACCTATTCGTGATCCGCGCTTAGCGAGAAACGCCGACCGTTGGCCTGGCTGGTGAGCGCGCCGAAGGTCGGCGCCGGGAAGTGGGCCGGGAAAACCAAATTCCCGGTATCGGCATGCTTCTCCATAAGAAGCCGACGCGACTCGCGCGCCATGGCTTGGTCGGTATCGGCAAGGCAGGTCAGTTGCGGCTCGGCCAACTGAATTCGGTGATGGATGACATCGCCGCACATCACGCCCGCCTGGCCGCCGGAGGAAACGTTCATCACCACCTGCCCCGGCGTATGGCCGAAGCAGGGCTCCAGCCAGATCCCGTTGTCGAATTCAAAGCTTTCATCGACCAGGGCGGCCCTCTCGGCGCGCACCAGCGGCTGCACGCTGTCCTCGAACGCGGCACGGTGAACATTGGCGGGGTCGCGCGCGTAATGATCGTTCCAATAGTCGTATTCGCGCCGCGACATCACGTATTTCGCATTGGGAAAGGTGGGGACCCATTCCCCGTTCAGCAATTGCGTATTCCAGCCGACATGATCCCAATGCAGATGGGTGCACAGCACGAAATCGATATCCTCCGGCCGGCAACCGGCCGCGGCTAGTGTATCGAGGTAGTTCGTATTGAGGTTCGAAAACGACGGGCGATGCGGCCGGGACTTGCCGTTCCCGCAGCAGCTGTCGACCAGGATGTTGTACCGTTCGGTGCGCACCAGATAGCTGTGGAAACTGAGGATCACCTCGCCATCCGCCGTCAGGTTGCCGGGCGGCAATTCTCTGCGGGCGGCCTCGAACATCTCGTCGGTCAGGTCGGGGAAGAATTTCTGCGCATGCAGTAACGGGCCGGCGGTCTCCGGCACGCAGTCAACGGAAATAGACCCGATATCGACATGTTCCATGGTTTTATCCCTCCCGGCCGGCAAGTAAATCGAGGAGCGGCTTTGCCGGCGCATCGCCGCCCAAGGCACGGACCAGCGATATGATCCGGCGGGTTTGGTCACTGTTGAAACGTCCCGACACGTTGTCGACGAACTTGGCCTCGATCTCCCCAGGCGACAACGGGTCCTGCGGATCCCCCTTGGGGAAGTCGCGGCTTGCGGTGAAACTGCGGCCGTCCGCCATCGTCACCGTCACGCGGGCCGGGAATTTCTCCGGATATAGCGCGTTCAAATTCGGGTCGGCCAGCACCTCGGTCCGCGCAAGGAGGTGCTGCACGTCATCGCGCACCACGCGTTCCTGGGTGAACTGAGCCTGGCCCACCTGCCGGTCGAGGGCGGCAACCGCACAGCAATACGGCACGCTGACCCGTGCGCCCATCGGCGTCGTGACCTGTTTGGCGGAAAAATGGGTTTTGACCGTGTTGTAGGTTTCGTTCGTGATGCTTTCGATCCGACCGGGATCGAGGTCGTTTTCGGTTACGATCGCAAGCGTCGCCTGAACAGGCGAATGGCTGGCCAGGATCGACGGGAAGAATTTGAAACCGTTCTGCAGGATTTCCCACCCAACGCCCAAGCCCTGCGTCAGCGCCTCCGGTTTGGGATCGGTCGAGAATGCGGCGAGGTATCCTTTTTCGTGCTCCAGCATGGTCGGCGGGGCGGTGCCGCCGGCCTCCGCAAGGCGGGCGGAGAGGATGCCGTTGAAGGCGGCCTTCCCCGGATGCAGGCTCTTGGTCAGATCGCCGGACGTGAAGAAGGTATTCAGGCCCGCCGCCTGCGTACCCGCGAAGCCCAGCGCCATCCGGGCCGTCCCGGCGTCCAGGCCCATGGCGGCCGCAGCCGCGGCAGCGGCCCCGAAGGTGCCGTTGGTCGCCGTCGAATGCCAAAACCTGTAATGGCTCGGCATCACCGCCATGCCGACCCGAACGGCGACTTCATAGCCGGCAACGACGGCGGTGATGATATCGCGCCCGGAAAGGCCGCGTTCTTCCGCCAGGGCGAGTACCGGCGGCACCACGACCGACCCGGTATGCAGCAGGGCGCGTTTATGCGTATCGTCGAAATCGGCGGCGTTGACCAGCGCCCCATTCGCCATGGCGGCCAGCGCCGCGTCGGACCTCAGGCCCGGCGAACCCCAGATCGACGCTTCCCCCGTCGAGTGGAACGTCTCCACGAGGCGGGCCATGATCCGCGCCTTTTCCGGATCGTCCCGCCACGCCCCCACGGCGCAGCCGATGGCGTCGAGAATGAAGTCGGTCGCCTGCCGCACCACCGGCGCGGGAAGGTCGTCGAACAGCAACCCGGCGGCAAAAGCCCCAAGCACGGCCGTCGGTCCTTCCGTCGATCTTCCACTTTCCGTCATGACGCCCGCGTTGCTCCCGCTCCGAACCCGGTTTCCGTCAACTATATACGGGGGTGTCGAGACGCATACCGAGCCCTATCGAAAAACACCGTGCAGGGATTTGCCGAAAAGCCGGGGGTAGATCGATGAAAGATTTAAAGAACGTAGCCTTCCTCCAAATCGCGGGCCTTGCGGGCGGGATCGCGCTGCGCGGGGTCGCCGTGGCCGCCCCCGCCGGATGTTTGCAGCCGCAGGCGATCGCCCCGGTTCAGCGCAAGACCGGCCACCTTGGACGCTAGGTCTTCCGTCTCCCCGGTTGCCCGCCGCAGGGTCAGGCGGCCCGTTTGCCCGGCCTCTCCGCCAGCCAGGCCATAGGGCGCATGGGTGAAACGCTCGAGATTGGCGGCCAAGGTTCCCTTCGCCGCATCCAGCCGGAACTCGCGCACGAGGCCGAGGCCGCCGCGCGTCCTGCCCTGCCCGCCGGTCCCAGCGGCCAGACCGTATTCGATGAAGGTCAGCGGCAAGGTGCTTTCGAGCATCTCGACCGGGGCGTTGGAGATATTGTGGAACCCGCAGGAAAAGGCGCTCGCGCCGTCTTCCTCCGGATGCGCCCCCCATCCCCCGCATTCGAGGTCGAAATAGACATTCCGGGTTCCGTCCTCCTTCTCGCAATTCACCGCATAGGCATAGCTGACCCCGTAATAGGCGGCGGGGATCCGGTCCGGCGCCGCCTTGGCGAGGGCGCCCAGGACCGTGGTGACGATCCGATGGCCCGTCGCCATCCGGTTCGCGACCGGCGCCGGCCAGTTCGCGTTGACGATGCTGCCCTTCGGCGCGTCGATCGAAATCGGCCGATAGCACCCTTCATTGGCGGGCACATCGCTGCCGAGGCCCATCATCACCCCGCACATCACCGCCGAGCGCGTCATGTTCAGCGTGTTGTTGATCGGGCCGCGCGCCTGGACATCGGAGCCGGCGAAATCCAAATGGATGCGATCGCCATCGACAGTGGCGGTCACGGCGATGCGCAGCGGCCGGTCGAGGTCGATGCCATCGTCATCGACGAAGTCGTGGAACGTGTACTCGCCGTCGGGCAAGGCGGCGATCATCGCGCGCAGGGCCGTTTCCGATTGATCCTGGATCCGCTCCGCGGCGGCCTGAAGCCGCCCCGCGCCGTAACGCCGGCCGATGCGCTGCAGCCCTTTTACGCCCGTGTCGAGAGCGGCGAGCTGGGACGAAAAATCACCACCGACATTGGCCGGTTCCCGGGAATTGCGCAAAAGCAGTTTTATGACCGCCTGGTTGCGTTTTCCCCGCTCGTCCAGCTTCAACGGCGGGATGCGGAATCCTTCCTGATAGATATCGGTAGCGCTGGGGTCATAGGACCCGGCGGCGCCGCCGCCGACATCGAGGTGGTGAACCAGGATGCCGACGATTCCGATCCGCACTCCGTCCAGGAAAACAGGCTTGAAGGTCAGGATATCCGGCAAGTGCTGACCGCCCGCATAGGGGTCGTTGGTGACCACCAGGTCGCCCTCCTCCCACTGATCGAGCGGAATATGATTCTTCAGGATCTCATCCAGACAGGACGGCATGGAGTTGAGGTGGACGGGCATGCATTTCGCCTGCGCCACGCTGCGGCCCATCGCGTCGAAGACACAGGTGGAATAGTCCAGGATTTCGCGCACGACCGCACTGCGGCTGGTGCGCCAGATGGTGACGCTCATTTCCTCGGCAACCGAGGCCAGCGCGCTGCGGATCACCTCGATATGGACAGCGTCCAGACCGGCACTGTCGGCTTTGTCGTCGTCACGGGGCGTCATGGTTCAGTTCCTCGCTTCGTCGCGGACGGCGATCAGCGCACCCGAGGGATGCAGCCGCGCGGTCCAGCCGGTTGGAATGAAATGGGTCGAATGGGCTTCCTCGACAATCGCCGGGCCGGCGAGGATATCGTCGAACCCGATCGCGTCGCGCCAATAGACGGAAACATCGCGCGCGGCGCCATCGACGACGGCGCGGCGCTTTCCCGGGGCGCGCGGCGCGTCGGGCGTGAAGGGCCGAATGACCGGGCGCGGCAGCAAACCGGTCGCGGCGATACGCACGGTCACGATTTCCGGCGTCACCGCATGGTCGGCATGATTGAACTGCGCCTGATGGCTCGCATGGAAAGCCGATACAGCGGCGCCCAAGGCGGCGGCTGGGTCGGCGCCGCCGGCGGCAAAAGGCACGCCGATTTCATAGGCTTGCCCCGGATATCTGATGTCCAGCGTTACCGGAAAGGCGCGGCTCTCCTCGGCAACGCCGTTCTCCGCCAGGACCGCGTTCCCGGCCGCGACCAACTCGGCCAGAATTCCCTCCAATGCGCCAAGGGCACCGGCATCGGCCGGCATTGGACGGGCACGGGCAAGGTCCTGCACGATATCGCCGAACAGCATTCCCCAGGCGCTCAGCGTTCCGGGATCGCGCGGAAACACCACGCGCCGCGCGCCGATTTCCTGCGCCGTTTCGCAGGCATGCAGCCCGCTTGCCCCACCGAAAGAAACAAGGGCGAAGTCTTCCGGGTCGAGCCCTTTCTCGAACAGGCTCAAGCGGATCGCCGCCGCCATCTTCGCAACCGCGATGGTAACGATCCCGCCCGCTGCGGCGTACAAATCGAGGCCCAAGGCCCCCGCGACTTCCCGTTCGATCGCGGTTTGCGCCGCATCCGTGTCGAGCGCCATCGCCCCGCCGAGAAAATTGTCGGGATCGAAACGGCCGAGCACCGCATTGGCATCCGTCACCGTCGGTTTCGTCCCGCCGCGGGAATAACAGGCAGGACCCGGCACCGCGCCGGCGCTTTCCGGCCCGACCAGCAGCCTCCCCGTCTCGTCGGCCGCCGCGATGGATCCGCCGCCCGCTCCGATGGTGCGGATCTCGATCATCGGAAGTCGGACCGGCAAGCCATCTACATCCCCCTGCGTCACCTGGCGTATACGCCCTTCGGAGACGACGGAGACGTCATAGGATGTGCCCCCCATGTCGACGGCGATCAGGTTGGGTTCGTCGAGCATTTCGGAAACGACCTCCGCCGCGCGCGCGCCGCCCGCCGGGCCCGAGAGCAACAGGCGGGCCGGCTGCTGGGCCGCGATTGTTGGCGTCGTGACGCCACCGTTGGACTGAACCAGGAAAACCGGCGCCGAGATGCCGTTCTCGCTCAACCGGTTCTTCAGCCGTTCCAGATATCCGCGCACCACCGGCATCAGAAGGGCATTGAGTGCGGTTGTGGAACTGCGTTCGAATTCGCGGATTTCCGGGCTCACCTCATGCGAGCAGCTGATCGGCATGCCGGGCAGCAGACCGGCCAGCACCTCGGCCGCGCGCATTTCCGACTGCGGGTTCGCATAGGCATGCAGGAACACGATCGCCACCGTCTCGGCCTTCAGGCGGCGGATCTCGTCCGCGATCGCCTTCAATTCGACCTCATCCAACGGCGTTTCGATAGCGCCGCTGGCAAGCGTGCGTTCGGTCACCTCGAAACGGCGGGACCGGGGAATCAGCAAAGGGCGGGTTTCGGCCTTGCTTGCATATATGTCGCGGCGCAGATGCCGGCCGATTTCCAGCACGTCGCGGAACCCCCGCGTCGTGACCAGAGCGCCGACCGGCAATTTGCGTTCCAGCACCGCGTTCGTCGCGATCGTCGTGCCATGCATGATCGCGCCGATCCGGGTGGGGTCGAAACCGAACAATTGCGCGGCCTCGCGGATGCCGTTGACCAGCCCTTTGGAAGGATCGGCAGGGGTCGTCGGCACCTTGTGGGCCCGCGCAGTGCCGGCTTCCTCGTCCAGGAACTGCAAATCGGTGAACGTGCCGCCAATATCGACGGCGACGCGGATCGTTGGGGCGGGCTTGGTCAAATGATCTGTCTCTTTCTGAATCAGCGTTCATATTTTCCCATTTCAGGGAAAAACTACGTTGGCATATATGAAGTTAATAGCCCAATAGTGAAAACCCGGTATCGACGGGCACCGCGCACTTTGCTCGTAGTCCGTGTTCCACGGGAGCGCAAAACATTGAATTAAAATGATTCTAGAGAATTGATATTTTTGTTGTGGAACACGGGCAGTGCCCGATTCGGCCCGGTCGAGGCAAAAGGCGCATGTTTTCCGGTATTTGACCGGCAAAGGCCAAACTGTGCATGCTGTTATTGAGCTTAAAAGAATGCTCAAGCCAATGATCGAAAGGTCGTTCAGGGAGGAAATCCATGACTATCAAGAAAATGCTGCGCGGTACAAGCGTAGCGGCCTGCCTCGTCGCAGGCGCCATGGCCGCGTTTGCCGGCGCCGCCCAGGCGCAGGAAAAACTGAAGGTCGGCGTCGTCGCCTTCTACACCGGCGCCGCTGCCGGTCCGTTCGGCATCCCCGCGCGTAACGCCGCGGAACTCATCATCGAAGCCATCAATGCCGGCACCATTCCCGCCCCCTACAACACCAAGGGTGTGGGCGGCATGGAAATTGAGCCGATTTATGTCGACGAAGCGGGCGGCACCACCAAACAGGTGACCGAATACCGCAACATGGTTCAGCGCCAAGGCGCGGGCGCGGTTGTCGGTTACATTTCTTCGGGCAGCTGCCTCGCGGTCGCGCCGGTGGCGGAAGAACTGAAGACCTTCACCATCCTGTTCGATTGCGGCACGCCGCGCATCTATGAAGACGCCGATTATCAATACGTCTTCCGGACCTCCGCCCATGCCACCATGGACAGCGTCGGTGCGGCCCGTTACATCGCCAGCAAGTTCGGCGACACGAAGACCTATCAGGGCATCAACCAGAACTACGCCTGGGGCCAGGACAGCTGGCGCGACTTCGATCTCGCCATGCAGAACCTGATTCCCGGATCCGAAGCCGCCGAACCGCTGTGGCCGAAGATCTTCCAGGGCCAATACGGCGCGGAAATTTCCCGCCTCTCCGTCACGCCCCCGCAAGTGCTGCATTCCTCGTTCTGGGGTGGCGATCTGGAAAGCTTCATTCTGCAGTCCAGCGCGCGCAGCTTGAACAAGCGCACGACGATGCTGCTGACCACCGCGGAAACCGTGATGTACCGCCTTGGCCGTAAACTGCCCGACGGCGTCGTGGTCGGCGCCCGCGGTCCGTATGGCGTCCTGGCTCAGGATTCCGAACTGAACAAATGGCTGCGCCAGACCTTCAGCGAGCGTTTCGGCACTCCGCCGACCTATCCGGCCTATCAGATGGCCCAGGCCTTCCTTGGCCTGAAGCTGGCCTATGACAACGCGGCCGCGGCAAGCGGCGGTTCGACGCCCACGGTCGATCAGGTCGCCGCCGGCCTGCGCCACAAGAGCTACGAAGCCTTCGGCACGACGGTCGAGATGAAGCTCGGCAAGGGCCAGCAGGCGGTTACGCCGACGGCCTACGGCATCAGCAAATGGGACAGCGAAGCCGGCGAACACACGATCGTCGACATCGTCACCTACCCGGCCGATTGCGTGAACCCGCCGGACGGCGTCAACAGCGTCGACTGGATCAAAGGGGGCATGCAGGGCGCCAAGTGCTGATCTGCTGCTGATTGGGAACGCGCCGCGGCAGACACCTGCGGCGGCGCGTTTTCACTTTATTCTCCGTTCCAAATCCAACCGATCCCGCCATTTTCTCATGGTGAAGACACGGATCGTGGACGGAGCCAGTTGCCGGAAAACCTGACAATACGGACTGGTCCCAAGACGGGCTTTTGAGGGAACCGCTCATGCTCACCGCAACCGCAATCCTGATCGACGGGTTGATCGAGGCTTCCTATCTGTTCCTCGTCGCCCTCGGCCTGACGCTGATCTTCGGCGTCATGAAGATCCTCAACGTGGCGCACGGCTCTTTCTACGCCTTCGGCGCCTATGCTTCGGCAACCGCGATCGGCTGGTGGTTCGCGAACGGCCTGCCCGAATTCGGCAGCTTCGCGGTGATGTTCGGGATCGCCATCGGCATGGGCATCCTGTTCGGACTGCTGCTGGAGGTCGGCCTTCTGAAGCGCATGTATGGCCGCGACGAGGTGATCATCGTGCTGGTGACCTTCGCCAGCTTCCTGATGCTTGAAGACGTGATCATCTGGATCTGGGGCGGCGACCCCTATTTCGCCTTCGAACCCTATTCAATCCTGGGCGACATCCAGTTCGGCACCCTCTTCTATTCGAACTACGATCTTGCGCTGATCGGCCTGGCCGTCGCGCTGGCCGCGGCGACCTGGCTGATCCTGAATCGGACCGCGCGGGGCCGCCTGCTTCTTGCCGTCATTCACGACACCGAAATGGCGGCGGCCTTCGGGGTGAACGTGAAACGCTACTTCACCGTGACCTTCATCGTCGGCGCCACGCTGGGCTGCCTCGGCGGAGCGGTCATGGCGCCCAAGATTTCCGTCGCGCCCGGTATCGGGGTCGAGGTGATCGTCCTCGCCTTCGCTATCGTCGTGATCGGCGGCATGGGCAGTATCTGGGGGGCGATTATCGGCGCGCTTGTCGTCGGAATCGCCCGGGCCGCGTCGGTCCACCTGTTCCCGGAAGTTGAGTTATTCGTCATTTACGCGGTGATGACACTGGTGCTGATCTTCAGGCCCGAAGGTCTGTTCATGCGCCAAAAAGCCCGCAAGATTTAGGAGGCAGCATGACATCCGCTTTCAAAAGCAAGCTGCTCTATCTGGGCCTGCCGATCGCCCTGGCGCTCGGACTGTTCATGCCCGACTGGGCGATTTTCCTCGGCATCATCAGCCTGGCCAAAGGGCTGGTCGTGCTCGGCCTCATGCTGTTGTGGCGCACGGGACTGGTGTCCTTCGGGCAGGGCCTGTTCTACGGCGCGGGCGCCTATACGGTGGGCATCCTGCCCCAATATGTGCCGATCTCGGATGCCTTTCTTCTTGTCCTGATCAGCGCCGCCGGCGCAGGTCTCATCGCCTTCGGCCTCGGCTTCCTGCTTCGCCGTTACCGTGAAATCTTCTTCGCGATGCTCTGCATGGCATTTTCGATGATCTTCTACGGCATTCTGGTGAAGAGCGAGAGCCTGGGATCGACCGACGGTTTCAACGTCGTTCAGACCAGCTATCTCGGCTACACGCCGGCGGAACCGATCGAGATGCAGCGGATTCTCTATGCCACGACAGCGCTTGTCGCCTGGCTCGCCTGCCTGTTCGTGAACCGCTATCTGGGCAGCACGATGGGCCGGTTGACCCGCGCCATCAAGGACAACGAACTGCGCGTCGAATATCTCGGCTTTTCCGCCAAGGTCGCCGTGCATTTCAAATTCGTCGTCGCCGCCGTCCTGGCCGGGGCCGGTGGGGCGTTGGCCGCGATCGCCATCGGTCACGTCGACCCTGAAATGGTCTGGTGGATCCAATCGGGCGAGTTCGTCTTCGTCACGATCCTGTCCGGCGTCGGCAATGTCATAGCGCCGCTGGTCGGATCCGTCGTGTTCGAAATTCTTCGGACATTCGCAATTGAATACGCGCCGCAAGCCTGGCAGTTCGTCGTCGGCGGTTGCCTGCTGGCGGTGATCATGTTCCTGCCGGGCGGTTTGTGGAGCCTTATCGAACGCTCAAGGGAGGGTCGAGATGACGGCAATTCTGCGCGCTGAAAGCCTGTATAAATCTTTTGGTGCAGTAAACGCGGCCGACAATATCAACGTCTCGATCGACGAAGGCGAGGTTATCGGCGTGATCGGCGCCAACGGGGCCGGCAAGACGACCTTCGTCAACATGGTCACGGGTTATCTGGCCCCGACCAGCGGCAAACTGTATTTCTATGATCGCGACATCACGGGGTTCAACCCGAAGAGTGCGACGGAAATCGGTATCTGCCGGTCGTTCCAGATTCCCCAGCTGTTCTCCACCGGCACCACCTTCGAGAACCTGATGGTCGCGATGGGGGTCGCCGAGGAAGGCGCCATGCCTTTCTGGAAACCGCTGGATACGGAAGAAAGAATGGCGCGCTGCGAGGAGATCCTGTCGCGATACGAGATACTCGAATATCGCGACCAGATCGCACAAACCCTGCCCCAAGGCGTGCGCAAGCTTCTCGATATC
>Ga0209475_10002411_pt1 | contig 18899 bp, 20 predicted proteins | sample tdDd471_FD_187128 | JGI IMG/M metagenome (GOLD analysis project Ga0209475, IMG submission 187128) | Marine sediment microbial communities from the Atlantic coast under amendment with organic carbon and nitrate - tdDd47.1 (SPAdes)... | ecosystem: Environmental > Aquatic > Marine > Coastal >... | reverse complement strand
GAACCATGATGAGGGTTCAGGCTTGCGACCCACCCATTCAGGGACTCATGGTAGGGAGAGCCACATGGAATCAGGTTTTCCTGGTTGGCCAGGTTTGCCCCATCAACGAGGACTGGACCATCGTGCCCCGGAATACTCTGTGGGTCTGCGGGTCCAAAACGGATATCAACGGTGTCGGTACCCGAGTAAAGGATTTGCATGGTGCAGAGGATGGCTGATGAATCAACGGCCATCACCGGTGTCCCGAATCTCACAATCTGGTTGAGCATGTCTCCAGCATTGGCCCATTTCTCCGGGCCCCCTGCGCTCAAGACAAATACAGTAGGGTCGGTGATGGAGATTCCAACCTCATAGCCGCCAATGGCCTCCACCTCGGGATTCAGGACCACGACATAAGCATTGAATGGAGCCCCTGGGGTCGTTATCCCATTGGTCACATCAGTGAACTCAGTATCGCTGAAGAACAACCCCAAGGCATTGGGATCATCGAAATCTGCCTGGGCGGCCACCAGCGGCAGCAGCGTCAACGCTACGACGATTAGAATCTTCATGCCGAACCTTTCCTCTTGTCCTCACCTAACGAAACAACGCCTTCACCCCGGACAGACTGGCCTTCTCCACCGCCGGCCCACATACACCATTGAGCGTCGCCACGATTCCATTGACTTCACCCCAGGGCGTGATGCAGGGAATCAGATCATCCGGATTGACCCCATTGGCGATGACCATCCCCTCCCACCCGGGAATACTGGGCGGCGTGGCATGACCGAACTCGACATAGATCTCAGCCGTGCCCGCGTAGAGCCACTGCATGGTGCAGACCACCGCCGCATTGTCGACCACCGGCACTGGCGTGCCGAAGCCAACCAGATGATTCAACGCATCGCCGAAATTGGTCCAACCGAAATCCCCCGACACTGCCAGGACGAAGACCGTGGGATCGGAAATGGCGATGCCGACCTCGTAGCCGGCGATGGATTCGACCAGGGGATTGAGCACCACGATGTAACAGTTGAACGGTGCGGGCGTGGTATCGAGATTGTTCGTGGCATCCGAGAACTCGGTATCGCTGAAGAACAGTCCCATCAGGTTCTCCTCGTCCGGCTGGGCGTGGGCCAGGGACAAGGTCAGCGACAGCATGAGCAGGAGGGTCAGGGTTTTCATATCGGGACCTCCGGTTCAGGTTTCAGTTCTACCGGAACAGCGATTTGACCCTGGACAGACTGGTCGTCTCCACCGCCACCTGCGGATTGAGCACAGCCACGAACCCACTGGGCGTCCCGAAATAGGTGGTCATGCACGGGATCAGGATATCGGGGTTGGCGCCATTGGCGATGACCGGTCCGTCATGGTCGGGAATGCTGGGCGGAGTCGCCGCGCCGAAGCTGATATAGATCTCATCGTGTCCGGCGTACAGCAACCGTATAGTGGAGAGTACGGCGGTATTGCTCGTCACAGGCACCGGCGTACCAAACCCCGCCAGGTGATTCACACTGTCACCGAAGTTGGTCCAGCCGTTGGGACCGCTGACAGAGAGCAGGAAGACCGCCGGATCGGGAATGTTGATGGATACCTCATAACCCGAGATGCTCGACACCTCAGGGTTGATGGCCACGATATACGATTCGAAGGGAACGGGCTCCGTCTCGAACATGGTGTTCAGGGATGTGAATTCCGTGTCGCTGAAGAACAGACCCATCAAGTTATCCTCGGCCCATTCAGCCTGGACCGCAGTGAACGGCATGAGGAGCATGAGCAAGAACAGGGCGAGTCGGGTTCTCATGTCAGGGCCTCCTGTTTGGGTTTCGGATGGTCAGCGGAACATGGACTTCAGTTGCGAGAGGGTCGTGGCCTCGACTGGTGGGCCATAACTATTGAGCGTAGCCACCAGCCCCTGTTCGTGACCGCCATATGTTCCACAAGGGATCAGATTATCGGGATTGTCACCGTCTGAAAGGAGGGGACCTTGGTGATCGGGTAGGCCTGGTGGAGACGCGGGCCCGAAATGAAACTCCACATATTGTTGCCCAATATAGAGCAAGCTCATGGTGCCTAGAACAGCGGCGTTATCGATCACGGGCAACGGCGTTCCAAAGTCGACTAGTTGATTCAATTGATCGCCGTCGTTGGACCAGTCGTTGGGGCCAAACACCTTCAAGACGAACACTGTGGGATCGGAGATGGTGATTCCCACCTCATAGCCCGCGATGCTTGTCACTCCTGGGTTCAGAGTAACGATGTAGGAGTTAAAAGGAGCCCCGACAGTATCCAGGTTGGTCGTTACATCACTGAACTCGGTACCACTGAAGAACAACCCAAGCACACTTACCGCTTGAGAAGATTCCAGAGGCACTCCGAGAATGAGCAGGACAACCAAGGCGGCCAGCATGAGTCGGGACATGTCGGGTCCCCCCAAATTGAGGCAGCGCTCCCCTGCACTACCACTCATGATGAAACCAAAGATCTCACCGGGTGTCAAGATTTTCGACAATTGGAATTCAGCTGGGGAGTGGAACTAGTGAAGAAGCAGGCCTATATCAACAAGGGCCCGAAATGAAGAACCTCATATTCGAGATCTTCACTTCAAGGCCCCCACTGAAACGTGCAATCACTACTGGAACAAGGCCTTGACGCCGGTCAAGCTATGGTGCTCGACGGCGACGACTCCATTGAGCGTGGCCACAACACCGCTGATTTCACCAGAGGGGATTGTGCACGGAATGAGATCATCGGGATCGGCACCGTTGGCAATCACTGGTCCATCATGTCCGGGAATACTATTGAGGGATGAAACACCGAAGGATATCTCGACATAGTCACTGTAGACATAGAGGAGTGTAACGGTACTGAGAATGACCACATCATCAACTACCGGAACCGGCGTCCCATATCCAACCATATGATCCATATCATTCCCGAAGTTATCACCGTTATTGGGGAAGGTAACATACAAGAAGAAGCAATTGGGATCAGTGGTGGAAATCCCAACTTCATAGCCATACACAGAATCAACTTCCGGGTTCAGCAGGACAAAGTAGGCGTCGAAGAGCTCAGGCGCAGGAGCATGGTTCGCGGTCTCTTCACTGAACTCGGTGTCACTGAAGAACATTCCCAGAAGATTGGGACCTTCGTACTGGGCCTGGGCGGCCGCCAAGGGAACGAGCAAGAGCAAGGCGATCAAAAAATGCTTCATGGTTATTACTCCAGTCGAATGGACTTCCGGTCAATGATGGAACTCTGCCCTCGCCCGCTTGAGGGGTGAAAGTTCGTCCTGACAATCCGGAGTCAACGGTCCACGAAGGGTGACGTCCAAGCACCCGGCAGGTGCTCCGTCATCGAAGATCTTTGGTGGTCCCCCACGTCATCCGGCACTCCCTCATGCCAGCATGATATGAACCTATGGACCACCGCAATTGATGTCAATGAATGGGGATTTCGAAGATCAAGACCCACCACGCAGGAGCGCCGCCGCCCGGGACCGATCATCCGCCTTGCAGAACCACGACCCCGACACCAGGATGTCCGCCCCTGCCTCCCGGCACTGCGCACCCGTGACATCGTTGACCCCGCCGTCCACGGAGATGCCGTAGCTCAGGCCGTGCTTCTCACGCCACTCGCGCAGGGCGCTCATCTTGCCCAGCCCCCGCTCATCGAAAGACTGCCCTCCAAAGCCGGGCTGCACGGTCATCACCAGCACCAGGTCCACCCGGTCGAGCACCGGTTCGATGGCCGACAGCTCGGTCCCCGGATTCAACGAGATCCCCCGTTTGCAGCCGAGTTCGCCAATGCGATCCAGGGTCTCCTCGAGGGGGCTTTCCGCCTCGGCATGGATGGTGATTGCATCCACCCCGGACTTGGCGAAGGGCTCGAGGTACTCATGGGGATGGGTCATCATGAGGTGGGCATCGAGCACCAGCTTGGTGGTACGCCGGATGGCTGCGCAGATGAACGGTCCGAAGGTGAGGTTGGGCACGAAATGGGCGTCCATGACGTCCAGGTGCAGGAGGTCGACCCCGGCTTCTTCCATGCCGGTGATGTCCGCCTGGATGTTGGTGAAATCGGCCGCCAGGAGGGACGGCGCCACAGCCACCGAATGATCAGGGTGATGAAGCCACCAGCTCAATGCGTTCTCCCTTGCGAATCCGGCGCCCCGGCAACGGCTCCTGACGGAGGATGCGGTTGGCGGCCAGGCCATCGGTTCGTTCGTAGGATACGGGCGCCAGGACGCAGCCGGCGTCGGCCACTTGCTGGCGGGCCAGGTAGAGGGGTATGCCGCGCAGGTCGGGCATGCAGAGGAGGCTGGGCGGGGCGGGTTCGCCGACCACCAGCTGCACCGGGCGTCCCTTGCGCAGTTCACGACCCGCCGGCGGGTTCTGGTAGACCACGGTGGGCGTGGTGATGTCCGCACGCGTGAGACGCAGGACACGACCGAGGCGGAAGTTTTCACGCTGGAGGGTGATCTCCGCTTGCCGGAAGCTGAGACCGGCGAGGTCGGGCACGCCGCCGGAGGGCGGTCCACTGCTGGTGACCACGCGAATGGTTCGGCCGCTGCGAATGGGGCTGCCGGCGGAAGGGGTCTGTTCGAGGATCATGCCCTCGGGAATGGAGGGGTGGGCGCGCTGGCGGCTCTCCTCGACGACCAGGCGATGGTCGCTGACCGAGATATTGGCGCCCTTGACCGAGAGTCCCTGCAGGTCGGGGATCACCACGACGGTATTGCGGTGGATGAGGCGCGGGATCACGGTGAAATTCACGGCCACCAGCAGGATCACGGCGATGAGGGCCAGACCTGCCAACAGAAGAAGGAATTCGTAGACCTTCATGCCGCGGGGTTCACTCATGCTTCGCGTCAATCCTTCCCTGGACGGCGGCGCAGACGCGCGGCAAAGAATCCATCGGTGGCAAGGCGCCAGGGCAACCAGGCCCGGTGCCAGGAACCATCGGCGTCGGGATCGGGTTCCAGCAGGGATTCGCCCTCCAGTAGAGCGGTCATCACCTGCTCGTTCTCCTCAGGCTCCAGCGAACAGGTAGCATAGTACAGGCGTCCGCCGGGAACCAGCAATTCCGCGGCGGATCGCGCCAGGCCCAGCAGACGCTCGCCATTGTCCGCGATGGTGCCGTACTCCAGGCGCCAGCGGCCCTCGGGATGGTGACGCCCCACTCCGGTCCCGGAACAGGGTCCATCCAGCATGACGGCGGCCAGGGATGCCCGGCGGATGGGTGGATTCAGGCCGTCCCCCGCCAGCAGGGGCATGCCGGACAATTCCATGCGGTCACGATTCTTGCGGGTGCGCCGCAAGCGACGGGGTCGCAGGTCCATGGTCAGCAAGGGCTGGTCGGGAGTCAGCAAGACCCGTAAGTGCGCCGCCTTGCCGCCGGGCGCGGCGCAAATGTCGGCCACCGGAAACTCGGCCTTGGCCAGGTCCGCCCCTTCGCGGGTCAACCAGTCGACCACCTGCTGGGCCCCGGCATCCTGGACAAGGAGCTGGGGCATGTTGACCAGGACCTCACGCAGCGCAGCGCGATCGAGGCGTGTTTCCAACCGCAGGGCCCGCTCGAAATCCGGCACCGGGGCAGCGATGATGTCGTGGTCGGCCAGGGTTTGCTGGGCCTGGTCACGATCATGGCCTGGCAGGACATGCAAGGTCACCGGGGGTGGTTGATTGGCATGGCGCAGCAACTGCTCGGTCTCGGCCTCGCCGTAACGCTCGAGCCAGCGCTGCACCATCCAGTTCGGGTAGGACCACCAGTCGGTGAGGTAATCGACAACCTCACCGGTGGGATCAAGGAACAACTCGTGGACCGCATCGAGGGGGCTGGCGGCCTCGGCGCTGTCGACATGGCGCACCACTGATTGCAAAACCGCGTTGACGTAGCCCACGGCGCGCGGTCGGCCCACGGCGCGGCAGAGCTCGCCGGCCTGATGGACCGCGGCATAGGACGGCACGCCGCTGCTGGCCAGCAACTGATGCAGGGCCAGGTGCATCACGCCACGCACACGCGGGTCCTCGGTGGGATGCTTGGTGGAGAAATGTCGGATGAGGAAGTCGTAGCGGTTCTGCCACTGAAGGGCGCCCTTGACCAGCTCCTCGATCTGCCCCGCCTCCTGGGCGTTGGCCGCCGACTTGCGGGCCTGGGCCAGCTCCCGATCCAGGGACTCGCCTCGATGGACGTTCAGCAGGATGTCATGGGCCAGTCGGCGTCCCCAGGCAGCTTTCACGATGTGAACACCGCTCCGGGTTGCACCGGGAAACCCCGCAGGAAATCGGCCACCGGCAGCATGCGGCGACCAGGCGCCTGCATCTGCAAGAGACGGACGACCCCTTCGCCACAGGCCACGAGCACGCCCTGGTCACTGACGTCGAGTACCGTGCCCGGCGCGGCGCCGCTGTCGTTGAGCCCGGCGGGCTCAGCTTTACCGATTTTCAGGAGCTTGTCCCCCAGGTAGCTGGTGGTGCCCGGGAAAGGATCCAGGGCGCGTACCTGGTTGTGCACGGTCACAGCCTCGCGGTCCCAGCGGATGGGCGACAGGCTCTTGGAGAGCTTGGGCGCGTAGACTGCGCCGAGGTCGCTCTGCGGGGTCGGGGTGACGCGGCCGGCTTCGAGGTCTTGCAAGGTCTGGAGCAGAAGGTCGGCGCCCAGCAGGCCGAGGCGGTCGAAGAGTTCGCCCCCGGTTTCCCGTCCATCGACAGGTGTGGGGCCCACCGCCAGGATGGGTCCGGTGTCCACGCCGGCGTCCATCTGCATCACCGTCACGCCGGTCCAGGCATCGCCATGGAGGATCGCGTGTTGCACCGGGGAGACACCTCGCCAGCGGGGCAACAGACTGAAATGGACATTGATGCAGCCGAGACGCGGCAAGCTCAGGAGAGGCTCCCGGAGGATGTGGCCAAAGGCGGTCACCACCACGGCGTCGGGATTGAGATCCTGGACGAGGGCGGTCACCCGTTCACGCTCGGCCCGTCCACTGTCCTGGGTCATGACCGGTAGATCACGTTCCAGGGCTGCGGCCTTGACCGCTGTGGGCGCCAGCTTGCGACCACGCCCGGCGGGGCGGTCGGGCTGCGAGATGACCAGGGACACGGTGTGCCCCGCGTCGACGAGTACGTCGAGGCAAGGAACCGCGAACTGGGGAGAGCCCATGAAGACGATGTTCACGCCGCCACCTTCCTGGCAGACCGTCGCAAACGCCACAGCCGCCAGAACAGAAGCCACCGCTGCCAGGTCGGCAGGTGGTCGATGAAGAGCACGCCGTCGAGATGATCGACCTCATGCTGGATGATACGAGCCAGGATACCCTCGTTGCGCAGCACGCGCTCGTCTCCCTCCAGGGTCCGGTACCTTACCTCGAGACCACGAGGGCGAGTGAGGTTCATGTAGAGCCCGGGAAAGGAGAGGCATCCCTCTTCGAACACGGTCCCAGGTCCAAAGGTCTCCAGGACCTCCGGATTGATCAGGACCATGGGCTTGTGAGGACGCCGGGTTGGGTCGACGACGGTGATCACCCGTCGTCGATCCCCGATCTGCGAGGCAGCCAGCCCGACACCGTTGGACTCCAGCATGGTTTGCTTCATGAGGTCCGCCAGGGCGGAGACATCCTCATCGGATTCCACGGCACGACAATGCTGGCGCAGGCATTCATCGCCATAGCCCAGAACCGGCTGCGTCCCATCGCTGCCGGTGGCCATGACTAGTCCTTCTTCTGGACCACGCCGCCGATGGCGTTCTTGGCGATCTCCACTTTCACGCCCTCGGAGATGAACGCCACGATCTTGTCCTCGTGCACATCCTTCACCGTGGCGAAGAGCCCACCGTTGGTGACGACCTTGTCACCGTTCTTCAGCTGGGTGATCATGGCCGCCTTCTTCTTCTGCTGCTTCTGCTGGGGCCGGATGATCAGGAACCAGAAGATGGCGAAGATCACGGCCATCATCCCGAAGGTGTACATGGGGTTGGGGCCGCCAGCCTGGCCACCCTCGGCCGCGGGAGCGGACATGGCGAGGAAACTCTGCAGGGTCACGGGAGACTCCTTGTTCGTCGGTGATTTCTGGTCATCGTGGCCCACCGGCGGCGGGCCGCTTCAATAATGGTCCCGACTTCGCCGGGCGGCAACTGCAATCAGCTTGACGGGCTCAACGATTCCGTCCTCCCGGCCTGCGCCGGGACACTTCCTCCAGGCGGCGTTGTTCGCCTTCATCCCAACGAGCGCGGACCCTTTGGGCGTAATCCGCCAGTTCCCCGGCGGCAATGGCGGCCCGAATACCACGCATCAATTCCTGGTAGAACCAGAGATTGTGCTGAGAGGTCAGCATCGATCCGAGCAGTTCACGCGCCTGGAACAGATGTCGAATGTAGGCCCGACTGTGTCGCTGGCAAACCGGACAGGGACAATGTTCGTCGATGGGCCGTTCATCCTGGGCATAATCCTGGTTCTTGACCACCAGACGACCGTCCCAGGTGAGGACCGTTCCCGTGCGTGCCATCCGGGTGGGCAGCACGCAGTCGAACATGTCGACCCCGGCCACCACGGCCTCCAGGATGTCATCGGGATAGCCGACGCCCATGAGATAGCGCGGCTTCTCATCGGGCAGGAGCGCTGCCGCCACGCCGGACATCTCGTGCAAGACAGGTTTGGGCTCACCCACCGAGAGGCCGCCGATGGCATACCCGGGCAGGTCGAGTTCCATGATCTCCTCGGCTGACCGTCGCCGTTCGGCCGGATCGGTCCCGCCCTGCATGATGCCGAAGAGCACACGCTCGTAACCGTCCTTGTGCCGACGTCCGCCGGGCCCGAAGGCTTCGAGGCAGCGTCGCAGCCAGCGTGAGGTGCGGTCGACCCCGTTGCTCACTTCCCTCGGTGTCGAATCGGCGGCCACGCAATGGTCGAAGGCCATGACGATGTCCGCCCCCAGGCCGAGCTGAATCTCCATGCTCTTCTCGGGCGTGAAGTACAGGCGGGCGCCATCGAGGTGCGAGCGAAACTTGACCCCGTCCTCGGTGACCTTCACCAGATCGGATAGGGAGAAGACCTGAAAGCCAGCGCTGTCGGTGAGGAGGGCGCCGTCCCAGGACTGGAAGCGATGCAGCCCGCCGAACTTGTCGATCAGCTCATGGCCCGGCCGCAGGTGCAGATGGTAGGTGTTGCCCAGGATGATCTTGGACCCGGAGTCCGCCACCTGATCGAAGGTGACCGCCTTCACCGAGCCCGCCGTGCCCACGGGCATGAACACCGGCGTGGGGACGTCGCCGTGAGCGGTGTGCAGGGTCCCGAGCCGGCCCTTGGTGTGGGGATCGCGCTGGTCGATGGAGAAAGAGAATGGGCGGTCCTGGACCGGGCTCATGAGGATTCCTCACTGATTGGGCGCACCAACATGGCGTCCCCATAACTGTAGAAATGCAGCGGATGATCGACGGCCGTTCGGTAGGCGTCCCGCCACACCTGGTCGCCGGCGAAGGCCGCCACCAGCATGAGCAGGCTCGACCCCGGCAAATGGAAGTTCGTCACCATGCCGTCGGCTGCCGTCACCACATCGGGCGGCTGGATGAACAGCCGGGTGGTGCCGGCGACTTCCCAGCCCTGGTCCATGCGTGTGGCCATGCCCTCGAACTCGGGAACGGTCGTCTCGACCTCGGGAAACCGGCGCGTGGTCCCGGTCGGCGCTTCATGATCGAGTTCCAGGCGAGCCACCGTTTCCAGGACCCGCAGGCTCGTGGTCCCCACGGTGATGATCCGACCGCCGGCTTCACGGCATCGCCGGAGGGCGCCCTGGGTATCGGCCGACAGAACAAAATGCTCGGCATGGAGTCGTCGGCTGGCCACCTGGTCCTCGGTGGGCGACAGGAATGTACCCGGTCCCACGTGCAGGGTGACCCGGGCCATCTGGATACCGCGATCCTGAAGGTCGGCCAGCAGCGCGTCGGTGAAGTGCAGGCCGGCCGTGGGTGCGGCCACCGACCCTGCGCCATCGTCCGTCGGCCGGGCGTAGACGGTCTGGTAGCGGCGACGATCGGACTCACGCTGGGCACTGGCCTCGGCGGCCGAGGGATCACGTCGGATGTACGGCGGCAAGGGAATGTCGCCATGCTCTTCGGCCAGCTTTTCGCAACGATGGCCGTCCAGAGGTTGGACCTGGATCCAGCCGGCGTCGGTTCGGCCCAGGACCTCCAGCTCGGGTCCGAGGGGTTCATCCTGACCGGGAGCCGTGATCTGCAACCGCACGCCGGCCCGCAGGCGACGAGCGGGGCGGGCCATGGCCAGCCAGCTACCGTTGGACGGATCGTGGGGTCGGGTGAGCAGGACCTCGACCTTGCCGCCCGTGTCGGCGCGACGAGCCCACAATCGGGCCGGCAGAACACGGCTGTCGTTGCACACCAGCAGGTCGCCGGCGCGAAGCAGGTTGGGCAGATCGCTGAAGGGGCGAACACCTTCCACGGAACCGTGCCGGTCGACCACGAGCAGGCGGGTGCCACCGCGCTCTGGCGACGGCTCCTGGGCCACCAGTTCAGGCGGCAACGGAAAGGTGTACCGGTCGGGATCGATCATCTCAGAGCAGCTCCCCCTGCGCCGGCTGGTCGCCGGTGGGAGGTTCCAGTTCCAGGTGACGCCAGCCGCGTGGTGTGACCTCGCGTCCACGGGGCGTTCGCTTGAGCAAGCCCGTCTGGATGAGGAAGGGCTCCACCACGTCTTCGAGGGTGTCGCTCTCCTCGCCCAGGGATACGGCCAGATTCTGGATACCCACGGGCCCACCCTGGAAATGCTCACAGATCACCTGCAGGTAGCGGCGGTCCAGGGGCTCGAGGCCCACCAGGTCAACGCCCAGCAGGGTCAGACCGCGGTCGGCGGCCTGTCGGTCGATCTCCGTCGATCCCATGACCTGGGCGAAGTCACGAACCCGACGCAGCAGGCGATTGGCCGCCCGCGGGGTGCCACGACTGCGTCTAGCGATCTCCAGCGCGCCTTCGGGGTCGATGGGAACATTGAGCAGCTTGGCCGACCGCGTCACGATGGTGGCCAGGTCCTCGGGTGGATAGAAGTCGAGATGGCAGACGATGCCGAAACGACTGCGCAGCGCCGGAGTAATCAGACCGGCCCGGGTGGTGGCGCCGATCATGGTGAAGGGCTCGAGCTGCAGGTTGAAGTGGCGCGCCGCCGGCCCCTTGTCGATGACCAGCTCCACCCGCCAGTCCTCCATGGCCGGATAGAGGTGTTCCTCGATGACCCGGTTCAGGCGGTGGATCTCGTCGATGAAGATGGCGCGGCGATCCGATTGCTCGCTCAAGAGGGCGATGAGCTCGGCACTGTTCTGGAAGGCCGGACCGCTGGTCAGTCGAACCTCGAGTTCCATCTCGGCGGCCAGGATCTGGGCCAGGGTCGTCTTGCCCAGCCCGGGTGGGCCATAGAGCAGCACGTGGTCCAGGACCTCGCCGCGCTGCTTGGCGGCCTCCACGAACACGCGGAGGTTGGCCTTGATCTTCTCCTGCCCCACGAACTCGTCGAGGGTGCGCGGGCGGAGGCTGCGATCCAGTTCGTGATCGTCAGCCTTGGCATCGGGATCGGTCCAGCGGGTTTCGTCCAAGGTCTTCTCCCTCTAGCGCCCCGGGGCGCCCATGCCGCCAAGGGCAGCACGGATCCAGGCGTTGACGTCGTCAGCCACCTCGGGCTGGGTATCCCGAACTCGTTGCAGCAGGGTCTCGGCCTGGGCGGCCTGCAGGCCCATGGCCACCAGGACATCCAGGGCTTCATTCAAGGGTCCGGCCGGCATGGAGGTCGCCGACTCATCGGTCATGACCATGTCCGCCGGCACACGCTGTCCCAGTTCCACCACCAGGCGGGCGGCGCCCTTCTTGCCGATGCCCGGCAGCTTGGTCAGCGCTTTTTCATCCCCGGTGCGCAGGTAGCCGGCGATCATCACCGGGTCGGCGCCCGAGAGCATGCCCAGGGCCACCTTGGGACCGATGCCCGTGACCGTGATCAGGAGACGGAACATCGCGCGTTCATCGAGGGACGGGAACCCGAAAAGGGTCCAGCCATCCTCGCGGACCGACAGATGGGTCCAGAGCTTCACGCGCTCGCCGATGGCCGGCAACTGACCGGCCCCCCGTTCGGAGAGCAGGAGATCGAGCCCCACGGCGCCGCCGGACACGGCCACCACGGCCTCTCGACCTGCTTGAACCATCACGCCATCGACGAAGGCGATCATCGGCGTCCTCCCATGTTGGCGGCCGCAAACCTTCCCCGGCCTTGATGCGCCAGGGCCACGGCCAGGGCGTCGCTTTCATCGAGGGCCGGCTCGTCCTTCAGCCCCAGCAATCGCATGACCATGAATCGAACCTGTTCCTTGCCGGCCTGCCCATTGCCGGTGAGCGCCTTCTTTATCTCGGCGGGCGCATATTCATGCACCTCGAGTCCGGCCCGGGCTCCGGCCAGGAGGATCACTCCCCGGGCATGACCGAGGATCAGCGAGCTGCGGGCATTCTTGGCGTTGAAGAGGTCCTCGACGGCCATGACGCCCGGACTGTGCTCGGTGATGAGGGCGGCCAGGGTCTCGTGGATGTCCAGGATGCGCCCGGGAAGCTCCTGCCCCTTGGCGGGCCGGATCACACCCGAGGCAATCCTGCGCACCGTTGGCTGCACGTCGACCACGCCCCAGCCGGTGGCATGGGAGCCTGGATCGATCCCGATGATGCGCGACGGATTGGCCACAGAGTCCTCGAATGAAAGCAGGAATGGGTCATCGGATATGAAAAGCGGGGGGCGTCATTCGCCCCCCACCTCGATGCAAGACGGCCCTTCCAGGATCCTGACCGATCAGGATCCCGAGGGGGACATCATGAATCTAACTTGGCCATGAGCTCGGCGTCGATGTCGAAATTGGCCGACACCGAGGAAACGTCATCGAGGTCATCGAGCATCCCGACGAGCCTGAGGACGCCAGCGGCTTCCTTCTCGTCAGTGATCTCCACCTCGGTGCTCGCCTCCATGATCAACTCGGCGTTGCTCACCGGCAGCCCCGCTTCGGTCAGCGCCGTGGACACGGAATGGAGATCTTCCATGGCCGTGGTCACCACCACGCTTCCATCGTTCTCCTCCACATCCTCGGCCCCGTTCTCGATGGCCGCATCCATGGCCGTTTCCACGTCCACGGGACCCTCTTCACTGGTCAGCAGGATCATGCCCTTGCGCGTGAACAGGTACGACACGCAACCGGTGGAACCCAGCTTGCCGTTGTACTTGGTGAAGACGTGCCTCACCTCGGCGGCTGTGCGGTTCTTGTTGTCGGTCTGCGTCTCCACGAGAATCGCCACTCCGGCAGGGCCGTAGCCCTCGTAGTTGATCTCCTCGTAGATCACGCCGTCCATGTCACCGGTGCCACGCTTGATGGCCTTCTCGACGGTGTCATTGGGCATGTTGGCCGACCGGGCTGTGAGGACCGCCGCCCGCAACCGCGGGTTGGCATCCGAGTCACCACCACCCTCGCGAGCGGCGATGGTGACCTCACGGATCAATCGGGTCCACACCTTGGCACGCTTGGTATCCTGCGCAGCCTTACGGTGCTTGATGTTGGCCCATTTAGAATGTCCAGCCATCAGTCGACCTCCCTACTCGCTTTTGTTCCGACTTGCCTTGTGCTCATCCATGAGGCGCTTCTGCACATCACCGGGAACCTCGGCATAGTGCGAGAACTCCATGGTGAAGGTGCCCGTGCCCTGGGTCATGGCGCGCAGCGAGATGGCGTAGTGGTATAGCTCATCCTCGGGAACGGTGGCGATGATGACCTGGAACGGTCCATCAGCCTCGCTGCCCTGGATGGCGCCACGCCGCGTTGAGATGTCGCCCATGACGTCGCCCATGTAGTCCTTGGGCACCACGATGCGCACGTTCATGATGGGCTCGAGGATGATGGGTTTCAACTTGGCGGCGTCTTCCTCGACAGCCTTCTGCAGGCTCAGGCGAGCGGCGGTCTTGAAGGCGGCCTCACTGGAATCCACGTTGTGGTAGCTACCGAAGAACAGCGCCACCTTGATGTCCACCATCTCGTAGCCGGCAATCAGGCCATCGACCAGGGTCTCGCGGCAACCCTTCTCCACGGCGGGGATAAACTTACCGGGCACCACACCGCCGACGATCTTGTCTTCGAACAAGAAGCCTTCGCCACGGGTGTTGGCCTCGATGCGCAGGTGCACATCGCCGAACTGACCACGACCACCGGACTGCTTCTTGTGCCGGCCCTGCATCTCGGACTTGCCCTTGACCGTCTCCTTGAAGGCGACCCGGGGCCGTGTGCGCTCGACCTCGACGCCGACGCCCTTCTTGAGCTTGTCGAGGATGTAGGCGGTATGAATGTCGCCCTGGGTTACCAGCAACGACTGGGACAGCTCAGCCTGGTGCCGCAGCTCGAAGGTGGGGTCCTCTTCGTGAATCTTGTGCAGTCCAGCAGCCATCTTGTCCTCGTCACCCGACGTCACCGGGCAGATGGCCTCGGCGTTGGTGGGCACGGGATACTGGGCGGGCGGCATGACGAAGTTACCCTTGTTGGTCAGGGTCATCCCGGTGCTGGTGGCCTTGAGCTTGGCAGCCTGCACGATATCACCGGCGACCACGGTCTCCAGCTTATCCTTGTTCTTGCCGATGGCCGCGGACATCTGTCCCAGCCGTTCACCATTGCCGTCGTTGGACGTCAGGTTGTCGCCACTCTTGAGCGAGCCGGAGAAGACCCGCAGCCAGACGATGTCTCCACCCTGCGCCTCGTACTGCTTCTTGAACGCGTAGACCATGGGATCGCCATCAGGGCTGCAGGTGAACGATGCTTCTTCACCATCACCATCAAAGCCCTTGACCTCGGTCTGCAACGCCGGGCTCGGCAGGAGCTTGACGATGGAGTTCAGGAGCGCGCCCACACCGACTTCGCTATCGGCAGCCGTAGCCAGAACAGGGTAGATGCTGCCGTTGGTGATACCGGCCTTCAACCCTTGCAGCAATTCCTCATCGGTGAGGGTCAATTCCTCGAGATACTTTTCCATGAGCTCATCGACAGCCTCGGCAGCCGGATCGATGATGGCTTCACGCGCCTCCTGGGCAGCGTCCATCATGTCTGCAGGGATGTCCTGTTCCACAGCCTTCTCGCCGTCCATGATGAAGGCCTTCATGGTGATCAGATCGACCACACCCTTGAAACCTTCCTTGGCGCCAATGGGCAACTGCAGCGGGACGGCATTCACACCGACGCGCTCGCGCACCGAAGCCAGGGACTCGTCCCAGCTGGCGTGTTCCTTGTTCATGCGGTTGATGACGATGAAGCTGGGCATATCATTGGTCCGCAGCAAGCGCCAGAGGCTGTCGGAAGCAACCTCGTAACCACCGTCGGCCTTGACCACGAAGATCGCACCTTCGATGGCATGGAGGCTCGCATAGAGATCGCCCCGGTAGTCTTCCACACCGGGCGTGTCGATGATATTGACCTTGCAACCACCGACCTCGGTGTAGGCCAGGGAGGCCGACATGGTCTGCTTCTTCTCGATTTCTTCCTCGAGGTAGTCAAAAACAGAGCTACCGTCGTCGACGTTGCCGCGCCGACCAACTTTCCCGGACACGTGGAGCATGGCGTCGGCCAGAGTGGTCTTGCCCACTCCGTGCGGGGCGACGAGTGCGATGTTGCGGATCTTGTCCATGGGATAGCTCTTCAAGAGATCGTCCTCCAGGGTCGGTCGGTTGTTCCGGAACTGAAGCAGATTGACCTGTCACTTCACGGGGCCAGTATACCCCGTGCCAGCTTGCTGAACGGCCGGTTTTTGACGAACAGCAATATTAGTCCTCGCCCGGACACCTGTCAATATAGCCAAATCGCCCTAAATCCCTCTGGCGCTTGTCCCGAGCACCGCCGTTACCTACATTCATGGCACGGAATTGACGGGGCTATTCCGGCTGGACACCCTGCCGGGCAAGCATTACCGTTAGTTGTCGCCTGAAACCTGTAGCGTTCAGGCGCTGCTCCGGAGAGGCCTGGCACCTATCGTAGCCGGCCAATCGGTTCTCACACATGTCCTTGTCGAGGTGCCCTGCATGAATTCGAGGCTCTTTCTGGCAGTGATCTGGATGATGCTGTTAGCCCTGCCCGCCACCATGGCGCTGGCCCAGGACGCCACCGAGAGTGACCCTCTGGAAGCCGACACTCAGGCTGAGCCCGACCTGGTCTGGAAAGACTATCTGGTCAAAGCTTATACCATTCGTGTCTTCGGCGGCATGTTCGGGGGCGACGAGTACCTCAATCTCCCGGTGAAGTCCGATCGTACCTATGTCGATCCCGAGAGTGATCGGATCATGTCGTACGACGGACACTGGTACACCGATCAGGAACTTGATCGCGAGCGTTACGACGGCCCGACCAAGACCATCAAGGACGGCAGCACCTTCGGCGTGCGCATCGGCTCCTACCTCACCGATAATTTCCACCTCGACCTGGTGCTCGCCTACACCTCGACCTCTGCGGTCCTCACGCTCATGGACGCTACCCCGGATAACGGCGGCGCTCCCGAGCAGGTCGAGTGGGACACCGACGACGACGTTCAGATCTACCGGGGCGCCCTGGAAATGATCTACGACTTCAACAGTACCCAGCTGTGGGGCATCTACCCCTACCTGGGTTTCGGCTTTGGCGGCATCATCAACCGCTTCAGCTATCTCGAAGATGTCAGTGGACTGTACCTGGTGGGAACGGTCGGCATCGAGCGACAGATCATGGGCACGTCCTCACTGTTCGCCCAGTTCAGTTACACGACCTTTAACATGAGTCGTGACGAGCTGCACTATACGGAGACCGTTGCTTATACCGACTTGTTGTTCGGGATTTCATTCTTTGTGGACGTGGTGCCTGGGGATGTTCGGGCTACTCATGATGCTGAGGTGGCTGAGGCTCGTCGGAATAGTAGCGGCCACTAGGCTATTCCATCGAAATTGTTTGGTTATGCCATCGATATTGTTTCTAAGGCCCGGGCAGCAAGTCCGGGCCTTTCTCATTCACATAGCTAGCTTCAAGTCATGCCGACGGTTCACCTTGAGTCCTCGAGTCCAAACCTCCCCCCAGTAGTACTCCCGCCAACGGCCAACAAGTTCCACCTTGCCCACGAAGATCCGACGGGCCATCACATCCTCCAGCGTCAACCGATGGTGACATAGCCCCACCATCATCGCCGGCGTCTCCGTGCACTTCCGCACCCGCCGAAACCGTAGGTAGTTCCGCCATACAAGGAAGATCATGAGCTTCATCGACGCAGCCTGACGACGCTTCGAGTAGCCGATCGTCTCCCGCTTGTGATTGCCACTGCAGTGACGAATCATCAGGTCCAGCAGGTTGATCTCGAACATGTGATTGTTGTAATCACGATGATCCTTCGACGAGGTCACGACATGGAGGATCTTCACAGGCAGCGCACGCATGGCTATCGGGTAGACCTTGTGAGCATCGCTGTAGATGGTGATCTCTTTGGCGTCGGCTGTGACCACCCCCATGAGCTCCTCCATGTCCTTGCGTACCGCCTGAGGATCGGGCCTTCCAAGCAGCAGCTCCTTCTCCTCCCTCCTCACACGCTGCTCTGGCGTCATCCTCCCCTTCCTTCTTAGCTCACTATCAACGAACCAGAGGAAGAAGCTTGTATCCTTGTCCACGGCCAGGTGGAAATGGAACGGATGGTACTGGCTGAGCTCGAAGCTCTCAAAACCGTCGATGACAAGGTTCTTTGGGGGCTTGAGATCCTTGACCATCTCGGCATGCCAGAGTAGGCAGTGGCGGCCGAGATGATTGAGCTGGAGATCGATGCATGTGGACGAGACCTTCAAGTCCTCGGCTATCTGCCGGTTCGCCATACAGGCGACAGCCTTGGTCAGGAGCTTGGGCAGGATATCTGGCCGTTTCAACCAGTAGGTGGTGGCGAAGGTCTGTGAACTGAAGGTGACACCACAGTGGTTGCAGCGAAACCTGCGGATACGGTGCGGCTCGACCTTGCGCTGGTAGTAGCCCATTCGTTTGTAGGGCCAGCCTTCGTGCATCTCATTGTGGAAATGGCACTTGGGATTTGGACAGTGCGGCGGGAGCCAGCTTGGATGATAGAGATCATGTGTATTCATGCCTCCTGAATTGCAAAGAGGAGGCCGGGAACAATTTCGATGGTATAACGAAAGCCGCCCAAACTATTGTTCAGGCGGCTTTCCTGTCGACCGCAGGATCATACCCCAGCAGGGCACAACCACTATTCACCAAGCCTCTACTTCTTCGAGGCCTTCTTCGCGGTCTTCTTGGCAGCCTTCTTCACCGGCTTCTTGGCAACCTTCTTGGCAACCTTCTTCACCGGCTTCTTGGCGACCTTCTTCTTGGCAACCTTCTTCACCGGCTTCTTGGCGACCTTTTTCTTGGCAACCTTCTTGACGGTCTTCTTGGCGACCTTCTTCACGGCCTTCTTCTTGGCAACCTTCTTGACGGTCTTCTTGGCGACCTTTTTCTTGGCAACCTTCTTGACGGTCTTCTTGGCGACCTTCTTCTTGGCAACCTTCTTGACGGCCTTCTTCTTGACGACCTTCTTGGCAGCCTTCTTCTTCGCGACCTTCTTGGCAACCTTCTTGGCAGCCTTCTTCACGGTCTTCTTAGCGACCTTCTTCTTGGCAGCTTTCTTCGCGGTCTTCTTGGCAGCCTTCTTGGCAACCTTCTTACCGGCAGCCGCCGCGAGTAGGGTTCTCTCCTCCATCCTTGGACCTCGCTTGTTTAGTGATCCTAATTCCGCCACAGTCCAGCACCCTTGGAACGAGCGGCTCTTCAACTCTCGATCAGTGTGACTGATCAAGCTTGAATGCATTATCTGGATCAAACAAAAAACATGTCAAGCATTGATCCGCACATTTGTTTCAAAAA
>Ga0209475_10002400_pt1 | contig 18967 bp, 17 predicted proteins | sample tdDd471_FD_187128 | JGI IMG/M metagenome (GOLD analysis project Ga0209475, IMG submission 187128) | Marine sediment microbial communities from the Atlantic coast under amendment with organic carbon and nitrate - tdDd47.1 (SPAdes)... | ecosystem: Environmental > Aquatic > Marine > Coastal >... | reverse complement strand
AGGAGGTATCACTTTCCCCAAAGACCTCTTCCACAGAATACTTTCCAATCACGGCAACATTGGATAAGGACTTTTTGATCAACAAAATAGTATCGTGGCATCAGACAGGTCACCTGACATACCGTCCCTGCTCTTTTGACCACACTACATCACTATATAGACGATTCAAATCCTCTTGTGTTCCAAAGACATCTTTATCGCACTCGAAAGTCCCCTTATCCAAAACATAATTGAGCTGAGTGGTGCAAGTTACTGCAGAAACGATGTGACATCAAACAAGTTTGTATGATATTTTAAGCAGATTATCTTATATTTACTGAGGGTTAAAATACTATATCTACCCTTTTGTGACGATACCATACGTAACCCATTGATATTATGCACCCGACTCACACTATGCGCATTTGAAAAGACAATCAAGGAAAACCATAATACTTAGTTAAATTAATTAGTTATGGTTTTGTTGTTCGCCTGAGCGTTTTTATCTCGGAACCAGGGGGGCAGATGAATGAATTTCGCCTTACTTTTTCGTCAACAGACACCACTTGAATGTGGTACATTTTACTGGTACACCTTGTCCCAAGCATAAAATGAATTGTAACTTAACTACATAATATCAGTTACTTAATCGACCGAAGGTTAACCCCCTTGTCCCCCTGCCACTTCTTTATATCGAGATTACTTCTAATTAATCAGATAGGCGGGGCAATAGTAACCACTATTCTCATGTCGGTTATTGCGCGAACGCCATGGGGTTCCCGTATTTCCGATATCAAAATATTTCCTGTTTTTGCTGGAATTTCAGCTCCATTATCACCAAGAAAGACTCCCTCTCCCTCAATTACCTGAATAGATAGTTCACCATCCAAATCATGGGAATGTACTGGAAAGGTTACCCCAGCTTCCAGGTTAAAATTGATGATCTTAAAAAATTCAGAATCTTCAACAAGAAAAAATCGTTTCATTGCCCCTTTTGTAAATTCACGGGTTGTATTGAGATCGAGCACTTTCATAATTGCCTCCATATAATAAATAGATTTTTTACTAACTCTGTCAAAAACTAAGCACAAACGTTCTGTTGTCGCTGTTCAAATCAAAGTTACCACCTGCCTGGGTATTCACCTTGACCTTGGTCAAAAACAAGCAATTCATATCTTTTTAAGGAAACAGCGTTCTTTTTGGGATAAATTTTGAGAACAATAGTGGAAATTAACTGAGATTTGCCGTAATAATTGATCACTACAAGGATGGCTTGACTGGTTATTCTTGGTACTATCGCCTCTGTCGCTTCTATGATGAATTGGCCTTCTTCATGCGGCGGAGGCGTATCACATTACTCTTTACAGGTGTTCTTATGTCCCCCTTAGAAAAAACAGCGTTAAAAAAAGAAAAGCATGGATCTGTTTCAGATGAAACTATCCTTAAAATCGCTAAAGAAATATCGATAAAGTTCATTGAAGTCGGGAGGATAACACCTGCGACATTTGAACAATCATTTAAAAATATTTTTTCGGCAATAGATACTACAGTCAAAAAAGGTTAACCATGCTTTCTCTTGCAAAAAATCTCAATATTGCTCCTCAAAAATTGAAGCATATTCACCTTATGGGAATATGCGGTACAGGAATGGCTGCTCTTGCAGGAATGCTCAAATCGTCAGGGTATACAATTACCGGAAGCGACAGCCAGGTCTACCCCCCAATGTCGACTTTTTTGAGCGACTTGAACATCTCCGTCTTTAACGGCTATGGTGCAGCTAACCTCAGCCCGCCCCCTGATCTAGTAATTGTTGGTAATGTTATAACCCGGAAGAACCCCGAAGCAATAGCGCTTGCAAAACTGGAGGTCCCGTATCTCTCTTTTCCCCAGGCGCTTTCTCATTTTTACATTCAGTCCCGCACCTCTTTAGTCATTACTGGCACTCACGGAAAAACTACCACTTGTTCTCTCCTTGCCACTGCTCTCTATCACGCAGGTCTTGATCCTACTTTTATGATAGGTGGAATCGTCGGCGAATTTGGTAAAAACTTCTGTCTTGGTTCAGGAGAGCACTTTATAGCCGAGGGTGATGAGTACGATACCGCTTTTTTTGACAAAGAATCCAAATTTCTCCATTATCGCCCTAAGGTTGCTGTCATAACCTCAATTGAATTCGATCACGCCGACATCTTCGACGATCTTGAAGCAATTAAGCGATCTTTTAGAAAGTTTGTCGCCCTCCTTCCAAATGATGGTCTGATAATTGCCAATTTTGATGATCCGACTGTTGTTGAAATTGTAGCTGAGGCACCCTGTACCGTGCAGAGCTATGGACTTGACCCCTCTTTCACCTGGGCCCTGGATAATATAAAAGTCGAAAATGCAATCAGCCACTTTGATGTCATTAAAAATGGTTCGCAATGGTCCTCAATGACTGTTGGCCTCCCTGGCAAACACAATTGCCTCAACAGCCTCGCAGTATGTGCAGTCATGCATCACCTTGGTGTTGAGCCGTCGGACATAAACAGCGGACTTAAACGTTTTGCGGGAGTTAAGAGGAGGCAGGAGGTACGAGGCATCGAAAACGGCATCACCGTGATCGATGATTTTGCTCACCACCCCACTGCTGTTCGAGAAACATTAGCTGCACTCAAAAGCGGGTACGCTGAGCGGCGATTGGTTACGGTATTTGAACCAAGAACTAACTCTTCGCGACGGGCCATTTTCCAGAATGACTATGCTGGTGCTTTTGACTCAGCAGATCTCATTTTACTAAGAGAACCAACACCAATTGAAGGATTAGCAAAAGAGGAGCTCTTTTCTGCAGTCAAATTGGCGAAAGACTTGAACGGCAAGAGAAATTTTGTCGCAGAAGCCTTCGAGACAACAGACGATATTTTGAGCCGACTGAAATCCATCCTTAAAGATGGGGATGTTGTTGCAATCCTCTCCAATGGAGGCTTTGATAACATCCATATCCGTCTGCTTGAGCAGCTCAGGGAGACCAAGGGTAACTAACAAAACTACAAATAGATTTCGCCAGAAGAAGGTATATCTTTTGGTGAGCGGGGGGTACAACTAGAAGAAAAACAGCAATTAATCTATGACATGATCGATTTTAAGACGTAACTCCTCGACCAGCTGTTTATAGTTTGTAGTATGGTCTCCAGCTTTCCCCCTTTCCTCAATACGGAGGGCAATACTGGCACAGTCCTCAAGGCCAAGGTTCAGGAATGCACCTTTTATGGTGTGCCCTACCGCACCTATTGAGGTCGGATTATTGTCAGCTAAAGCTTTCTCCAGGTTCTGCATATGCGTCCCAAGAGTCTCGATAAAACTCGGCAACAGCATCTCAACCTGTTCATCGGGAAGATTGAATTGCTCAGCTAGATATGTCTTGATATGTTGAATGTTGTGCTGATGCATATTTACATATTGTTTTCTATTAATTGCAGCTGCCGCAAATGTTCCTCAAGCCTAGACTTACTGAGTGGTTTCGTCAAATACGCTGCACACCGTCCCTCAACCAGTGCTTCCATTATATTCTTTGCATCGTCAAGGGCTGTTACCATTAAAACCTTAGCGGTATCCGCCCCATAAATACCTTTATCCTTTTCAATTCTGCGCATCTCACGCAAAACTTCATGTCCACTCATCTTTGGCATCATGATATCAAGGCAGACAAGATCATAGCTGCTTTCGGCAACACTATAGGATTTTTCCAAAGCATCAACAGCCTCTCGACCATTTGTGACAACGTCACAATCGCCAAAAGGACTAAGCATCTCCTTAAGCAGGGTGCGACTGATAAATTCATCCTCAACAATAAGGATTTTGATTTTTTTCGCCATTAGTTGATACTTCCCAGGGGATTCAAGGGTGCCAGATATCGTCTGTCATGGTAAAATACTCTATAAAGTTATACCAACCAGAAACGAAGAAATAAACTAAAACTAGGTCTCTTGAAAAAAAAAATAATAACCAGAAATTCTCCAATGGGTATCCTCGACAGGGTTGCATCGGTTATCCGTTCTCATAACCTACTCAATACTGATGACAGGGTAATGGTTGCCGTTTCCGGAGGTGCCGACTCCTTGGCCCTGCTACGAATTCTCAATGATATCGATCTACCGTTGAATCTGGTAGCAATCTATATCGACCATGGACTTCGGCCAAAGGAGATCCCACAAGAACAACAGACCATCAGGGACTATTGCCTGTCACTCAACATCCCTTTTGAAGTCCGAGCAGTAAATGTACTGGAGCTTATTAATTTAAGTAAAAAGTCACTGGAAGAAGCTGCAAGGGTCCTCAGATATGAGGCATTGGAAGAAGCGAGACAAGAATACAGTGCAAAGTTCATTGCAGTCGGCCATACTGCCGATGATCAGGTAGAAGAATTCTTTATCCGCTTAATTAGAGGAAGTAGCAGTAAGGGATTATCCGGCATGCGACTAAAAAGGGATCATATAGTTCGTCCTCTTCTTTTTGAGACAAAATCTCTGATAGTTGATTTTCTTACCGAACGGGGCACTGCCTGGTGCTTGGATTCTTCCAATCTGGATCGACAATTCCTGCGCAATCGCGTTCGGCTTGACTTACTGCCACTACTAGAAGAAAAATTCAACCCTGCACTTCGTAAAACCATTCTTCAAAACATGGATGTCCTTGCTGAAGAAGACAAATTTATCGAGGAACAAGCAAGAGACAGCTACTTGCAGTGCATTGATTTCTCTGAATCTCTAACAAATGGCATTAAACAGCCACAACTCATTATCAATAGGGACAGATTTGTTAAAACCCATGTGGCAATCCGTAGAAGAATCATGGAGAAAAGCTGCTGGAAGATGGGGATTCGACCGACCTATGAACAGATTTGCTCACTTGTAGAGTTTATTGAGAAGGGAAAAAATGGCAGTGAACTCCATCTGAATGACGGCGTTCGTGCCGAAAAATTGCAGCACGAGCTGCTTTTTTCTCGACCATTACCCAATGGACGAACAAGAGGATCACGGCAATCTGACGCTTCCATTTGCCAAAAGATCCCAGGCCCCGGCACATATACCGTTGCAGGGGGAGATAAAGAACTTGTTTTAGAAGAAATATCACAGACGACTTACCATGAGAAAACTGACGGCGTACTTCAGCTTGATCTGGAAAAAATATCCTATCCGCTACTGCTCCGTTCTTATCAGCCGGGTGAAAAATTTTATCCATGTGGGGGGCCGGGGCGAAAGAAAATTTCCCGTTACTTTAACGATCAGAAAATTCCGGCTAAAAAGCGTGATGGCTGGCCAGTTCTCTTGAGCGCAGGGAGAGTTATAGCACTAGTGGGCTTGCAGATTGATCACGACTTCAGGATTTCCGCCAGTACTCGCAAAATCCTCTCAATACGCTGGAGAGACAACAATAGTTAAAACAGGAATCAGGATCTTTTTCTGAGGATCCGTTTATCACCTATCCGCATGGTTATTTTTACTCGATCAAGATACTCCAATATTGGAATAGAGAATTTTCTGGTAAGCCCAGTTAGTTCCTTGAATGCGGGTGCATCGATCTCACCATTTTTTTCCATATATTGAGTGACTGAGGTGACAAGTGGTTCGAGTATTTCCTTCTCATAATAGAGTGATTCACTAATCTTCAAAAGTTTCCCGTCACGCAGTTGTAAATCAATAACGTCTTTAACTAGACGGCTTGGATATTCGGCAAACCGCTCCATCGTCTCCTTGATTGTCGGAGTTGAAAGACCCTTCTCCCTGTACCACTGGCCAAGCTCTTTTCTCAACACCTCTTCATCAGCCTTTAAGGCCACCTGATGCTCGGCCATTCGAACGACTGACTCTTCCTGAACCACAACTGACTTTTTTATGAGATCATTGATGCAGTAGTTAAAAACCTTTTGGTCGATTTTCCGACCCAGACTAGTACGCAGTTCTTCTTTAGCCAAACCATCCTGTAAAGGATTTTTCTTGTGATAGACCTGAAGGTGCTCAACCAGCATCGCTTTGATTTTCTCGGCGATCTCCACAACCACATAACGCTGGGTTGCAGAATCCACAACTACCATTTTCTTGGTAGAGATAGGTTCATTAAGAGCTTTTTTCAGGTGCTTACCAAAAAGCCCGAGACGAATCCCCATTTCATCTGCATTCAACCCGATCTCTCTACTCTCACGCAGAAAGAACAGGGCCTTGTCTTCAACAGTTCCGTCATGGAAAATCGCTTGAATCTTATGGTTATACTGACGATCGCCATCGGTAAGCCGTTTTCTTTTTCGTGGTGAAACATTGCCGAGAACCATCCCACCGCCAATTGTTGCAACGGGAGAATAACTTCGGATGACATATCGATCTCCTGGCCATATCGCAATTTTATCTTCGAGCAATAACTGGATGACTGCCTCTTCGCCAGGTTTTAATTCATCGCGATCAAGAAGCGAAACTCTGCCTATAATTTCTGCAGTACCCAGATGAACTCTTACTCTGGCCCGGTGTTTTATCGGTTTTGTATTGGAGGCCAGGTAGAGAAACTGGCAGTCGAGCATGTAATTCGGCTGGAGGGTACCAGGCGGCGCAAGTACCATGCCTCGTTCAATGTGAGCGACATCAACCCCTTGAAGATTTATTGCTGTTCGATGTCCGGCCTCAACCTCATTTACCGCGGCCGAATGAACCTGAATCCCCCTGATCTTGGCAGTTTTATCTGTCGGATAAATACGCAGCTCATCTCCAACTGAGGTTCTTCCGGAAATAGAAGTCCCGGTAACGACTGAGCCAAAACCTTTCATTGCAAACACCCGATCAACAGACAATCGAAACGGACCAAAAACTTCATGGAAATTAAAATCACTGACCATCTTGTCCAAGGTGTCACGGACAAGATCTACACCTTCACCGGTAATTGAGGATACATTGATGATGGGAGCACCTTCAAGGAAGCTCCCCTCACAAAACTCTTCAATTTCCTCGTTTACCATCTCCAACCAGTCTGGATCAACCATGTCCTTTTTGGTGACAATGACAAGCCCCTGTTCGACCCCCATCAGACGGCAGATCTCAAAATGTTCAATAGTCTGGGGCATGATACCCTCGTCCGCAGCCACGATAAAAGCCAGAATATCGATACCGGACACTCCGGAAACCATCGTTTTGACAAACTTTTCGTGTCCCGGCACATCGACTATTCCTAATCTATGGCCGCAGGGTAAATCGAGGAAGGCAAAACCAAGTTCAATAGTGATTCCGCGTTTCTTTTCCTCTTTAAGACGATCAGTCTCAAAGCCTGTCAGGGCTCGAATAAAGCTTGTTTTTCCATGATCAACATGGCCGGCAGTACCGAGAACAATCTCGCGCATATGTCAACAAAGGGGGCTGAGGTAAATTTGACTGAACAAAAAACCGATCATAATCACTGGTAGAGCAAGGGCTTGATAATGATCGGTAGCTCTTCGGAAACTATAAAAAAGGGTTCGTTCGTTTTTCTTCACCTATAGTTGATTGATGTCCACCATAACCATGCCCAGGCCATACTATCGTTTCGGGAGGCAAAACAAGCAACTTGGTGCGAATAGAGCTGAGCAGCTCTTCATGAGATCCGCCGGGAAAATCAGTTCTTCCCAAACCACCAACAAAGAGTGTATCCCCAGTTATCAGGTCAGGAGCGTTGTATAAACACATCCCACCTGGAGTATGACCAGGAGTATGAAATACCATAAATTTTTCTTCACCTATGATGATTTCATCACCTTCTTCGACCTCTATATCAGTAGGTGGCGATGCTTCTAACCCAAGCATAGAAAAATATTTTTTAACATCGGATTTGCCAAAAAAGAGTTCATCCGCTGCATGCATAATAATCTTCGCACCGGTCGCTTCCTGTATCTTCCTGTTTCCACAGACATGATCAGGATGACCGTGGGTAGCAATAATATATTCAACGCTTACCCCCATCTTTTCAACCTCAGCAAGAATTGTATCTTCGTCTCCTCCCGGGTCAATTATGGCTGCCTTTTTCGTCTTCTCACATGCCACGATATAGCAGCACACCGCCATGGTCCCAACTATAATCTGTTTTGTAATCATGATTTATTCAGAGTACCTGTTGAAAAACGAGGTTGGTGACCAGAGCAATTATCACCAACCTCTCATTGAGAAAAATCCAGAAAAACTCATTCTCTGGCAATCAGTTTTTGGCATGCGAAGAACAACTGCCGCCACAAGCACAACCACTATCTGCCGATGCCATTGTCAATGGGGCAGGAACGGCAACCGGAGGTAATCGAACCTCCACTGCCTTAACGACCTCACTGAACGCACGGGTTGCAGGGCTGTCAGCATCTGAGGACAAATATGGCGTTCCATCATCGCCAGCCATAACCACCTGAGGATCCATAGGAATTTTACCAAGAAAAGGCAGATCTAATTCGCGTGCCAGACTTTCTCCACCACCGGATTTGAAGATATCGACAGTCTCATTGCAATGGGGACAAACAAAGCCAGACATATTTTCGACGACACCTGCAATTTCGACCTTAACAGTTTTACAAAAATTAATTGACTTTCTCACATCAGCAAGAGCCACCTTTTGCGGGGTTGTCACCACGACAGCCTTGACGTTTGGAATCGTCTGAGCAACTGACAATGGTTCATCTCCGGTACCAGGAGGAGCATCGATAATGAGATAATCAAGTTCTCCCCAGTCCATATCGGAGACGAATTGACGAATTGCCTGAATTTTCAGAGGTCCACGCCAAATTATCGCTTCATCCCTGTCCCGCATCATATATTCAAGGGAGACAACCTTGAGGTTATCATTATATTTGAGCGGTGGAACCAATGCATCTTTAGACGCAGGAGGCTCAATGTTTCCTTTGAGGTCGAGCATTCGAACAACATCGGGTCCATGAATATCGACATCCATGAGACCAACCTGGTAGCCCTTATTAGCAAGCCCCAAGGCCAAATTAACAGAAACGGTAGATTTACCAACACCGCCCTTACCACTCATTACTAAAATCTTATTTTTTATCTTTCCAAGAGACATTTTTATCGCAACTTCCTGCTGAGCAGCAGCAGCTTGCTGTGATTCCTGTGTACCACAGGATCCTCCACAAGATTCAGACATTTCCAATCCTCCTTAACATGAACAAAACAAAGAATAGTCAAACAAACTGAACTTTGCAGCCGTTTACTATTCTCCGAAAAATCGACACCCACTAAAGTAATGCTGTTACCTGGAATTGCAATCACTTTCACGGGGTAGACAAACCTACTCTCTTAAACTAAATTTTCTGATATCATCCAACACATATTATCACCAGTGACTTTTTGTTGCTTTCTTTGGAATCTCTACGTAATATGACAGATTGTGCCTCATACAAATAATTACTTCCGCTTACAAATTACTTCAGGAATAAACAATGCTAGGTTGGTTTAAGAAAAAATTAAAAAAACAAGAACCTGTTACGCCCTCGAAAGAGGTGATCGTCGACGATCCCAGCATAGATGCTCAGGCTCCCGAACATAAACAGGTTGAAATCGATCCACCTGTAACAGAAGAGCATCTTTCCCCGCTACATGAACAGGATCAACCAGGAACCATATCCACCACTTCTCCTCCTGAAGATGAAGAAGCTGTGTGTCATGCGCCGCCCGAAGAACCTGAGCGCGAGCCAGAGACTAAGTCTGTAATTGAAGAAAATGAACCAATCACCCCTACTGTCTCAAAATCAGATAAACCAATAAACATCCTTAGAGAATCCGAAGTACCACGTGCGGTAGGGAAAAAGAAAAAATCTTTTTTTTCACGACTCACAGATAAACTCGGAAAAACTCGAGAGACCCTTACCTACCAACTAGATGCCCTCTTCCTAGGTAAAAAAGAGCTTGATTCAAATATGCTCGACGACCTTGAAGAGATCCTAATAACCGCAGACCTTGGAGTAGGGACAACCCAAGATCTGCTGGAAGATGCTCGTCGTAAAGTGAAACGGAAAGAACTATACGATCCCAATTCCCTCAGAAATACTTTAAAAGTACAGATTAAAAATCTTATCACCGCAAACGATCAAGATGCATCTCTTGTAATGCCAGATAAAGGTCCTTTTGTAATCATGGTGATCGGAGTAAACGGTGTGGGTAAGACCACCACAATAGGAAAGATTGCCAGGAAATTTCAGCAAGCTGGAAATTCGGTCATGCTGATTGCCGGAGACACTTTTCGTGCTGCAGCAGTTTCCCAGTTGAAGATATGGGGAGAAAGAAGCAACGTACCCGTTGTTTCCCATAAAGAAGGTGCCGATCCGTCCTCGGTTATCTTCGATGGCCTTGGAATCGCTCAGTCCAAAAATATCGATGTTGTCCTTGTTGATACCGCTGGCAGGATGCATACCAAAGATAACCTCATGGAAGAGTTAAAAAAAATCAAACGAGTTATGGGGAAGAAAATGCCCGGTGCTCCCCATGAAATTATGCTGGTTATTGACGCCACTACCGGTCAGAACGGAATTTCCCAAGCAAGACTTTTTGATGATGCGGTCGGAGTGACGGGCATTACCCTTACTAAACTAGACGGCACTTCCAAAGGCGGCATTGTCGCTAACATTTGTAAAGAAATGAAGATTCCGATTCGGTTTATCGGTATAGGTGAACAGATGGATGATCTGCGTGATTTTGACGCAGTGGAATTCGTCGATGCTCTTTTCCATAGCAGTAGCAACCAATCCTAACAACTCATCAACCCAAGCATATCTATCATGCGATATCAACGACAGCAACAACCTGGTTGTGGCGGATGTTTGCTCATAACATTCCTCATTGTTTTTATTTCAGGGGGTGCTCCCGCCCTCATTAATTTTCTTGGTACACTTATCTACACTGGACTTGCGGGAATACTCATTTTGGCAGCCCTGTTTTTTGGATTTACTTATTGGATTCGAAAGCAGGTGGCCACCTATGAACATTCCCAATCCGAGAGCCATAACCGTTTTGTTTGGCTCCTTGTGCATATTCTTATCCATACTGCCAAAATTGACGGTCAGATTACCAGGGATGAAGTCCAGACCATTCACCGTTTTTTTCAATACAACCTTCGATATAGTCAGACCCAGATGCACTGGGTCAAGGAACTGATCAAAGAGGCTACTAATTCTAACCAGTCTCTAGATACGCTGTTGCAGGAATTTAAATCCACCTTTGCTCATGAGCCCAGACTGATCTTACTTGAGCTTGTCTATCAAGTACTCTATACCAAGACCACTGTTCCTGATGATGAGCTAAAAATTGCCAGATATATTGCCACTTACCTCGATATTTCCGAATACGAACAACGTACGGTCGAGGCTAAATATCGCTATAAGCAGCAATACGGTACAGCGACAGGACAAGACCTCTCAGGCCAGCACTATGCTACCCTTGGCCTTGATAAAAGTGCCAGCGCCGATGAAATCAAGAAAGCTTATCGCAAACTCAGTATGCAATATCATCCTGACAAGGTGGCACACCTCGGAGATGAATTCAGGGCAATAGCTGAAGGCAAAATGAAAGATATCAATGCGGCATATGATTTCTTTAAAAGACAATAAATCGCTTGTTACAATTACGGCTCAGAGACAGTAACAATTAGTCCATGCCGATAAATACTATAGAACGAAAGGAGACCTAATGGCTATTTCAGATAAGATGCGCATGTTCGCTGAGAAATCTTCCTGGATACGAAAAATGTTCGAGGAAGGCGCAAAAATGAAGGCTATCCATGGTGCCGAGAACGTTTGTGACTTTAGTCTTGGCAACCCAGATGCCCCCCCCCCACCAAAATTTAATCAGGTTATTCAGGAAACTGTTCAGAATACCAGTCCTGGAGTCCACGCTTATATGCCAAACGGCGGATACCCTTGGGTTCGCGAGGCAATAGCTAAGCGTATGTCCGTCGAACAGAAAATGACTGTAAATCAGGGTGACATGCTCATGACCTGTGGCGCTGCCGGCGGATTAAATATAGTAATGAAGACTATATTGAATCCAGGAGATGAAGTAATCATTCTTGCTCCTTATTTTGTCGAATACGGTTTTTATATCGACAATCATGGCGGGGTGAGCAAGACAGTTGCGACTGACGATGAGTTCAACCTTGATCTGGCTGCAATTGAAGCGGCAATAACCGATAAAACAAAAGCGATCATCATCAACTCCCCCAACAACCCCTGCGGACAGATCTATTCTGAAGAAGCTCTTAATAGGTTAGGCAAAACCCTTAATGAGGTATCCACAAGATTGGGAACCACCATTTACATGATTTCCGATGAACCGTACCGGAAGATTGTCTTTGATGGATATGAGGTTCCAAGTATTTTTAGTGCCTATACCAACAGCATTGTCGTTTCATCTTACTCAAAAGACCTATCTCTTCCAGGAGAAAGAATCGGCTATTTAGCAGTTCACCCAGACATTGAAGATAAACATCATCTCCTCGATGGTCTCACCCTCGCAAACAGGATTCTCGGTTTCGTCAATGCCCCGGCACTTATGCAACGGGTTGTGGCAGAGCTTCAGGATGTCACCGTAGATACCTCGATTTATGCCAGGAGGAAAGAGATCATCTGCACAATTTTGCGTGATGCAGGTTTCACCTTCACCGAGCCTAAAGGTGCCTTTTATGTCTTTCCAAAGACACCTCTAGTTGACGATGTAAAGTTTGTAGCGCTTTTACAGGAAGAAAAAATCCTCACAGTACCCGGAACAGGTTTTGGATCTCCAGGGCATATGCGGATAGCTTTTTGTATCCCCGATGATGTGATCAATAGATCGGCGGAAGGTTTCAAGCGGGCATTTGACAAGGCCCAAAACATGTAGACGAAGACATCTAATATAAAAAAGGGGAGAGAGCCTATAGGCTCTCTCCCCTTTTTTTATTTCTTTTCCCCTCTCTGTTCAGATTTATCCTTGAAAAAGAGTTGGATCGAGACTTTGTCCAAACCGAGTCCCTCGCGAAACCGGTTGGTAAGGTAGCGCTCATAAGAGAAGTGTACCCCCTTATAGCTATTAGTCATTACAACAAATTTAGGAGGACAGGTACCAACTTGTGCCGCGTAGTAAAACTTAAGACGTTTATTTTTATAGATCGGCGGCGAATGTAGTTCAACCGCCTCACGCAACAGTCTGTTTATTGCCGAAGTCGGAAAGGTGGCTGAGTATTGCCGAAACACTGAGCCGATGACGGGAAAAAGGCGTTTAATCCCATAGCCTGTCAAGGCAGAGACATTTAATACCGGAGCAAAACCGACGAAGGGTAGTGCCCGGCCAACTTCCATCATAACAGCTTCCTGCTGTTTTTTATTTTTCTGGATTAAATCCCATTTATTTACCAGAACAATGAGTCCCTTTCCTTCATCAAGGACATAACCAATAACCTTTGTGTCCTGTTCGGTAATCCCTTCATCTGCGTCAATAAGCACCACCGCCACATCACACTTTGCCATTGCAGCAAGTGATTTGAGGATACTGAATTTCTCAAGTTTTTCTTTGGTTTTCCCTTTCCTGCGTATTCCGGCAGTATCAATAAAAAGATAACTGTATTTGCCGTGGGTAACCAGGGTATCAACACTATCTCTCGTGGTTCCAGAAATCTCGGACACCACCATTCTTTCTTCACCAAGGATGATGTTTATCATCGAGGATTTCCCGACATTCGGCCGGCCAAAAAATGCCACCTTGACTGTCCCGTCGGGAAGATCGACACCATCATCATCACTCTTAATAGTGTCGCATAATCCGTCCATCAAAGTTCTGAAACCGTAACTATGCTCAGCAGAAACAGACCACAATTGATCGACCCCTAATTCATAAAACTGGGCAAGCAATTCGAGTTCCACTTCAGGGCCATCAATTTTATTGACCAGGTGGAAAACTGGTTTTTTAGTCCGACGAAGTAAGTCCACAACCTCCCAGTCTGCTGGAGTAAGTCCCTGTTTTCCGTCCATCAGGAATAAGATTATGTCTGCTTCCTCTATGGCCATCATGGCCTGGTCGCGAATATGCTGCACCAGGGCATCTTCGGGATTGTCATCTATTCCGCCGGTGTCCACAAGGATAAAGGCTTTTTGCTCCCAGACCACCCTTTCGTAATGACGATCCCGGGTAACTCCCGGAGTAGGGTCGACCAGCGCCTTTCGCGACTTGGTAATTCTGTTAAAAAGTGTAGATTTTCCCACATTTGGCCGCCCGACAAGGGCTACGATGGGAAGATTGCTAGTCGAAGACATTTTATAATTTTTTCCTACTGAGGCTCTATCCGCTCGAAACGAGACAAAGCTATTTATCAAATGAGGGATGGCAAAGCAGCTCCGCCATGAATTGTCTTCTGTTTCAAGCAGTTTTCAATTCTTTTAATCCCCTGCTGACCATATTTCGGATAAGTGGATAATCCAAAAACAACTGGTCCTCTAACCTGTCTCTGAGGGATATTAAAGACGGTTTTATAAAATCTATAAAGAATGCTTTATTTCTAACTTTATATAGAAAAGAAAATGCGCCTACTATCTGCATGTTTCTCTGAAAAGCAAGCAGCATATACTGTTTTTTAAATTCGGTCTCATCAATTATAACGTGACTGGAAATAGTTTTCAGATAATGTTCAACCAATTCAGCCTGTAACCTAGGAGGAAGCATACTATAAGGGTCAATAAGCAGGGAGGCAAGATCATATCCAAGAGGACCGAGGCGACCACCCTGAAAGTCTATAAACCGGACGGCACCCTCTTTAATCATAATATTTCTGCTTTGAAAATCCCTGTGCAAAAAAAAGTTTACTGGTGCCTCACCTGCAAGACGGGCAATTTCATGAAGCTCATCAAGAACGCCATCTTCCACCCGCTTTCCAAGAAGGCCTTGCCAGAATGCACGCAGAAAATAATCTGATTCCTTTTCAATCATGAGTTGGCTATCGTATCGAGGACTATCCCAACACCATGATTCATTAAAATTTTCTGCCCCTCGACACTGCATGTTGGCAAGATTTTCCAGAGCAGAATGGTAATATTCAACAACCGAATCATCTAATATCTTCTGATTACTCTTGTTGCCTTCCACAATATCGTGCAGCCTGAAATCACCCAGATCCTCAAAGAGTAGTATTCCAGTAATCTTATCCCAGCCATAAAGCTCCGGAACAGGGACTCCCTGTTTCCGCAGATGATTTCCTATCATCCAGGCAGAAGCAGACTCAGCCAACTCATTCACCTCTCTCCCGGCAGGTGCTGCAACAATACAGAAAGGGTGGGCATTTTGACTCAACCGCCAGAATCTCCTGGTTGATCCATCGCTGTCAATTTTACTGGATCGAGCACCGGTGATGAAACTCTCGGCCTCAGACTGTTTGAGCATTCCATTTGCAATCAGCAGCTCTTTTGCACATTGCAGTATGTCGATATCTGATAATTCTTCTACTTTTGCTGTTTCCAAGGCAATCTCATTTTTTTCCATAGTCAGAGGATATAATCGTATCTCCCAGCCTGCTACCGCAAGGAATAAATACATCATCCCAGACAACAACTCGTTTAAGATGAGCACCGTTTTCCACATGGGCTTCACCAATACATGCCCATTCTTCAAGTTCAATCTGGGCAGGTAACTTGGCTCTTTTTGCAATACAATACGGCTTTCTAACCGGCCCAATCTCATGCCAGCAGGGAATTTTATCAGTGAGCAGTCCCTGATGCAAGGCAAGGTAATCCTCCACCGTCCCCATATCGGTCCAGAAACTGTCGTCCGCTCGATAACAGTCTATCACCTCACCTTCCTCAAGCAATTTTCGATAACGATCAATGATGCAAGAAAATTCACCAACGGTAATATCCTCCAGAACAGATGGCTCGATAACATGCAGACCTGTAAAAGCAAGCTGTGAGAATTCGACCCGGTTATCAAAACTTGCTATCTTACCGTCTTTCACCATTACATTATTGAATCGGGGATGATTGTGCATCCCCAAGGTAACCAGATTTTTATTTTCTACATGATGCTGGTACAAATGGAGAAAGTTGACGGTGTGATATATATCACCATTACTCACAAGCAATGGTTCATCACGAAGATATTTGGATGCGGTAGCAAGCCCCCCACCAGTTCCCAGTATATTTTCCTCTTCCTGAATAGTTACCCCCCGCACACCATCCAAAGCATCAATGATTTGGCTTCGAAGATGATGGCAGTTGATCACAATATGATCAAAACCCAACATTTGCAGTCTTTTGATGGTGAGAAGAAGAAGCGGTTGATTAAGGATGGGAAAAAGAGGTTTCGGACGAATTAACGTGTGCGGCAGCAACCTGGTACCTAAACCGGCGGCTAATATCATTGCTTGCATAGTACCTCTTCCGTAAAATTAAGATTAATCCCAAATCACATCGGTAAAGAGCGTACGACCTTATTTTTTATTCCATCAAGAGAGTACCGTCCTCGCGTTCCGATACTCCAACTACAACTATACCTGCTTTATTTGCCTCTTCAATCATTAACTCTCGATCAAAAAGTAGGGATTGACCTGCCTCTACTGCCAAAACAGCCCCCTTCACACTCTGCAGGCTTCTGATAGTGTTGAGTCCTGTTGCAGGCAGATCAAAACGAAAATCCTGGCCTGGCTTTTTCACTTTGACAACAACAGATTTCTCCTTTGCCAAAGCACCGCCCCGCAAAATTGTCGCATCGGTTCCTTCTATAGCTTCTACAGCAAGAACGGAACAATCCCGGATTACCACGCACTGGCCAATGTCAAGTTTACCAATTGCTCTGGCATTCTGCCATCCAAATTCAATATCCCGTCGTTGTTTTTTATTGGGTTTTTTCCTGGTTAGAACTCCAGAAGGAAAAAGCAGATGGCGAAGATAGAGCGTCGACTCAAGCACTCTGATACCCTCATCTTCGAGGGTGTTAGCGATTGCACGCAGAATAGCGTCATCCTGCTTCCGGTCGATTTTATTCCACAGTGAAATCCCCTTCAAATCCGGCAAAATATCTCTGAAAATCTGAGTTTTGGTAATGGTGCCTAAAAAAACAGTTTCCCCAACTCCTTCCCGTTTAAAAAAAGATATTAACTTGCCAAGTTGTCCAAGCTTAACCCAGCAGACAGCATCAGCCGCCTGTGCGACACCTTCATCTGTTTCACCTTTATGGGCGACAACTACCACACGTCTGCCGGCTTTATGTGCGGCCTTAATGAACAGCAGTGGGAACTGACCGCCACCTGCAATAATACCAATATTATTTTTATTTATAAACGTACTCAACCGACTCTAATCCTCAATCGTCTGTTTAACGACTCCACGCTTGGAACCAAGTAAGAATTCAACTAGAATTTGTACTTCTTCACATTCTGGAAATTCTTTTCTGGCCAGTTCGATGGCATCCTTCATCAAGAGGTTTGGAGACCGGAAAATAATTCTATAAGCTTTATCAAGCATTTTTATTGTATCACGGCTGAAACCGTTTCGGCTTAAGCCCACCTTATTGACACCTGAAATCTTCGTTCTATTTCTCGTTCCGGCAATAAGAATATAAGGGGGGGCATCACGTCCGATTCCGGAAACTCCTCCAATATACGCGTAGGTGCCTATTCTGCAGAACTGATGTATAGCAACCAATCCACCAATAGTGGCTCTGTCCCCAACTTCAACATGGCCGGCCAAAGTGGCAACATTAGCCATGATGACATGATTACCAATCTTACAGTCGTGGGCAACATGGGTATAGGCCATAAGCAGGTTATGGTCACCGATAACCGTTTTCTTGTGTCCATGAGGAGTTCCCCTATGGATAGAAGCATACTCACGGATCTGGTTGTCGGAACCAATAATCAATTCAGTTGGTTCACCTTTATAACCGAGATCCTGAGGGGCACCACCAACTACGGTAAATGAACCAATAAGGTTTCTCTCACCAATAATTGTTGGTCCTGAAACAACCGCATGGGGCTCGACTCTGGTATCTGCACCTATCTTCACTCCGGCCTCAATTACTGCATATGGCCCGACATATACAGAGGAGTCGAGTTCGGCTTTACGATCTACTACGGCGGTGGGATGTATGGACATGAGATTAAGTAATATATGTAGGTAGAATAATTTCTATATAGTTCGTGGTAATTTATTTTCCTATACTAAACGAGGAGCTTTGCTTACCTGCTCCCGACAGCTAATGCAAGATTTATTGGAATTCATCACAAGAGAGCGCACAGCAGCCAAAAGCTCCGAGGACACTTATTCATAGCAAAAATCAGGTGAAAGAAGCCATAAGTTCAGCCTCTGCCACCAGTTTATCATTTACTGTGGCTTTTGCCGTCATGACCATAACTGATCTCTTCTCTTTTATAAGGTCAAGGGTGAAAATCAACTGATCTCCGGGTACAACCGGCCTTCTAAATCTGGCCTTATCAATACCTGCAAAAAAGAGAAGTTTATTTCCAATAACTTCGGGATGAGCATAATAAGCCATAATCCCGCCAACCTGAGCTAATCCCTCAAGAATTAAGACACCTGGCATCACAGGTCTTTGGGGGAAATGACCTTGAAAAAATTGTTCATTTATTGTCACATTTTTTAAACCAACAACCTGCTTTCCAATTTCGATGGAGAGTATACGATCCACCATCACGAAAGGATATCTATGGGGCAACACCTTCATAATTTCCAGGATATCAATGTCTTCCGGGATAACAAACTCACTCATTTCAACTTCTCCTTAAACTTTCGTTCTATTCTTTAATGTCTGGCATATTGCTTAACTCATCAATAGCCCGACTATTTTTCCTTACTTTAGATTGTAATTCCGGTAGTTTTGCAAAAACGGCACAGGCCTTGGCCCATTGACGAACAGGCATCGCAGGGGCTCCACCAAGCACTGCACCTTTGGGTTGATCACTATGCAAACCACCTCGGGCTGCAACCATAACCTGATCACCTATATTTATATGCCCTGCCACTGCAACCTGTCCACCC
>Ga0209475_10002398_pt1 | contig 18975 bp, 17 predicted proteins | sample tdDd471_FD_187128 | JGI IMG/M metagenome (GOLD analysis project Ga0209475, IMG submission 187128) | Marine sediment microbial communities from the Atlantic coast under amendment with organic carbon and nitrate - tdDd47.1 (SPAdes)... | ecosystem: Environmental > Aquatic > Marine > Coastal >... | reverse complement strand
AATAAAAGGACATATTTTAATGACAGCAACAATTTTTGGAGATTCAATTTCAACCAAACAATCAGAATTAGTTGCAAATATTGTGAAGACAATAAAAATGAATAAATAACGAAAGCCTAACAAAAAATATAATGCATGCCGCAGTATCATTTTCATAGAAAATGATTTAATAAATTTGAAAATGCATAAACCAAAGACACTTATTGAACAAGATGCGGCACGCATCATATTCAAACCGTTAGGGGCAAATTAAAAACAACATGAAAATACAATTAACATTATTCATGATTTTATCTTTAGGCATAAATGCTTTTAGTCAAGAATATCATAGATTTCCTACTTCAAACGCATTATGGCAACATATAGTTACACAAAGTATGGTCCCTCCTCATGAATGGACTATTATAGACTCACTAGGTCAAGAAATAATAATTGACTCCACAGTTTATACTGAACTTTATCGTGAAGAATATATAATTGGAGCAATTCGTGAAGATACAATTGAAAAGAAAATATATTTTCACAATTTTGGTAATGAAATTATTCTATATGATTTTACTCTTGAGGTTGGGGATACCATCAATTATACGACAAACTTGCATTATACACTAGACTATTTTAAAGTCGTTGACAGTATTGACTCAGTAAACGTTAATGGGCAATTCCATAGAAGGTGGTATTTAACAAACTCACTAGCTGGACTTACTGATATTTGGATTGAAGGAATTGGAAGTGTCTATAGATATGGATTGCTTTATCCAAATGATCCTGATATTGTTTTAGATGGATCTATTCCATATTTTGGATGCTTCTCGAATGACACAATTATTTACGTAAACGAAAACAGTTGTGATTATTCTTGTCCTTGTGAATCTTGGATTGTAAAATTATTTGAGGAACAGCCAAATAAAGAGCATGTTGATATATTTCCAATACCATTTGAAGATTTTATAATTATTGATCTTAAACAGAATCTTAATGAATATACAAATGTCCAAATATTTACAACAGATTCTAGATTGATTTATACAGAGAACATAAATTATCATAAAAGTATTTATATTGGAACATCAATTTTTTCAAGTGGACTTCATATTGTCAAATTGAGCAACGATAATTGCTGTGAACTTCACAAAATCATTAAGAAATAAAATCTGCCCCTAACAATAAATATAATTCATGCCGCAGTTTCATTTTCACAAAAAATGATTTAGTAAATTTGAAAATACGTAAACCTTAAACACTTATCGAATAAGATGCGGCACGCATCATATTCAAAACGTTAGGCTTTATTAAATTACAGCACATATGATAGATATACCTAAATTATTACTTTCGACAATAAAAGGACTATTCATTGGAATTGTACTTTTACTAGCAAGTCTATTAGTATTGCCAAGCTCATGGGTAATATGGATAATTAGAATATTTAAACCGAGTATTCTTAGAAATCTATTTGCACGTAGTGATAAGTACTATAGTGATATTCTGGGTATCGTTCTCGAGGGGAAATTTCCAGGAAAATATGTAGATGATTCAATCGCAGAAAATAAACTTGATAAAATAAAAAAACTTAAGTCAAATTTGGAAAAGGTTGAGAGTAATATGTTTACTATTGATTTGTTGATTGACTTATTTAAGACTCTGAGTTTCGCATCATCTCAAATTGGATTCAGTTTTATGGGAGAAACATATGAGCAGATAGCTAATTATTTTTCAAATTATTCATCCCGATTATTTGATACATCTTATCGACAAAATTTTGCTGAGGATGTAATTAGTAAATTCGAGAATGCCTCTAGAAACCTGAGTGAATTAGAAGAAATGATTAATCAGGGGAAATTTGAAGGAATGAACCACGCTGTTTTAAAACAGCAGTATACTTCTGATTTTATGTTTTTTATTGAGGCAGAAAGAAAGACTCTTGAGAGTAATAGAGAATTGATAATCGGGAGTATAAAATCTTATGTGTTTGAATTAATGGAGTTATCAAAATGATAAAGATTGAGGAATTAGTTAACATTTTTAAGGAAATCAAATCAATTGAACTGATAATTCTCTTTGGAAGTAGAGTAGACAATCCTGAAAAACAAGACAGTGACATTGATTTCTGCTTTGTAATTGACAATGAGTCCAAATCAAATATTATTTTTGAGAAGGTATCTGAAATTCTAACACATTCAAAAGTACTGATACATCCTGTAATTTTTACAAAAAATGAGTTTGTTAGAAAAACTCAGATAAAGGTTTATAGGGAGTCGATTATAGAAAAAGGAAAAGTGATGTATAAAAGGAATAACAAAGCCTAACACGTGGTATAAATAAATTGGCAATCAGTGGTTTGCGTAGGTTTGTTCTTTTAATTATGTTTACTGTAAATTGATACGGAAATGCTATGAAATGCCAATCAATTCATACCACCAAACGTTGGCAGCAAGGCAAAGACTCAACGCACATTTAAGCACTTTCGATATTTTACCGACACGAAAAGCAAACACAAAAAACCAAAATAGCTTAAATTCTTGCGACAGCGCACGATGCTCGACCAAAATAAAACTTTAAAGCACTTGACCAATCACATTGAAAAACAAGAAATCTAATACTAACATAGAAAAATGAATCTAAGACATCATATTGAAATTATTATTTCTCTTTTCCCTACAGCATCATGCTTGGAAAAGAAAGATTTGTCATTTAGACTGATTATAGTAAACTAATGTCTGACACAATAATTGGTGAAACTCCTAAAATATGTTCTATATGAATCTGTCAGTAACTTCATCGAAACAAGCAACAAATTTTTGTTGTTTGGTTTTGGCTTGTCTAAGTTAGGGGATTTAGGGGTTAAGCGTAACAACAGCCCCGCTTTTGTAAAAAAAACAGTGGAAAAAGATCACTTTTTATTTGCTTTTGTGAACAAAAATCGTATAACTTTGTAGGCTGCTCTATTAAAAGTGCTGATTATTAACTGGAAACCTCTAAGAAAAACAATGACAAAGTAAGAAATTGTAACTAATTAATATCGAATCGAGAAAAGTTAATTAACTACAATACGTAATAAATATAAGAATTATGAACAGGTACATAAAATAAGCCACCCCGGAAATATCTCGTCCGAGGTGGCTAAAGTGGCTTTGCCACTGTAAATGCCCTGCAAAGCTACAAATTTGAGATAATTATGTCAATTTTTTGTGATAAAAGATATCACGCAGTTTCTAAATTTAAATTTTTATATTATGAAAAAAGTAATATTAGTATCGATTTGCATGGTAACATTATTTCTTTGTACAGGATTAAATGATATCAGTGCGCAAACAACATGGTCAGCAAAAGTTTATGTAGATAATAGTAATTGTTCTTGTGGTGAAATAACCAGCTCAATTGTAGAATGGGAAATCCGTAGAATTAGTGATAATCAGCTGATTAGTAATGGACAGGAACCACTAACTGATGACCCTCAAACAATCGAAGGGGATGAAAATATTGTTACTGATACACATTATAGGATCTGTGTCAGAGTAAAGTTTTTTGCTGGATCAATTAATCCCTGTTGTTCAGGAACTAAATGTGAGGAGGTAGATGGTCAAGAGCTAATTGATGGGGTTACTTTAAATGTTACCATGTATTAAATAATAAATAAAGTAAGGTAGTTAAAATATTACCTTACTTTATTTTAAATTGGAATATACTAAAAAACATAACCGTGACTTTTCATTTTTGTATATTACAGCGCATTCCCCACATCAGCCCATCCAAAATAGAAAACAATACAAATTGTCTATTTCTCCAAAGCTGATTAAATACTGTTTCTAACTTTAAGTCGGTTATATTAAAGAGAAATTGACTGGACATTACAGACAGAAAACAGCAAACGTTTTGCGGTCAAACACATTGCCAAGTCGCAAAAAAACCACCGCAAAATCAAAACATGTCAATAAATTTACCAACCCCTACCAAAAAAAAAGCCCAGCTGCCAACAACAAATATAATTCATGCCGCCGTTCCTTTTTCAAAGAAAAAGAATCGACAACATCAAAATAAATAAACCAAAGAAAACTTATAGAACAAGATGCGGCACGCATCATATTCAAACCGTTACCTGCAATTAAAAAATTTATGTCGTATCGTAAAAGAAGAAACTCCGTAAATTTTTTCTGAACAACTGCAGGTAACAACAGCTATAACCAATAGGCTATATTGGTTATAGGTAAAAACATTTGAAGTAATATAAAATATGTCTGTCGTAGACCAATTGTCGACATGAAGCCGCCAAAAGGTCATAGCCAAAACGTTGTAGTGCATAAACCCTAGACGACAAACAAACATTGAATATGAAAACATTCGGCAAGACGATAAAACTATTTTTGATTGATGGGGAACCTAATGGACGTATGTCATGTGAATTGTCTAACTGGACAGGAAAAGCATACAAGATACCGAGAAAACAAATTAAAGAATCGGCAGATAGAGATGAATTACAAGGTACGGGGATTTACATATTATTTGGAAAAGGAGATTCTATGGGGCGAGATTTGGCCTATATTGGAGAAGCAGAAGGGATTCATAAAAGGCTGATACAACATCTTTCTGCCAAAGATTTCTGGAATGAAGCGATTGTTTTTGTAAGTAAGGATGAAAATTTAAATAAAGCACACATAAAGTACATTGAGAGCAGATTGTATGAGATTGCAACGGAAGTGAATAGATATGATTTGGAAAATGGTAATTGTCCGCCTAGACCAAAGGTTTCTGAGTCAGACCAAGCAGAAATGGAAGAATTCATTTCAAATATTGGACTACTGGTCAATACACTTGGATTTAGGATATTTGAGGAGTTGAGAAAAACTAATCAGACACAAGAGGAAAAAGAGAAATCAACATTTTATATTGAGGCTGCAAGAGGAGCAAATGCGAGCGGACAATCTACGAATGAAGGATTTGTTGTTCTTAAAGATTCTTCAATTGCAACTTCAACTACGAATTCATTTCCAAAAAACTGGCTTAGATTAAGAGAAGAATTAATCAAGGATGGAATTATAGCTGAACAAGGAGATAAAATGATTTTCAATAAAGATTACTTGTTCACAAGTCCATCTGCGGCAGCCGCAATTGTAATGGGTCGAAGTGCTAATGGATTAACCGAATGGAAATTGAGTAACGGACGGATTCTAAAGGCCATTGAAACAGACAAAGAATAAATAAATAATTACGCACTACAACAAGCGGTCATAAAACATTGCGCGGATTGTGCTAAATTTGAGTAAAACAACATTTAATAAACGGTTCAGTGGCTTGATAGCAAGTGCAAGAAATTGCGCAACGTTTCATACCGCCGTCCGTTGTGTGCAACCAAAACAAGAATAATTATGAGTAAACTCGAAAATGAAATTATCAAGAATAGTGACTTACTAAAGGAAAATAAATTATTGGATTTATTTCATATCAGTTTTGGAAAATACTTTAAAAGTATTGTGAAAATCGGAAAATTAACACCTAGAAAATGTGATATTTTTCAAGATGAGTTACTATATTTTTCATATGGTGCTCCATTTTATAAACCTGAAAACATGCAAACGGAAAATGCTTTGGAATTTCCAATTGCATTCATGTTTAAAATTGAGGCTTTCAAGACAGCGATTGACTTTTTCCCATTTGATACTGGTTGCATCTATTCTTCAAAAATTGCAGGAATTTCCAAAGAAGATTTTGAACCTTCTTGTGACTATTGTGTCCAAAATAAACCAGAGAACCTAGTATCATGTTTTTATGATAGTAATAAAAATTATCTTAAAGGAATTGTTAGAAATGAACACTCTCCAGAGGGTCATATAATTAATAAAATTAAATCTTTTTTGTCTACGGACTTTTCTTTTCAAGGAATGGATAATAGACAAAGAACCATTGAATGTATATATAAAGATGATATAGACGTTTTATCAAATATGATTTGGATTGCTTACCCTGATTTTTTAACAAAAACCATAGCAAACTTATGGAAGAAAAGTAAAATTGGATTTGATTACTATGCATATACAACCGATACTAATGAAAATCCAGCTCACTTAGCTACATATATATCCAAAAAAGCAAAAGAAATATTTAAGTTCAAATATCAAAGACCATAATTATGTATTTACTTGGCTATTATAATCCATCCCATTGTTATCCGTCTAAAGTAGTTCCTATAATAAACAAAGCTTCAAAAATATTTGCAATCTATAGAACTAATAACGACATAGAATATCGAGAAATTCCCGACTCTATGACTTATAACAAATTGAGTGATAGACAAATGCTGGAGTATGACAAAATAAATATTTTAGAATCTCATTTATTTGCATTTAATCCCGATGACATTCTTTTTTATGGATCGGATAAAGAATTGTTGGAAATAATTCAAGAATCAAAGAAATATATCAATTACAACCCCTTTTCGTTATTAAATCTCACACTCTTATATGGGAATGAATTTCTTGTTCAGTATGCTTTTAGAAAATGTGTTACTGAATTAATTGGTGTGGACATGGTATTCGCTAATAATTGGTATACTGAAAATTATAAATTAGCATTAAAAAAGATAGACCTTCCTCAAAGCATTGAACAGTATATAAATAACTTTAATATAGTAAAAATTGGATGTGCAATTGATAAACTTGATTTAATAACTGAATTAAACAATCATATAAATTCTAATAAAGCATTATTTAGTGAGTATAAAACACAGTTAGTAACTTATGCGTATAATAATTCTGAATTGGTACAAGCCTTCCAAAACAACAAATTGGATATCTTGATTCCTGAATCAGATGACTTTTATAAAGAGCACGAAGATGAAAAATTAGATAAGGAAAAATATCACAGTCTCTGCTCCAGTAGAATAGTCCTAATAATCAACTTAACAAAGATTGGTAGAGATGTTAATATTAATGAAGCATTCCAATTATTTTTTGAGAATTTATTGTTTAACCAGAATTTCTCTTTTATCCGTCCACGAAGTAACACCCAATACGGGATGTTAATAGATAGTTTCATATTGGAAAATATTGGAAAATATAAAGAGAATATTAATTCAGAAAACATAGAATCAATTATAAAACAGATAGAAAATAAAGTAAAAAGATATTTTAATAGTGACCAAGAACTGATGGATTATTTAAAGTCAGATAATAACTTGGAAATAGATGCTTTTTTTATAAAAAAAAGTTTTATTAATGAATTCAGAGATATAATTCTAGATGATTATATATCAATAGAAATAGAATTAGACGACAGGTATAATCTTGATACAGGATTGTATATAGTGAACTCCAATCTAAACTTTCTCGATATACCGAATCGCTATCAAGAATTAATGTTTGAAAATGAATATTTAATAAAATCAAACAATATAGAATTCCCGATATCAGAAGCTCACGCGAAATTGCAACTTGAATTATTATCGAAATATTTTGATTTCGGATATAAAACTTTGCAAAGGCCTCTTTCTATTAATATTGTCGTTGATAGTTCTAGTAGTATGCAGGGTGAAAAAATTGATTCCGTTAAAGATGCGATTCGAACTTTTATTGCATTGTTAAATTCAGAAAGAGGAGATAAATTAGGTATAATTGAATTTAACGATTCGGCTAAAGTCTTATCTCCAATTGAATATATCGCAAATAATGAAGATAATTTATTCAAAATACTACGAGAACTTAGTTCACATGGATGGACAGCGTTACTTGATGCAATAAACTTATCTATTGATTCTCATTTTGATTTGGTTGATGATACAATAAAAATAATAATAGTATTGACAGATGGTCATGAAAACAGTTCGAGAACAACATTAGATGAACTAAATAGAAAAATCATGAAATTCAAGAATGATATTTTTCTGTTTGGGTTCGCTTTTGGTCAAGATGCTGATTTAAAACTCCTTAAAGAGTTATCGCAGCTAACTGGAGGCTATACACATGAAGGAACAATTTCTAATATAAAACAACTATTTTCTTATATTGCCAAACAAATATAAAAATTGGCAGCACACAACAATGTATATACAAAATAGGCGTGGCAGTAGTAAATTCAAGGGCTGTAGCCCGCTTCAAAATCATAACGGTTTGATAAGTTTGAAGCCCGCAATCGCCTACTTTGCATATACTTACCGTTAGGGCGCATTAAAATTGACCGGTGATTATGGATTAAGACAAAGAATTTAGAACGAAGACAGCGTGTTGCCAAATTTTAGCTTATAAGATTGTTTTGACAAGGGATGGAATTATTGGAAATGTTGCTAAAGTGACTGTTAAAGACAGCATTAACCATATTCTAATAATTTACGGATTGATATCAAAAGACTTAATGTATTTGGCGATCGATAATTTTAATAGACATGACAATCTTAGTGCATTATTATTTCTATTATTTGCAGTATTTCTGGTTTATGGAATTATTAATAGTATAAATAACTCTGCTGCCCCCCGTGGTTTATAGACAATTGATTCAGCAAATAAAATTTATAAATAAGATAGCTGGCTTGACAAGAGCTAGGTTTTTAGTGATTTTTATTAATGAAAAAGGAAAGACTAAGACTCGATTGATAATGTTGCCAGGTTCATTAACTGGTGGCCAATCGAAAAAGAATATTGCTAATAGGTTAATGCAAGAAGAGATATTAATAAACACTAAATAAATGGAAAAGAATTTATTTGGATATATAGTTACTGTGATTACGTTTTTTTTTAATATGTTTGGGACACATCTGCGTAATTCAAAGTGGTTTACATATAGACTCCGTTGGCTGATTTCGATAGTATTTTCTTTTATTGGACTTTTGGGATTATTTCTCAGATCAGAACTTAATTATGACCAAAGAGTAGTATGCATTACATTGTTAACTCCTTTGATTTTTACTTTAGTTGATAGATTTTTTAAGTTTATCAGTTTTAAATATCAAAACAGAGACTTCCAGTTTAATACAAGTTTAGAGTCATTGTTAAATCAACATAAAAGCGATATAAGTATATGGGATAATATTATAACAGTTACTTCCTTGTTAATTATGGCAGGATTACTAGTAGTTTCATTCCAGATTGCTGAGAAAATAAACAAATAACGCGCCCTAACATTTTGTTTATTGCATTGTGGCTCAGGCGGTTTGCCAATTTCAGTTATTCGTGCTACATTTAGTGGTACGCGGACAGGAAATCACTCGTAATCCACAACGACAACAAACAATTTTCCGTTGTGTTTAATGCTAAGAGAGACAATGCCAACGCGCATTTGGCACATTTAAAAGCGCTAACACACAGGCTGATGCTTCAGCTTGTAAAAGAGCCAAATTTTTGCCAACGCACGTTACGATAATATACAAATTATGAATCAGAATTTTGCAAGTCAACAATTGATGCAATTATGCAAGTCGCATGAATGGGAGGATTATGGCTTATCAAAAGACGATTTGTTAAATCAGATTGACAGCAATTTTACTGATATTGTAAATGGTACATTTTCATTTGATATTGAAAAAGTCGGTGATTATTACTTAACACATGATTTGCCTCAAAAGCTTGTTATTCGTAAACTAAATGACAATCTAAAAAGACTTTACAAAGATGAACAGGCAAATCGTAGGATTATAATTAAACAAGTAAAAACCTTATTGTCTGAAAATTGTCCGATGTGGATATTAAGAACAGATATTGAGAAGTTTTATGAAAGCATAAATAGGGACAGGCTGATGCTGAAACTTCGTAATGACTCAATGCTTTCCTTTCATTCGCAGAACCTTTTAATAGAATTGTTTAATCATCCGATAATTTCGGGAAATACAGGGTTACCAAGAGGACTTAATATCAGCGCAACTCTTTCAGAGTTATACATGCGAAATTTTGATAAATGGATAAGGAGAACAGTTGGAGTTTATTATTATGCACGATTCGTTGATGATATTATTCTTTTTAGCAATAGAGAGCACGTAATTACAGAGATAAATAAAAACATCAATAAAAATCTGGAAATAGGTTTAAATAAAAAGATTTCCAAAACAGGGGTTTATAATGGTGACAATATACCACTAAACAAACCTTTAGAATATCTCGGTTATCGATTTAATTCTGAGACAATAAAAAATAGAAAGGAACTCAAAATATCGATAGCAAATAAGAAAATTAGAAAGATAAAAACTAGGATATCATTAGCATTATTGGATTATATAAAAAGCAAAGACTTTGAGTTATTGGAAAAAAGGATTAAGTTTTTAACTGGAAACTTTAGTGTTCGTAAAAATTCAGAGGGAAATGACTTAAAAGCTGGGATTTATTATAATTATTCTCATTTATCTGATTACGATATATTTGATAATCTAAATCTATACCTAAGAAAATCAGTGTACAGTAAAACAGGGAGTTTTGGCTCTAAGCTTACTTCCAAATTAGATGATGCACAAAAGGCAAAGCTCACTAAATATTCTTTCAAGCATGGTTTTTTTAATAAGGTACATAACTCCTTCACATTTGAAGAAATGCTGGACATTAAAAGCTGTTGGGCATGAGTAAAATAAAAATTAACAAAGATGATAAAAATAGAATCCTGCTGACAGAGCTATTGCCTTATGAGGTGCCGATGCTTTTTTCAAATGACGGGTTTTATTCAATCGTTTCATCTAATAAACTTGATTATTTTTTAAGAAAATTTCAGAAATTTGGATTACATCCATATAATGCAAATAGAAACAAAGGAAGTTATGGGATACCTTTTAATTTTGACGTAAGGAAATCAGTCCTTGGAGGTACTCGCACACTTAGTGTTATACATCCGATAAATCAACTAGCATTTATTGATTTCTATAAAAAATATGATGCTGTATTGCAACATTTATGTTCTAAAAGTCCATTCTCATTAAGAAAGCTTTCGAAGGTTGCTAAATTCTGTTATTCTCCAGATTTAGTGTTTGAAGAAGATACATTGAAAAATCAAGAAGTTGAAATAGAGCCTGAGGTTTTAGATAAAGAAACTCGCTTATTAAAATCATATTTTACTTATAAACCTATTGATTTAATCTATAAGTTTTACGAACGTAATGAATATCAAAGATTAGAACAGCGTTTTAACTTATTACTTGAATTTGATATAAGTAAGTGTTTTTATAATATCTATACACACTCTATTACGTGGGCTGTAAAGGATAAAGAAAGTGCTAAAAGGCATCACCTGAAAGATTCATTTGAAAATTCATTTGATAGGATTATGCAGCTTGCAAATTACAATGAAACCAATGGCATCGTTGTAGGCCCTGAAATTTCGAGAATTTTTGCAGAAATAATCTTGCAGCAAATTGATTTAAATGTTCTTACGAAACTCAATCAAGGAGGAATTAAGATTGGAGTTGATTATGAAATTCGTAGATATGTAGATGACTTTTTTGTTTTTACAAATGAGGAAAAGTATGCGGACTTTATATTAAAACTTTATAAGAAGGAACTTGAAGAATATAAGCTCTATATTAATGATTCTAAAACAGATAAACGTGCAACTCCTTTTATAACCAATATCGCGGTTGGTAAAAGAGAGTTAAAACATCTTCTAGACAACCTTTTTAATTCATTAATGTCAATTGAAGAAATTAATGAAGGAGATGACAATAAAACTAAGAAAACCGTAAAGTTAGAAAAGCTTAAAAGCCCTTATGGTATTTCTAAAGGTTTCATTAAGGATTTTCAATGTGTCGTAAAACGTAACAACCTCACTTATGATATTTTAAGTAAAGATATTATTAGATTTTCAAAGCAAAAGATAGTAAAACTATTTAAAGATAAAGAAGCTGAAAACCCTAAGGAAGTCCTTGAAAATTTTCTGCTTTTGATTTTAGAGATTTCATTTTATGCTTATTCCTTAAATATTACTTCAAGTGCAACATTTAAGCTTGCTCAAATGATTGTTTTGATTTGTAAATTCATGGAAAAACAAAGTGAAGATTTAAGGCAGATTGTTTTTTCAAAAATTTATAGAGAAGCAGATTTTGTTATGACAATTTTCCAAAGGAAATTAAAGAAAAATGAAACTAATATTGAAACACTAAATCTATTAATTGCATTAAAGAAATTAGATGGCGCTTATTTGATTAGCGAGAAGAAAATACGTGATTTGTTTCATTTAAATAACCAAACTGATTTTACTAAATTGAATTATTTTCACTTAGTTACATTATTATACTATTTTGATGACAAAACAGAATATATTGCAATTCGGAAGAATATTGAGAATGAGATAATTTCAAAATTTGAATTGGATGAAGACCCATTTATAAAATCCGAAATGACATTATTGTTTTTTGATTCAATTAGTTGCCCTTTTATTTCAGTGGATACGAAAATAAGTTTAATGAAAGTTTCAGGGTATGCCAAAGAGAGTGAAGAGAGGAAAGAAATTATTGAGATTATGAAATATAAAACATGGTTTATGGACTGGGATAAAGAAATAGACTTGGAAAGAATTCTGAAGAAAAAGGAATGGGGTTCTTCCTATTAATATTTAAGGATTGGTGTGGAAGGTCAATATGGCCAATGTTTACTAGTTAAACGGAGGTTTAAATACCCTATGTCAAGTTTATTCGTATACAGAATAAGCAGACGTAGATGAGTCCGACTTCAATTTGTTATTTTCAGGTTTACTTGATAGGCAAATTTGTTGGACATCACACACGATAACTGGAAGCATCAATCCTTTCTCTACCCTTCAAGCCAAGCACATTTGTAATTCGCACGAGCCAACGCTAATCCAAAAATCACAAAAGAGCTTGGCTTCCCAACGCACTGATGAGCATTAGTAGTAAAGCACTAAAACACAACAATAAATATAAGGCATAGGGCGGAAAGTGCTATATTTGGGTTTAGTAACATTTAATAAAAATTGTAACGGTTTGATAGGTTTGTGTTCCAAAGTGCCCTACGACCTCATATTCGAGCCGTTGTGCACAATAAAAACGATGAAGAAATCAATTTACATATTATCATTGATAATTCTCAATCTTGTTTGTTATTCGCAACCAGGAAATCTTGAAAATATTAATTCATTAAGAGTTAATTCAGACAATAATGACAATATAAATGGAATAATTAGGGAAAATGCTAAAATTAGGTTAAGTCCTTCACCACTCGATGAAATCATTCATACATTTACAAAAAACGACACAGTTTTATTAATTGATTTTCAGGGAGGTTATTGGGGAATTAAGCATAAAGAACAAATTGGATATGTTTCTGAACTATTTGTAATTGAGACCGAAGAAATAAAAGAATTTAAACAAGAGAAAATTAAAGACCAGAAATTTGAAAAACAGATATTATTAGAGATTACTTCTCTAGACAATATGATAGTAGAATTAAGAAAGTCTGTGGAAGATACAATTAGACAAATTGAGAAGAAAAAGTATTCTTTACAACAGCAAATAATTAAAAGTAGACTTAATAATTTTGAAAACCTATCAGTAGAGAACCAATGGAATCTATTGATGAAAATAGGCGGCTGTTTGACAGGTGCACAATATTGTAGTAATGGTAAATGTGGTGGAGCAGGTTGCGTAATGAGTAATAGCAAATATTGGAATTATTTTTTGAAACAACCAGAAACCAAGATAGTCGACTTTTTGATACTAAAAATTGCAAATACGGAAGATACAGAAGTTCATACTTGCCCTTTTTACTCAGCAAAAGAAGGAGAAGTTGCTATTTATGCTTTACAATTTATTTATAAAACCAATTGGGATGACTTGTCAACAGATTACAAAAAATATAAAGAAGTTGAGAAAACGGGTGTTGAAACCTCCTACCAATCATTCATTTGGAGTATAATTGGTAATGAAAATGAGTTGAAAAAAATGCAACAAAATTGGGAAAGAATGAAATAATTACTGTGCACAACAACAAATATAATTCATGCCGCAGTTTCATTTTCACAGAAAATGATTTAATAAATTTGAAAATACGTAAACCTAAGACACTTATCGAATAAGATGCGGCACGCATCATATTCAAACCGTTATGCCCAATGTAAAACCCTCAAACACATTAGCAACATAAATAATACGAAATGAGACGACTAGCTATAATAGCTGCAATTTTTTTAATAATATCATGTCCATGCAAATGTCAAGACAACAGCCCATCAAATCATGTTGGAATAAATGCTGTCCCAATTTTTGACTTTCTTAAAATGTATCCAGAAAATCAAATTAAAGGAGCTGCGATTGATTTTAATTATGGGAAAATGGTTTCCAAGAATATAAGTTTTGGAGTAAATCTTTATTATTCAGGTGTGTCAAATGAATATAAAACTGAATCGATAGACTTACATAAGGAGAGACAAGAAATAAAAATCATCGGAATAAGTCCGAATCTAAGATACCACTTTAGAATTAAAAAGAAATTAATCCTTTATGGACAAGTCTCATTAGGATTTGGTAATTACAACGAGAAAACAACAAATCTTTTGACTTCAGAGCCGGTTAATTACGGAAATGAAAATGAATCAATCCTACTGATGACGGCAGGAATAGGCATGAATTATTTTTTCTTCAAGAATATTGCTCTTGATATTAACGTTCCTTACATCTATTTAAATAGACTTTCTACTCAACAATATGTTGAAGACTTTCATACAGTAGCCCCAATGTTGGGAATTCAATTCTCCTGGTAAAATAATAAAACACTGGGCATAACAAAAAATATAATTCATGCCGCAGTTTCATTTTCATAGAAAATGATTTAGTAAATTTGAAAAAGCGTAAACCTAAGACACTTATTGAATAAAGATGCGGCACGCATCATATTCAAACCGTTAGGCATAATGAAAAAAACTGACCGAGAATGAAGTATTATTCAATTGTAGTTCTTTTGCTATTAATCTCATGTTCAAGCAGACCTGAAATTGATGAAGAATCTTATCAGCTTGTATTGAAATCAGATACTGCACTAATGGAACGAAATCTAAATGAAGCTTTAAGTTTAGTTAATAAGGCTATAGAAATTGACAAAAATAACTACATCGCTTATAACAATTTAGGCTATGTAAAACTTTTTCTTGACTATCCAAATAATGAAGTCTTAGAAGCATTTAAAAAATCCTATGATTTAAATAACGACTATTTAGTTGGATTATATAGCTTGACAAATTGTTATTTCGAGTATAAGGACTACAAAAATACAATCAAATTCGGTAGTAGATATTTAGATAAAATTTCGAATAAAGGAAATCTATTAGTTCAAGAATCTCAGATTTTAGCAGTAATTGGAGAATCTTATAATTATCTTTTGGAATACAGTAAAGCTGAAGAATACCTTACAAAATCAATACAGATAGAACCCAATATAGCAACCAGGTATAAAGAAAGAGGAATAGCCCGAAAGAATCTTGGCAATGAAGTAAATGCATTAAATGATTTCAATAAAGCGATTTTTTTGGATTCATTATACCATCAAGCTTATAATAGTATAGCAATCTATTTTGAAAAACTGGAAATGGCAGAAGAAGCTTTAATTAATTATAATAAAGCGATAGACCTTGAACCAAATTCATCAATTTATTTACTAAATAGAGCAAAATTTCTAATTGAAAAAGGGAATATAGAGCAAGCGTGTTTGGACATTGAGAAATCAGACTCTCTTGGTAATAAAGAAGCAAAAGAATATCGTGAAAAATATTGCAATTGATAATAAATCACTATGCCTAACACGCGGTAATAAGTAATTTGGCAGCAAGTGATTTGCGAAGGTTTGAGCTTTTAATTAGGTTTGGATAAATTAAAGTAGGATTGTGTGGTAAAGTGCCAAACTACTCATACCGCCAACGTTATGCCCAATTTAAAACCTTAAAACTATGAAAAGAACATTATTAATAGTAACAATCCTTGTTTTTATTACTACTGCTAATGGACAAATATTAAATGGTAGTTTTGAAAATGACTCAACTTCTGATTTATCTGATTGGGAAAATAGATGTTATGATTTAGAATCAAGTAACATTACACCTCCTGACGGTGGCAATTGGAGCATTAGAGTCTGGGGGGGAGACTTTCAAGGTTGTTTCCCTAGCTATGCGTATCAAAAAATACCAAATATTACGAATGGACAATCTTTTATTCTTTCTGGCTGGGTGCTAGGTCAATCTGCTAGCCTTAAATTCGGAAAGATTAACCATGGAGTTAAAACAATACTATCAGGAAGTAATAATTCATCTGACTCCTGGACAAAACTTAATCACCAATCAACTTTTGAACTTACAGAAGGTGATACAGCAATTGTTATTTTATATGTCAGCACTTCAGGAGGTGGAGCTTCTTCAAATGGAAACTTTGATTTGATAAAACTTGAACAGGTGCAGGGAATAAGTCCTCTTGACCAAACCTTCTCACTAAGAATCTTTCCAAACCCTTTCCAAACCCAAACAACAATTCAGACAAACAAATTCTTGCATAATGCAACACTTACATTGAATAATAGTTTTGGTCATGTAGTTAAGAGAATTGATAATATTAGTAGTAAGACAATCATTTTAGAAAGAGCCAATTTACCAAATGGTTTATATTATATTCAACTATCCGAGAATAATAGAATAATCGCATCTAAGAAACTGTTAATCATTGAATAAATAAAAATAAAAAACTGGGCATAACAACAAATATAATTCATGCCGCAGTTTCATTTTCACAGAAAATGATTTTGTAAATTTGAAAATACATAAACTAAAAAACTTATTGAACACGATGCGGCACGCATCATATTCAAAACGTTATGCTTCATGCAAGAAAAACCGAATAGATAATACTATGAAAACATGTGGCAACAGGTTAAAAACCAATACCTATAGAGAACTTATTCATGTAGTTTTATATTTCATTTTATTTATGCTACAATATAGTTGTAGTAGACCTTTACCAAAAGAGGAGATTGCTTATTTTGAGAACTCAAACATTATCAAAACAAGAAAGCAATACACATCATATGATATTAAAGACTCTGGAAACTATATTTTTTTCAATTATTATAAAAATGGTAATTTACACGAAAGAGCTGAGCATAAGAATGGTTTACTTAATGGTTCATTGAAAGCATATTATGAAGATGGAATAATAAAATATGAAGGTATCTTTAAAGATGAAATTGAGAATGGTGTATTTAGGTGGTATAATGAAGAGGGATTTTTAATAACTGAAGAATTAATTATTAATGGAAAAGGAATCCTGTTAAAAAATTTTGTACAATATCATCTTTTGGATGAATCAGAATATGGATATGAAACCTATAGGATAAGAAATGACACAATGTTTGAAACCGAAAGTGATATTCAGCTTGATAGCTTGTTGCAGCCAATAGATTCAATCTCGTTTTATTACAAGACCAATCTACTTGACACTATTTCAGGAAATGACACGATAAACTTTTCAATAGAGTTAAAACTAGATGACTATGCCTTCAATGGCAAAATAACCTTATACTTAGGTGAATTTAATAATGATTTGAATATAACTGACACAATATCAATTTTTCAAGCTGAAAGTGGAAACCATTTCATTAATGTAAAATATAAGCCTGATATTTTTGGATATCAATTGATAACTGGTATTATTGACATTATTGTAAATAATCCTAGTGATCCATCAGAGAAATATGGAGCAGAACTTAGTTTTTACAAACAGCTGTTCGTTCAAAAAGAATAAAGCACGAAAGCATAACAAAAAATATAATGCATGCCGCAGTTTCATTTTCATAGAAAATGATTTAATAAATCTGAAAATACGTAAACCATAGACACTTATTGAATAAGATGCGGCACGCATCATATTCAATCCGTTAGCCACTATAAAAAAATACACAGAATGAGAAATAGTATCATTATTATTGGATTAATTTTAACCGTACTTAATTGCAAAGCACAAGACGAAAAGACTTTTAAAATAGAAGCAAACTGGAAAAAGGGAGAAGTAAAAGAAATGGTAGTCCAGCAATCTGGTTCTTGGACAATGAATGGACAAGAAAATATATTTCCAACAGAAATTAAGGCTAAGTATTTAATAACAATAATTGATAAGACTGATGAAGGTTATATCGTTGAATGGAAAATAATCAATAACGATAAGGAGCTTGAAGAATTTGAGTTCATGAAAGAATATGTTTCTAAGTTCAAATATGTAATTGAGACAGATTTAATCGGAAATTTCAAAGACATATCTAATTGGAAATCACTAGTTGAATTGAATAAAGAACTTAAAAATAAAATCAGCTCAGAAGCCAAGAAAGAAGATATTAGTCCAGTAGAATTAGAAAATATGATTGGACAAATGAAATTGACCGAAACAAAAAGCGATTTGATACAAATGTGTCATGGACTAACGGACATATTTCATGGAAGTTATGGATATGAGTTACAATTGAACGATACAATTCAGGAACCAACAACTATTCCAAATCAGCATTTTAAAGACGGAATTCCTGCTACACTTGAAACGATAACCAAAGAATTGGGCAATGATTTAATTAGTATGAAATATGCTTATGTATATGACTATGAAAAACTAAAAGACTTGCATAAGAAACATTTTCCTGACCAAGAATATACTGAACAAAAGATTAGTTCATATAGTGAATTTCTATACAACAAAAAGACAGGATGGATTGAAAAAATAACATTTTACAATGAATTTGAGGACGCAGCGAGTAGGAACGAAACGATAATTGAACACATAATCAAATAATTACAGTGGCTAACAAAAAATATAGGTCATTTGGCGGAAAGAGCTAATTTTAAGCATGATAACATTTAATAAACATATTGGTGGCTTGATAGGTTGGTGTTTCAAAATGCCAAACGCCCCATATTCAAAACGTTATGGGCAAGCTTGAGAAGAAAATGAAGCTATATCAAAAATTAATACTAATATTCCTTTTATCCATATTAATTGTAATTGTTGGATATCACTTCTATCTTCGTTTCAATGAG
>Ga0209475_10002393_pt1 | contig 19004 bp, 18 predicted proteins | sample tdDd471_FD_187128 | JGI IMG/M metagenome (GOLD analysis project Ga0209475, IMG submission 187128) | Marine sediment microbial communities from the Atlantic coast under amendment with organic carbon and nitrate - tdDd47.1 (SPAdes)... | ecosystem: Environmental > Aquatic > Marine > Coastal >... | reverse complement strand
AAGTTGACAAATAAAAATATACATGCTAACATTTATATAATGTTACATTTACTCACGCAGTGAGCAATTGTAACATTAACATCCATAATAAATATATTACTCTAGCTGCAACAATTCATTTTAAGATATGACATCAAACAATAAGTATTAGTACTTACTTTAATATAAATTCTAGTTATTAACTTTATTAGTGATGAATATGATGAATACATATTTATAGCTAATAATCATATAAAATAAGGAGCACAATTATGAATCCATATAGTTTTGTCAAGGAAGAGCCATATAAGTTGTACATTAATGGTGAGTTTGTAGAATCAGAATCAGGAGTAACTTTTGATGTTAACAATCCCTACAATAATCAATGTTTTGCTAAGGCCTACAAAGGTGGAGTAGCTGATGTTGAAAAGGCAATTATAGCAGCTCGTAAAGCATTTGATGAAGGTCCATGGGGGGCTATGTCTGATAAAGAGAGAGGACAGTTGATTTCTAAAGCTGGGGACATATTAGAGAGAAGGCAAGAGGAATTTGCTTGCATTGAAACATTAGAGTGCGGAAAGCTTTATATGAGTGTTTTGCATTATGAAGTACCTATGAGTATTGATGCATTTAAATACTTTTCTATTAAAGCACGTTGCATAGAGGGTAAAGTAGTACCATGTGAAAGTGGACATTTAAATATGGTTAAATGGTATCCACATGGTGTTGTAGGTGAAATACTACCTTGGAATGGTCCTTTGATGATGGGGTGTCAGAAAATTAGTGCAATTTTAGCAGCTGGAAATACAGTGGTAGTGAAACCATCTTCCATGGCATCACTTAGCATGATGCTCCTAGCTGAAGTTTTTGATGAAGCAGGATTCCCACCAGGAGTGTTTAATGTAGTTACAGGTTCTGGTGCTGTGATTGGCGATGTGCTAGTAAAAAGTCCGCTTGTAGATATGGTATCTATGACTGGTGGAACCGATACTGGAAAACACATTATTGAGGCATCAAAAGATACTGTAAAAGATATAGCATTAGAGCTAGGTGGCAAAAGCCCTAATATAGTTTTTGATGATGTAGATATAGATGAGGTAGTAAAATGGGCACGTTTTGGATTTACACTAAATGCTGGTCAGGTTTGTGTATCTGGTACTAGGCTGATACTGCAAAGAAACATATATGAAGAGTTTTTAGATAAACTTAAAGTAGAATGTGAGAGTATGACACCTGGTGACGGGTTTGATTATAAAAAAGGAGTTAATCTTAGCTCGCTTATATCAAAAAGTCATGCAAGTAATGTATGGAAGTACATTGAAAAAGGGAAAGAAGCTGGTGCAAGGTTAATTACTGGTGGAATACCATACAATGATGAAGAGCTCAACAAAGGGAACTTTGTGCCAGTCACTGTGTTTGCAGATGTAACATGTGATATGGACATCTTTCAGGAAGAGATTTTTGGACCTGTACTTTGCGTAACACCATTTGATACAGAAGAAGAAGCCATAAAAATAGCTAATGCTACAGATTTTGGTTTGGCAGGCGGTGTATTTACCAAAGACATTAAACGTGCACTGAGAGTAGCTGATGCAATAAAGAGCGGACAAATATATGTTAATACATACTTTAGTAAGGGTATTATAGAATCGCCAGGTACAGGCTGGAAAGAAAGTGGATTGGGAGTGGCTGGCATTCATAAATATATGATTTCAAAGACTATATTTTTTAATATGGTTGACGAAAGCTATCCACCTGCATAAGCACATAATGACATGAAGAATAAACTTTATGCTATACCTCGTTTTTACTTATAGGTAAAAGCGAGGTTTATTTTATGCTTATACTAATAATTTAAGTGTATATGTTAATAATATATTTAACAAGTAGTAGGCATAATATAACAATCTTATATAGTAATGAAAGAATAATTTAAACAATTAATAAAGCATATACAAAATACTAGCTTTTGAAAGTAAATACATGTTAAAATACAATTAGTTCATTTATATAGGCTGATTGCCTGTGAAAACAAACATAGATTAAAGTAAATAGAAACATAGTTTGTTAAAAAAATAACTTGAATTAGACCCATTATATGTTAATATACAATGGAGATAAATATGGAGGACAACAGATATTGGCTAATCCAACAAATAAAAATGAATTTGTAAAAGTTGCATATTATTATTATAAAACTGGAATGACACAGAATGAAATAGCAAATAAAATGTCTATGTCAAGGCAGCGTGTTAATAGGATACTAAAAAAATGCCTTGAAACTGGTATTGTTAAAATTGTTATACAGGATTATGAAGATCAAAATGTAGAATTCGAAACCAAATTTGAAAATATTTCTGGGTTGAATGAAGCTATGATTATAAATTGTGAAAGCGACAATATAAATGATTCCTTAGGCCCAGCAGCAGCCTCATACCTTGAGAGAATACTAAAAGATGATGATATTATAGGGTTCTCTAGAGGGCGAGCTTTATCTTCCTTGGTAAGCAATCTTTCAGAAAGTGATAAAAAGAATCTTACAGTTACCCAGCTTGTTGGTGGGCTAAATGCAGAAGAATCCAGCACTAATTCTGATGACATTGTAAGGTACTCATCAGAAACATTAAATGCTAAGCCATATTTTATGTATGCACCTATTATTGTAGAAAGCAGAGAGTTAAGGGATTCAATGCTTAAAGAAAGCTTTTTTTCACAGGTATATGACAAAATGAAAAATTGTACTGTTGCAGTTGTTGGTATTGGTGATATGTCAGATGAATCTGAATATGTGCAAAGAAGTTTTTTAACTGAGCAAGAATGCACTATATTGAGAGATAAAAAAGCAGTAGGTGAGATATGCACTCATTATTTTGATATTAACGGCAATATAATACAAAGTGATATTAATGGACGTGTGTTCTCTATCGACCATGAAAATTTAAACAATATTCCTATTAGGATAGGTATAGGTGGTGGAGCACAAAAAGTGAAAGCAATAGTAGGAGCCATTAGAAGTAATTTGATAAACGTGCTTATAACAGATTATGACACAGCTATGACTGTGTATGATAATTTGGACAAGTAGTGTGATAAGGATATTTATATAAAAAGTACTATATAACTAGATGTCAGTAATGCTGTCTAATGTTGTTTTATAAAATAAACAACATTGGGCAGTTATTTTTTTGCAAAAAATTGTTTACATTCTGATTAATATATGATAATATTTATTTGTAGTTACAATTGAACACACACTGAGCATATGTCACAGTAAGAATTATATAGAATGGAATAGGAGAGATTTAATATGACAAATAAAACTCATAGAAAAAATCATATTTTTAGAGAAGATAAGAAGACGTTCATAATGGCAATGGATCATGGGAACATGTTTAATGTACTTCCTGCAATGAAATATCCAGGAAAAATAGTTAGCGAAGTAGCACGTGCAGGTGCTGATGCGTTTCTAGCTACAGTCGGTCTTGCAGATAAGTTTGCTGATGAATTCCATGGAAAAGGAATAATCTTAAGACTTGATGGTTCTTGTTCATTTTTAGGATCAAAAAGCAAACCTTTACAAACTGTAGTAAAAGTTGAAGATGCTCTAAGGCTTGGAGCAGATGCTGTAATAAGCATGGGATTCCCAGGATCAAAGTGGGAAGATCAAATATTAGCTGACTTATCAAGAAACATTTTAGATGCGAACCAATGGGGTATGCCTGTGGTAGCAGAAATGCTTCCTAGAGGATTTGAAGGTGGAGAAGATTCTAGATCACCAGAGAATATTACTTTTGCATGTCGAATGGGAGCAGAAATGGGTGCTGATATTATAAAAACCGAATATACTGGTTCACCTGAAACATTTAATGAATTATGTGAGAGTGTTTATGTACCAGTTGTAATATTGGGTGGAGGTAAGAAGGTATCTGAGAAAAAGCTTTTAACAGATATAAAAGAAGCTCTAGAAGCAGGTGGTGCAGGCGTTGCTATGGGTAGAAACATTTGGGGACATGAAAATCCTGCAAGATACGCAAGCGCAATTGCAAGACTTATACATGAAGATTGCAGCGTAGAATCAGCGTTAAAAGAACTAAACAAGAAGTTCTAGGAGGATTAGAGAAAATGGAAACTTATAAAGTAGGAATTAACTCAGGAGTTAATGAGATAAGCATAGTTGAAAAAGAATTGAAAGACCCTAAAGGCACACAAGTCCTTGTTAAAATCAATAGCTGTGCTATATGTACACTTGAACAAAGAATTTATAAAGGTGTTTTCAAACGTTATCCATTTGCAGGAGGTCACGAAGCTGCAGGCACAGTTGTATCAGTTGGAGATAAAGTAAAAAGCTTGAAAGCTGGCGATAAGGTTTCAATGAGAATGCTTACAAGCTGTGGTGAATGCCACTATTGCAGAAATGGTCATGAGAATAAATGTGTTTCTGCTTTTATAGCAAATATTCATGAGGGTTTAGGCGGACCTGGTGGATTTGCAGAGTATATGATGCTAGAAGCAAAAGCATTATATAAGATGGCAGATGATATAGATTTGAAATTTGCAGCTTTAACTGAACCTTTGGCATGCTGCGTACACAGCGTGAACAATGCAGATATTCAACTTGGTGAAGATGTTGTAGTTGTAGGAAATGGAATAATGGGAGCATTTCATATTCAGCTTGCTAAACTAAGGGGTGCTAGAGTAATAGTATGTGAAGTTGATGATGAGCGTTTGGCAATTGCTAAAAAAATAGGTGCAGATATTACTATAAATTCTAGTAAAGTAGACGCAGTTGAGAAGATAAAAGAATTAACAGATGGCAGAGGTGCTGATGTTGTATTCTGTACAGCAGCACTAACTTCACTAGCAACACAAAGCATAGAAATGGCAGGAAATCATGGACGTGTTGTAATGTATTCATCTTTCCCTAAAGGAAACCCAATCGAGTTAGATGTGAACCGTGTTCATTCATCCGAGATGAATATAACAGGTGCTGTTAATTCTAACACTAGTGATTTCCTAGCAGCCGCACGATTGCTTTCAAATAAGATGATAGATCCATCACAATTTATTTCAGATGTTATACCATTTGAGAATATAAACCATGCATTTGAACGTGCAATAGATCCTAAGACTTATCGCGTTCTTGTAGAGATGTAGGTGTATTTAGCACTTATTTAAAATGGAAAGGAAATAAGTGCTTGTATATAAATAATAAAGAAAGAAGGAATTAAAGAATGGAAAACGAAAAAGGAAAACTTGGTTTACTTGACAGTTCGACTATTCTAATTGGGGGAATGATTGGAAGTGCTATCTTCTCACTATCAGGTCTAACAATTATGAATGCAGGACCAGCATCAATACTATCATGGGTAATCGCTGCAATTATTTTATTCGCTTATGGTCTTCAAACAGCAGAACTATCAACTAGGTTCCCTAAGTCAGGAGGAATATTCGTATTCCCTGCTAAATCATTAGGTAAAACAGAAAAACAAGGACAATTCTGGGGATGGATCTCATCTTGGGCATATCTATTTGGCTGTATAGCTGGCTCAGCTTTCTCAGCAATTTATGTAAGCATTTATCTAGGAGTTAGTTTCCCAGCTCTAGGCGAATTCCAAGTACCAATCGCACTTGCTGCAGTTATTTTCTGCGGAATTCTAAACATGGTTAAGATTAGTGCTATGGGTAAAATTAATACTATTTTGACAATAGGTCTTGCAGGCACAATGGTTATTTATATTGTCTCTGCTTTTACAAGTGGACAATGGGATGCAAGCTTGCTTTCACCAGTTTTCTCACAAGGTGCTCTAGGAACTACAGGCTTTATGAGCTCAATTCCAATTGCTATGGTTGCATTTGGCTCAATCGTATCAGTATCATTTATGGTTGGTGAAATAAGGAACCCTAATAAGACAGTTCCAAAGGCAATGTCAATTGCTATGGTAATCGTTGTTATTCTATACGTATTAATGATAGTTGCTACTTTAGGATTAGTAACATCAGGCTTCTTGCAAGAGAACCCAGGTATGGCTTATATACCTATGTATGCAGCTGCATTTACAAAGCTAGCATCTATTCCATGGTTAGTAAAACTGATATCACTAGCAGCAGTTTTAGCACTATTAACAACAATTCTTGTTGTAATGGCATTAGCAGGTCGTGCTATTCAAGCTGCTTCTTTTGGCGGTCTACTACCTAAGTTCTTAAGTAAGAACAGCAAAAAAACAAATATGCCAGTAAATGCACAACTTGTTGTAATGGTTATTGTAGGAGTTATAGCAGCTTTCCCAGATTTAACTAATTTCATTGTTAATCTTGGTGCACTATGTAATGCAATTGTAGTATCTATTATCAGTGTAACTGTTATAGCTGCACGTAGAAAGAACCCTGACATGAAGGATATATTTAGAGCTCCAGGCGGAAATGTTCTTCCTGTTATAACTCTAATTGTTCTTTTAGGTGCTTACATACCTGGTATCATCCAAGGCGGCGGACAGCTTTGGCTATGGACTGCAGTATACTTCGCATTAGGCTTAGTAATATACTTTATTAGCCTAGCTAAGAAAAAAGCTTAATTAGAAAAAGTTGAGTAGAGGAATATCTTTAACCAATTACTAATTATTATTCTGTCATGTAACTAGTTTGCATGACAGAATATACACCAAAAAGGATAGATTTATTATGAAGTATATAGATAAAAAAAATTTTAGCATGATAAATACATGCGTTGCATTTGGAGATTTTGATGGCGTCCATATTGGGCATAGGGCAGTAGTAGACAAAATGCTGGAACTATCAAAACAAGATATTACCTCTGTTGTAGTAAGCTTTGAGTATGATAATGCATTGTTAGAAGATAAAAAAGTTCTTTCTACTGAGTTGGAAAAGAAAAACCTTCTAAGTGAAAATGGTCCTGAAGTATTAATTTCATATAAAATTGATGAACAAAACAAGGACATACCAATTGAAAGCTTTATAAAAGAGGTTATAGTAGATAAGTTAGGCGCAAAGTTTGTTGTAGTAGGAGCACAAAATGAAAACATTAATACAATGCGTGAATGTTCAAAAGAGTATGGATATGAATTAGTAGAGTGCGAAACAGTATGTGTTGACAATGAGTCTGTTTCTTCAAGTAGTATAATGAAGCAGATAATAGATGGAGACGTTAAAAAGGCAAATGAATTGCTTGGACATCCATATCTATTAATGGGTGAAGTTATGCATGGTAAGGCGTTAGGTAGGACTGTTGGCATGCCTACAGCAAATTTAGGGTATGAACAGCATAAACTACTACCTAATCATGGTGTTTATGGCACAATTACAGATATAGACGGAAGTGATGTAAAAGGTCTAACCAATATTGGAAAACGACCTTCAGTTGATAATCATGATTATGTTACTATAGAGACGTTCTTACTTGATTTTTCTGGTGATTTATATGGTAAGATACTTTCACTTGAAATACATGCATTTATAAGAGGAGTATTAAAGTTTAATAGCCTTGATGAGGTTAAAGCTCAGGTCAATAATGATATAGAGTCAATAAGATCTTATCTTGATAAGTTATAAGCTTTTCTTAATAAGAGGAGAATAATTTAATACAAATATTAGAATACCTCGTTTTGCTAAGTAGCACTAACGAGGTATTTGTAATTATTTAGATTATTAACTATTACAATTTAATCTTAATAAGTTTCGAGATTAATGTACTAACAGTTAAAATAACTATCATTAATAAACTTGTGATAATATACCCATAACACATTTCACCAAGCAATAGAGTAGCCCATGAAACAAGTAGCCAATGAATAATATAGATAGAGGTTGTATTCTTACCAAAATAATTAACTATATTAACTACTTTACTATTTGGAGCTTTATTTACAATTTTGCTTATTAACCATAGCCAAATTAATACAAATCCCATTATCCAAATCATTGAACCTTGGCCACTGTGAAAGTAATCACCTATATGGAAATCAAAGTTTGTTGCAGTTATAATGCTACCAATTAGTAATAGAACTAAACCAGGCTTAATAAGTGATCTGAATAGTTTATCAATATCCTTTGAAGACTTAATCATAACACCAAAAACCATACCTATTAATGGATAATACAACCAGCCAAAGAGTGGGAAGTATACTAAATCTGTATAGCCCCAGATGTAGTTAAATATCCAGTTGATTATACCTATATTAGATTCTATACCCCAGATATATGGACTGATAATCATTACAACTGTTCCAATTAGTAGCCAGTAAATAGGTTTATTAAAAAGTCTTTTTATTATACTCATTAAAATATAGGCACATCCAGCAAATTGCAGAATGTCTACTTCCCAAAATGCTATTATGTTGCCTGTACTTGATATATTTACAGTGTTAAATCCTTCTGTAAAGATAGTAAGTATATCGTATCTTAAAAAACTTAGCACTATACCAACAAGTAGCAGCATGAAACCTTTTAAAATACCCTTAAACATGCTTTGTGAACGTGATGAAAGTACGAAGAATATACCCATTGCAAACATAAAAACTGGTGCTGCTGGCGGGCCACCTAGAAAATCTATTATATAGCCAAAGGGAGAATATTGAACGCTTTCTGATGCATAGGTAGATAGTACGTGGACAAAGACCATAAAGATGACAGCCATTCCTCTAGCAAAATCTAAAGAAAGATTTCTAGTTTTTAATTTGCTATCGTTGTATACATTATGGTCGGTTGTTAAGACTGATTTCAGTTGTGAATATGACATTTATTTTTCTCCTTATCTAAAAAATGTTTATCTATATCCACTATAAACTTATCTTAGAAATATGTCTTTATGCCATTAGTTATATATTGAATAAAACGAGTTATAAAAAAGTAATAGATGTGCTATATAACTTTTTTCATACTTAAATTTAGTTGTTTACTACTTACGTTGTATTTACTATATCCAGTATTTTTGTTACGGTTAAGCCATCACAAAAAGGAGATAAGTAATGAAAACAATATTGATAGTAGTTATTATAATTATGCTGTTTAGCATAGTAGGATGCCAACAGGTTAATGACGAGATAGGTAGTGATGCAAGCAACAACACAGGAAACGGAATAAGTGTAGAAGCAAATGAAGAAATGAATGATGTAGACATTGAGTATATTTTTCCGCATGAGGGTGTGGAACATGAAGGTACATGGCTGCAATGGCCTCACAATAACACATATGATGGTACGCTTGAATGTTATGAACCAATATGGATTGAGATGACAAGAGGCCTTGTGAAAGGCGAGAACGTACATTTAATAGTCTATGATGAAGAGAGCAAAGAGCGTGTCAAGAGGGTATTGGAACAAGAAGATATAGATATGAGAAAAGTAGACTTTTATGTATTCCCAACAGACGATGTATGGATTCGAGATAATGGACCTATATTTGTATATGATAAAGATGGTAATCTTTTAATAGAGAACTGGCAGTTTAACGGCTGGGGTAGTAAAGCTCCATATGAAAAGGATAATATGATTCCTAAGCTGATAAGCGAAGCAACAGGCATTGAGTACGTTGACATAGACATGGTTATGGAGGGAGGAGCCCTTGAAACTGATGGTAACGGTACAATGATATCTACATTAAGCTGTGTTAACAATGATAATAGAACTAAGAATTTTACATTAGACGAAATCGAAATCTATCTGACAAAGTACTATGGTGTAACTAATTTTATATGGCTTGAGGGTGTAGCTGGAATGGATATAACAGATAATCACATTGATGGCATGATTAAGTTTTTGGATGATAAAACAATAATAGCTGATTCTGAATTTGACTTAAGTCCAGCTGAGATGAAAGGCTGGAAGGATGCAAAGACATTGCTTAATGCTAAAAATGTTGACGGTGAGCCATATGAGTTTATTTTTCTACCCTCTACAAAGAAAGAAGTAGTACAAGTTGAAGGTGAATGGATAAAAGGATCTTATATGAATTTTTATGTAGGTAATAAGGTGGTACTAGTGCCAAACTATGATGATGAAAATGATAAAGTAGCTAATGGTATTTTGCAGGAACTTTATAAAGATAAGGAGATTATTGGTATTGATGTAAGAGATCTTTTTGCAGATGGTGGAATGATTCATTGTGTTACACAACAGCAACCAATATCTTTAAATGACTAGACAGAGAGGATATAACTTTAACAAGTAAATTGAGTGATTAATTCCTATATGCTATAATATTAATATTCAAGGTACATAGGAGCTAATTATGGAAAACTTTTTATTAATCTATAATATTCTGTTAACGATACTGCTTACAATATTATTAACAGGATTTTTCATATTATCTAGAATAAAAAAGAAGAAGGCATACATTTATTTTGCTATTTTATTTATACTTCTTATTATTGATAATTCGCTAGTGTATCTATCTGAGTTTTCTTCAAACTTTAGCTTGCTTTATGAAAGTAGTGATGTTGTATATTTAGCAATTTATTCAACCTTTATTGGAGTTATTATATTTGGCAGATTGATACTTGTAGATTTATTTAAGGATAAAATAAAACTATGTGAAATTATTACATTTACAATAATAATAGTTATTCATATTTTGGCAGAAATACTAGCATCTTTTGAATTAAGTGAGTTACTTATATACTCATCTCTATATATTGGAGTAGGCTATATTGCTTTAAGAGCATGGCTTCTAAAACGTAATAAGCAAGTAAGTTTTATTAAATCCATGTATTCACCTTGGGGAATAGTAGCTAGGTTAGCATTTGCATTGTCATTAGCTGGGATTGTAGAATCTGCATTGTATTATGCATCCTATGAAAAAGAGATTGTTAATGAAGTTGTAGTTAGTTTGGAGTATAGAAATATAGCTTTTGATTGCATTAAGTTAATACTCGTAGGTGTAGGAGTATTTTTATTATCCAAAGGATTCAGCAAGGTTCAATCTAAGTCTACAGAAGAAAAAATAGATACATTTTGCTATAAACATTCTCTAACTTCAAGACAAAAGGATATAATACAACTAATTATTGAAGGTGATACAAATAAAGAAATTGGAAGTAAGCTGCATATTACAGAGGGTACAGTAAAGACTCATATATATATTATTTTCAAAAAGATAGAAATTAGCAGCCGTAATCAATTGGTGACAATTATTATGAATGATTAAACTAAAATGAAATTAGAATTGCAAGTTTAATGTTATAATACAAACGTCAATTGTAATGGACAAGCAACATATAAAATGGTACTATATAGAAAAATATAACAGTTACTAATATTTAATACTAATAACTTATAGTAAGGAGTTTTTAATGAATAAAAGCAAATTGAAACAAGCGGAAAAAAACTTTCTTGATAGATATCCACAAGGATTTAATAGCCCAGAAATGCAGGAAATAAGCAAAAAACATAAGATGGAAAAATTGATTGATTTCTCTCATGAGAAATTCGCTCCTGAAGCACTTTATGATGTAGAAGAAACATCAGAGAATATGATAAGAATGGTGCAACGTTCTACAATGGTTTCTGTATTTGAAAAACCAAAATTCAGAGATGCTGTACGTAGTATGAGCTTAGACGATAAGACAATCTTGGTAGATAGCTTACAAGAACTTTTGCATGGTGAAGAGGCAAAAGGCTTTAATCAAATGCTGGATTTATTAACTAAACATAGCCTTGCAAAGTGGACAATAATCACTGTTTTTAGGTGTTACTACTATCCCGATACAGACTTTTTGTTTAAACCAACTACTGTTAAAAATATTATCAAGAATTTTGATGTTGAAGAGCTAGTTTATAAACCAAGACCAAGCTATGATTTCTTTTTTAGATATAGAGATGTTATAAATAATATGAAAAAAGAAGTTGATCCTTCAATAGGTGTATATAATGCAGGTTTTTGTGGATTTTTAATGATGTCTATGGAGATGATGAATTAAAAAATTTCTATTTTCCATAGTAACTTTATAAGATAAACAATAACTTTTTAGTTTATAAGTGGTACAGTTTTCTGTACCAATTTTTATATAAAATTTATATATATGTAATAGAAGCAGTATATTGTAAGCGACTAATCATATATTTAAGAACAAATTTGACAATCCTCATATAAAGGTATATATTAATATTATTCCTGTACATAAAATAGAATATTCTTCTAGATGGAGGTGCAAGTAATGAAGCGTGCACTATTTATTGTCGTAGGTACAATTGCAGTTGGACTAGGCGTAATTGGTATATTCCTACCCATTTTCCCACAGACGCCATTTTTTATACTTGCTGCTATTTGCTATGTACGAAGTTCTGAACGTATGTATAACTGGTTGATAAGTCGTAAATTTTTTGGTGAGCATGTAGAAAATTTTATGAAGCACAGGGCAATATGCAAAAAAGCAAAAACAGCAATGTATTTTACTATTTGGATACCTGTAATTATATCCTTTATAGTATTCGATATATTGTATCTTCGTATCATTCTGCTTTTTGCAGGCTTGATTATGACTTTTGTTATACATAAAATTAAGACGATAGAAGATGTTAAAGGCTCAAATGAAGAGTAAAACATGACTATAGATATATAGCTTATTACATTATGATTTATACAAAAATATAACTTAAAATACAAATATCATCAATAAAACACTCATATGTTGAATAAGCAAATGGGTGTTTTTTGCTTGCTATGATTTATTGTACAAAATGATACATCAACTTGTACAAGCTGTTTATATAACAAGTTCAAAATATACAAATCTCTTGGGATTTTGGTACATTTACACATAAATATCGCAGTGATATAGTAGAAAATGTACAGGAGATAGGTTTGTAGAAATTAATCAATATAGGATGCATAAGGACACAACATAGTATAAGAGACATTAGAAAAGTTTGCTTTTAAAAAGCATAGAATAACAATTATTTGGAGTCATGAAGGAGATTTATTATGAAAACAAGGAAGACTTATTGGATAGGGCTGGCAGTACTTATGGCACAAGTAGCATTCTTCATCTTATTGATGGTTTTTGTTGCTCCATTAAAAGAAATGTTACCTGTATACGGAATACTTATAGTTGCTTTAGGTGCAACAAGCATATTCCTAGTAAAGCAATCAAAGAAATCTGACAAATTCTTAGTAGCAATGCTTTTATCTTTTACAGCAGGTATGATTTGGTGGACATTATCTGAAATGAATGCAGAAGCATTTATGGGCTCAGGAATTGAAAATCAAAACGGTTTGATTTTGTTAGGTATAGCATTTCTTGCGCTTTCAACATGCTGGAAAGACATAAATGTACCAAGCAAGATAGCTGTTAGTACATTTATGACAAACTGGATATCACACATGATTATAAAAATGCTTTGCCACATGAGAAACCCACTAGATCCTAGAGTATGTTTAGATCCAATGAATGCATTTAACGTTATTGGTTTTGCATACGGAATACTATCTGCTGTAGGCATTGTAGCAATAGTAATTAAAGTGTTAACAAAAGGCGTTAAAGAAGAAAAAGCACCATATTATGCACTTGTTACATATGCGTTACTTCTTAACTTGCTATATATCTTTGTTAAAGGATATTTTGTGCTTGGATAAAAGACTATAAGTGAGCGCTTTTTAAGTAATAAAGGAGAGATATATGAAATACAGTGAAAAACATTCTTTCAAATGGACCAAGATATTAAACGATGCATATATGCGTATGGGCGAAGCTCAAAAAAAGCTAAATGCAGGAGATAGAGAAGGTTACGCAGATGGTTGCCTGAAAATTGTAAAAGGCGATTTTAGTGATGAAACTAAAATTTATCCTGGAACAACAATCTGGATTCCATACTTTATAGCTGAATGCGGAGAGATGGATTTAAGATATAAAACCATAAGAGAAAACGCTCCATGTGAAATAGACGATGACAGCGTTGAAGAAACAACAAAAGAACTACAAAAAATATATTTAGAAGATACTCTATCTGTAGTTGCTAAGTATGGTTTTATAGAGGATGTAAGGCTAAAAGCTATTTTTGAAAAAGGTGTAGACAAACAAAAACCAGCAGAGACATGGCTTGATGACTTAGGTAGTCTTAGAAAAGAAACAGAGTTAGCAATTGAAGATAATAAGTTTGATATGGATATGCTCAAAACATGGATGGAATGGGCTATAGGCTTGATTTATTACTACAACTACAATCTAAATCGCCAAGGCTTGATGTGTGCTCACATTCTTGAAAAATGTGGTGATGATGCATTGGCAAAAATGATCGATGAAACAAAAGATGATTTTGGCTGGGATGTAAGCAGAGTATTCTTTACAGATACATTCTTTAAGCTAGGTATGCCACAGGATGAACTATATGCTACAGGAAGATATTCTATGTTCTGTGACCAAACATTAAGCGGTGGAGACTATGAGTGTGATGAAGAAAACATTGAAAAAGCTCGTCAATCATTAATTCAAAACTGTCAGCTTTACTCAAACTTCAAAACAGTTGCTGAGCATATAGGAGTTGACTTCAAAAGATTATGTGTAGGCATATGTGAATACTGTGCAGATCATGGTCAAAAAAATCAAAACATATTCACACCACCTGATATGAAGCCAGAGTACATCAAGGCTAGAAGCCTAGGTGCAGGAGATGCGTGCTGTGAATTCATAAGCAAGTATTATGAAGATCTAGAGGATGACCAAATGGATAGATTTATGGAAGCACAGGAAAGAATACAGTAGTTTTAAACAATAAAAAGAGAGGTGTTACTATGAGTAATTGGGGAAATGACTTTAAAGATAAAGTTGTTATCGTAACAGGTGCAGCTTCTGGAATTGGCTATGAGACAGCTATGAAATTCTGGGAAGAAGGTGCAAAAGTACTTGCAACAGACATTAACTATGATGCATGTGAAAAGATGGCTGAGAACAAAGAAAATATGGTTGCCCTAAAGGTTGATATGGGTAATGGCGACGACATTGAAAACATGATAGACACAGCTATGGATGAGTTTGGTGATATCGATGTACTTGTAAACAATGCAGGCATTAATCCATTTGCACCGTTGGTAGTTCAATCTGAAGAAGATTGGGACAATGTAATGAATGTAAATGCTAAAGGATTGTTTTTGGCAGTAAAAGAAGTTATACCAATCTTTATTCAAAAGAAAAAGGGCAATATCATCAATGTTACAAGCATTATGTCTATGGTTGCAGGCTTTGGACAAATGCCATACAACGCATCAAAAGGAGCTGCTAAGCTTTTGACACAAGGTGTTGCTGTTGATTGTGCTGAGTATGGAATTCGTTGTAATGCTGTTGCACCAGGTATGGTAGAAACAGGACTTACAACAAACATGTTTAAGGACGATCAAAGACGTGCTTGGTTTGTAGAAAAAATACCAAGAAGCCGTATAGGAAAACCAGAAGATATTGCTAATGCAATACTATTCTTGGCTTCTGATAAGTCTGATTATGTAAACGGAACAACATTGGTTGTTGACGGTGGAATGATAGCAACAAGAGGTTAATTTTATTTAGCTTAGGCTAAAATTTATAGAAAGCAGAGGAAAGAAATATGGCAGATGCTAGAACAATTATTGATAAGTTACCAGAGATGTTTAAAGAGAAAAAGGCTAAGCGTTATGACCGTGATATCCAATTAAAGGTTACAGGTGAAGGCGGCGGAGACTTTAAACTAAAGATTCTAAAGCAAGAACTTACAATTGAAGAAGGCGTTTTTGAATCACCAAATATTACAGTTTCACTAGCAACAGAAGATTTTGTAGATCTATTTACAGGTAAAACACGTGCTATGAACTTGCTTAACGCTAAGAAACTACAATTTGAAGGCGGCGGAATGACAGAAGGTATAGCATTTATGTCAATCTGGAACATACCTAAACCTTAAGAAAGGACGAGGTAATTATTATGATTCAACTAACGATAGCAACTAGGGCTTTAGATGCTGCAACCAGAGGACGTCCAGTTATTGATGAACTTATCGTTGGATCAATATTGGTTTTAATAGTTAATTATTTGGTTCTTACGTTTCTATTTAAGAAAAAGAAAAATATCGGATTACATGTTTTTGTAATGTTGTGGTCAGCATTGGCATTTCTAATAAACGTATATTTAAAAGGAAGCCCAATGAAAATGCCTTTGACGTTGGTTCATACAATATCGTTTATTGCCGTTTATTATTTTGCACTATTTAAAGATAAGGATGAAAAAGGGTTCAAATGGTTTATTCCAGGGTTCTTCCTAAGTGTATTCTACATCTTAAGTGTAATGGTATTTGAAGGAATATATCGTTCCATAGTTCATATTGGTGATATAACAATGCTAATAAATGACCCAAGTGGCACTATGCAGAAGTATATAGTTATGCTGCCAATAGCAGCAGTTATGGTAGCACTTTCATATTTGATATATAGGTTAATGAAAAATAAAAGTAAGAAATCCTAATAAAAGCAGTGAGTGTTTGAAGGACCATTTTTGCCTTAGTAGCAGCAATAATGGTCCTCAAGCAAATTTTGAACAAATAATAATGAGGAGAATATAATGAAAAAGTTTTTTCTAAGAGCATTAGGAGTATTTATATTGCTAGTTTCAGTTAGAGCAGCAACATCTTCAATTGCTCCATTAATAAATAACCTTTTAGTAGAGTTGGATTTTACAAATGAGAAGGCTGCTATAATAGCTGGAATTATACTAGCAGTAGGATACATTGCGTCTATAATAGGCTCAACTGTTGGTGGAAGAATTGCCGATATGTTTGGTTCGGTAAAAACATTCTTAACAGCAGGTTTTGTATTTGCAGGTATATTTATAGTTTGGTCTTTTACAACTCAAGCAATATTGTTCTATGTTTATAGAGCTTTACTAGCTCTTTGCACAGGTGCGCTATATGTTGCATTGCAATCATACCTATTAGGCGGCACTAAAAAAGGCAGCGAAGGTATGGCAATGGGTGTATATGGCTTAGGCTTTGGTATAGGAACTGCAGCTGCAGGCTCTGTAGCTGGAATGGCAGGTGGATTTGGCATATCTCAAGCATTTTTCGTGTTGGGTATTGTTTGTGTTGTTGCATGTGTTGTATGTGCAGTAATCACTATATTAGATAAAAAAGTTGAAGCAACTTATGAGGTTGCATTATCAACAAAGAAACCTGAAGGAATGAGCGTATGGACCATACTTAAAAATGCAAACTCTACAATGTACTTCTTGTTGTTAATTGCATTTGCATATGGTTTTGGAACTATTATATTCCTACAATATTTAGATGAACTAGGTGCAGTAAGAGGAATAGAAGGAACTAAAGCTGCATTTGGTATAGCAGCATTTTCTATTGTTCAATTATTGCAGCCATTATCAGGAATGCTTGCAGATAAAATAGGTAGACCTAAGTGCATATTACTAGGTATGACTCTAGTATTTATTGGGTGGACATCTATAGCACTTTTTGCAAGTTCATTAGGGATGGTATTGCTATTTAGCGCACTAGCTGGTATTGGCGCTCTATTATATACACCTGCATCATTTGCTCTAGCTCAACAATCATCTGTAAAGGGTAGTGGTGGACTTATGAGAGGTTTATTCCAAGGTGCAACTGCAATTGGTACAGCAATAGCAGCTATGTTTGGAGCTATTATATATGGTAACTTTGGAATTACTAATGTTTTCTATATTTTAGTTGGAGCTACAGTTTTCTCATTGATATCTGCAATAGTATTAAGCTTTGTTGCTAAAAAGAATAAACTACAAGAAGAAACAGCGAAAGGATAATAAGCTATGAGTGGAATTGTTAGTTACGGGGTCTATTTTCCTAAATATCGCTTGAAATCTACTGAAGTAGTAAAAGTGTGGAAAAATGCACAGCCTTCTGTACTAAAGAAAATGGGATATGAAGAAAGAGCTGTTTGCGGACCTGATCAAGACTCAATAACATTGGCTGTGGAAGCATGTCAAATTGCTATAGACAGATGCGATGTAAATATTAATAAAATTGATGCAGTGTTCTTTGGAAGTGGCACTAGCCCATATGCATCAAAAGCAGCATCAACTGTAGTGTGTGATGCCCTAGGATTAAGAAAAGATATAATGTCTTATGATTTACAGTTTTCAGGTAAATCAGGTACAAGTGCAATCATTACGGCAAAGGCATATGTAGATGCAGGCTTGGCTGAGTATGCATTAGCAATAGGTGTAGACACCATGAGTGTTCATATACCCGCAGGTCATGTATTAGAATCTGGTGCATCATGTGGAGCAGTAGCATTTATCATCGGCAAAGAAGGTGTTATTGCTGAAATTAAGGGTACACAATCTTATCAACAGGATCAAGCAGACTATTTCAGAGTAGAAGGTGAAAGATATTTGCAGGTTGGCTCAGGTATTATTGGCTATATAACAAGCTGGGGACTGACTGACAATGTAGTGCCTAATGCTAAAAGCTATTTTGAGAAAAACAATTGCGGTCCAGATGACTTTGATGCATGTGCATTACAGCAAAACTCATTTATTATGCCTATGTTCATGGCAGGACCGTTGAAGCTAAATGTTGTAGAAACAGTGTTAACAAATATATTAACATCTAATATAGGGCATCTAGGTGCAGCAGGCGCATTGACAGCACTGGCAAATATTCTTGATGATCAAGAACCTGAACAGAGGATTTTAACCATAGGTTATGGTGAAGGTGCAGGAAGTGATATATTGGATATTACAACTACAGATGCAATAGAAGACTATGACATTGGTGACACAGCAGTTGTTGATATGTTTGAACGCAAGGAATATATAGATTATGCCACAGCACAGAAATTTGAAAGAAAATATTCCAGACCTGATATGATTCACGGATTTATATAGGAGGGGTATTATGAGAAAAAAGAGAACAAAAAAAATATATGTAGTTGCTGCAACAATGACATCAGCACGTCCTGATAAAGACTATGACTACAGAACATATTCTGCAAAGGTGTTTTTTGAAGCTTTAGATAAAGTTAATTTAAAGCCAGAAGATATGGATATGATAAACTTTGCATACAATGAA
>Ga0209475_10002385_pt1 | contig 19055 bp, 19 predicted proteins | sample tdDd471_FD_187128 | JGI IMG/M metagenome (GOLD analysis project Ga0209475, IMG submission 187128) | Marine sediment microbial communities from the Atlantic coast under amendment with organic carbon and nitrate - tdDd47.1 (SPAdes)... | ecosystem: Environmental > Aquatic > Marine > Coastal >... | reverse complement strand
CCAAGCATGGAGTGATTTCGCCGGCGCATTTCATCGGCTTGGCCGAAACGTCATCGTTCATCCACCAATTGGGACTTTTCGTCCTCGACCAAGCCTGCGCGGCGCTTCGCCGCTGGCAGCTTCTTGCGCCAGGACTTGAAGTTTCGGTCAACGCCTCCCCCCATCAGCTGACGCCCGAGTTTCCCGGCCAGATCGAAGGCATCCTTATAAAGTACGGCATTCCGCCGCACCTTTTGGAAATCGAGGTCACCGAGGGCGTCCTTCTTTCAAAAGAAAATGTCTGGGTTCTCACCCAGATCATGGCGCTTGGCGTAAACGTCGCCATCGACGATTTCGGGACCGGTCACTCCTCGCTGTCCTATCTCCGCCACTTCAAGGCGCGCACCCTTAAGATTGACGGTAGTTTTCTTACCGACCTCCCCGGCAGTCTGACCGGCTGCATGCTCCTCGGCTCAATCATCAAACTGGGGCACGGTCTCGGCATGTCCGTCGTTTGCGAAGGAGTCGAGACGACGGATCAAATGGAGCTGTCGCAATTGGCCCAGGCCGACCAAATTCAGGGATACGCCTTCGCCAAACCCCTCACCGCCGAAGAGCTGTCAACCTTCCTTCTGGACGGAGACGTGCTATTGAAAGTGGCCGTCTAGCGCATGACCGGATCACGTCTTGGACGGACGCTCCCCAAGTAAAGCCACCCGCCTTGCCGGGTTTTGCCGCCCAAAACGACCTCTATTCTGAAAAAAGTGCAGGCATTACTTTATAATAATTCTGAATAACGGAATTATTGAGCCAAAACCGGGTCATTCAATAAAAGCGCTTGATTCACTTAAGGTTTCTTGTCTGCTCCAGTCGAGAACAATTCCTAAATTGACGGTTTTTAGTTTAAAATAGTCTCTTTTTATAAGTAATTTTAGCCTAGTGTTCTTTCGGAAAAGGCGCACGGCGGATCAAACTGATTGCAAAATTAGAAACCACTCATATACTATGTTGCTAATGTTTCGTTATTGCATAAGTTTCGAGCAATCGAACAATGCGTCATGGGAGGGGTAGATGTTTGCCAACAATCCATTCGCCGATCTTGCAACAGTCATATCGCCGGGCCTAATCCAGGCCTATGTCGTCCTTATGTTCATTTTGGTCGTGGGCGGCACGATCATTGATATGATCCACAAGAAAAGCGCCACATACTTTTTCGACAAAGCCGAGAAGGCTAAAGCCTCGCGGGAACGCGAGCTCGGAGGTGGCGAGAAGAACGCCATCTTGATCAAAACCATCGCACACGACGTGTTGACCTCGGGCGAATTCTGCAGCCAGAAACGCCGGGTTTCGCACCTCTTCACCATGTATGGTTTTGTTACGTTCATCGCAACGACCATTATCATGGTGTTCGGTTTCCCGACCAGTGACACCCCTGCCCCGACCATCCTACCGCTGCTTTGGCATCTGGGTGCGCTCATGGTTTGCTTCGGCGGTTACTGGTTCTGGTTCTTCATCCGCGTTGACGTCTCCGCGGAAGGCGTTCCCTGGCACCGGATCGTCCGCGCCGACATGTTCATTCTGTCGCTGCTCGGCACCACGACCTTCGGTTTCCTCTGGTCTGTTTTCCAGGCCGCCGGTGGCGGTGCTCTGACGACCGTTTTCCTCGCCCTGTTCATCATCGCCAGCGCGGTGTTGTTTGGCGGCGTTCTGTGGTCGAAGTTCGCTCACATGTTCTTCAAGCCTGCTGCTGCCTATCAAAAGCGCATCATCAAGGCTGACGGCTCCCGTGAGAACCTGCCCGACCTGGGCGATCTGACGGACCCCGCGCTTCAGAAGAAGTTCCCCGATATTCCTGAATACATGGGGACCACGCCAGCCTACATGGGTCTCGGCATCAAGCGCGAGAAGCCACGCCACTACTAAGAATTCAACCTGCTAGAGCCTTTCGAACAGGGAAGGAAAAGAGATATGCCTACATTCGTATACATGACACGATGCGACGGCTGCGGACACTGCGTTGATATCTGCCCGTCCGACATCATGCACATCGACAAGACTTATCGCCGTGCCTACAACATCGAGCCCAACATGTGCTGGGAGTGCTATTCCTGCGTGAAGGCCTGCCCGCAGAACGCCGTCGACGTACGCGGCTACGCGGACTTCGCACCGTTGGGTCACAGCGTCCGGGCTATCCGGGACGAAGAAAAGGGCGTCATTGCCTGGCGGATCAAGTTCCGCAACGGCAAGAAAGACCTCAATCTGCTGGCCCCGATCACCACGAAGCCGTGGGGCAAGCACATTCCGAAGCTGAAGGATGTTCCGGGTCCGACCCAGGAGCAGCGCGACAGCCAACTGCTGTTTAACGAGCCTAAGTACATCCGCATGGATGACGGCGATATCCACACGCTGGAATCGAACGGCCTCAAGATGAAAGAAGGGGTGTACTACTAATGGCTTACCAAACGATCGTCGAAGACAACATCGACATTCTCGTCGCCGGTGCCGGCCTTGGCGGTACGGGCGCGGCATTCGAAGCCCGCTACTGGGGCCAGAACAAAAAGATCGTGATTGCCGAAAAGGCCAACATTGATCGTTCCGGCGCTGTCGCTCAGGGCCTCTACGCCATCAACTGCTACATGGGCACCCGCTTCGGCGAGAACAATCCCGAAGACCACGTCCGCTACGCCCGGATCGACTTGATGGGCATGGTGCGCGAGGATCTGCTGTTCGACATGGCGCGCCATGTCGATTCGGCCGTCCACCAGTTCGAAGAGTGGGGCATGCCGATCATGCGCGATAAGGAAAAAGGTTCTTTCCTGCGTGAAGGCCGTTGGCAGATCATGATCCACGGCGAGTCCTACAAGCCGTTGGTCGCCGAAGCCGCCAAAAAGTCGGCAGACAAGGTCTACAACCGTATCTGCGTGACCCATCTTCTGATGGACGAAGCCAAAGAAAACCGGGTTGCCGGCGCTGTGGGCTTCAACGTCCGTACGGGCAACTTCCACGTCTTCAAGTCCAAAACCGTGATCTGCGGTGCGGGCGGCGCGTCCAACATCTTCAAGCCGCGTTCCGTCGGCGAAGGCGCGGGCCGTGTTTGGTACGCTCCCTGGTCCTCCGGGTCGGCTTACGCATTGATGATCAATGCCGGCGCCAAGATGACCCAGATGGAAAACCGGATCGTGCTGGCCCGTTTCAAAGACGGCTACGGCCCGGTCGGCGCTTACTTCCTGCACCTGAAGACCTACACCCAAAACGCCTACGGCGAAGAGTACGAGTCCAAGTGGTTCCCCGACCTGCAGAAAATGGTCGGCAAGGAATACCTGGATCCGGAAGTCTCCCACCGTACGCACCGTCCCATTCCGACCTGCTTGCGGAACCACGCGCTCATCAACGAAGTGAACGCTGGCCGCGGGCCGATCCACATGGTGACCATGCACTCGTTCCAGGATCCGCACCTGGAAGAAATCGGGTGGCACAACTTCCTCGGCATGACCGTCGGCCAAGCAGTTCTCTGGGCCGCGACCGACGTCGATCCGAAGTACGAAAACCCGGAACTGACCACGTCCGAACCCTATGTCATGGGCTCGCACGCCACCGGTTGCGGCGCTTGGTGTTCCGGTCCGGAAGACATCTCCCCGCCCGAATACCAGTGGGGCTACAACCGTATGATGACCGTCGAAGGTCTGTTCGGCGCGGGCGACGCAGTCGGCGGTACGCCGCACGCCTTCTCTTCCGGTTCGTTCACCGAAGGCCGTATCGCTGCGAAAGCCGCTTGTAAGTACATCGACGACGGCAAGGCCGACGGCATCCGCGTCACCGACAGCCAGATCAACCGGCTGAAGGAAGAAGTCTACAAGCCGATGGAACACTACAAGATCTATCGCAACGAAGTGGTCGCCGGTTCGGTCAACCCGAACTACCACACCCCGCGTCAGGCTCTCGACCGTCTGCAGAAGCTGATGGACGAGTATTGCGGCGGTTTCGGCGTCAACTACGTGACCAACGACAAACTGCTGAACATCGGCCTTAAGAAACTCAAGATCATGGAAGAAGACCTTGAGAAGCTGGCGGCTGAAAACCTGCACGAGTTGCTGCGGGCTTGGGAAGTCAAGCACCGTCACCGCACCTCGGAATGCGTGATGCAGCACACCTTGTTCCGTAAGGAAACCCGTTGGCCGGGGTACTACTACCGTGGCGACGCCATGAAATTGGATGACAAGAACTGGCACGTTCTGACCGTGTCGCGCCGTGATCCGAAGACGGGCGAATACACCATGGAGAAAGCGCCTCTGTACCATATCGTCGAAGCCGACGAGAAGGCCGCGGCGGCTGAGTAAAGCCTTGAATAACCCGGCAGAGGCTCTCAATCGAGCTTCTGCCGGGACCTTTAAAAAGATCAACATCCGCGTGTTGATCTTTTTTTATGACCCTGGCAAGGTCCCTTCTTCAAAAAATTAGGGCACTGACAATGAACATCATCGATCATACCGACGAAGAGATTTTGGCCTTCGCCAAGCCCCTGTGGGCCGATCTCGTGAAGCACTCCAACGAAGGCGAATACGGGAAATTCATCAAGGATTTCGACTACAGCCTGGTCCAAGGCCTCAACGAGGTCGAAGTCGGCAAACAGTTCGCCCGCAGCGAGTTGACCCGCAGCCTGTCGGACAAATACGACTATCTGGGCCTTATCCGGCGCGGCGAGCACGTGACCGTTCTCTATCGGGTCCGCAGCACCAAAAAGGAAGGTGAGTGGCTTGGCCGTCTGGTTCTGGGCTACAATACGGAAGGCGTGGTGAAGATTTTCGGCGCCTCCATCTTTTAAGCGGCCGGTAAAGTTTCAATATGACCGATACGATTGAAGAAAATAAGTTCGTCGAGCTGACCTACAAGGTGACCGACCGGAAAACCGGTGAAACCCTGGTCGCCGTCGAGTACCCCATCGGCTACGTCCACGGCGCCAACTCGGTTTTGGCCTCCACCGTCACCGACGAGTTGGAAGGCAAAGCGGCCGGCGACGTCATTGAGGTGCCCATCGACTGCAACGACCTTTACGGCCCGCGCGACGAAAACCTGGTGTTTACCGATCATCTGGAGAACGTCCCCGAGGAATACCGCGAGATCGGCACGACGATCCTCATGGAAAACGACCGGGGCGAGACCAAGAGCTTTATCGTCACAAGAATCGACGAAAAGACGCTGACCGTCGACGGCAACAATCCGCTGTGCGGCCGCCATGTGATTTTCACCCTTGAGGTTACCAATGTGCGCGACGCCACCGAAGAAGAAATCGAAGCAGGCGGCGCGGTCGTTGAAGAGCCGGACCTCGGCGGGGCGAAAACCATCCCGATCGATCAGGTGAATTAAAAAAACCGCCAAAAAAAGACAAACAAAAAACGCCGCTATACCCAGCGGCGTTTTTTAAACTCTATCCCGTAACTTAGCTAATTACGGCCGTTTCGGGGTTTCGTACGGCACTTCCTTCTGCCACTCTTTCCAAGTGGTTTCGTAGCCGACAAAGCCCTTGTCGTTGGGCTTCATCTGACGGGTGGTCACGTACTCCGTTTCGCCATCGGGAACGTTGTCCGTCGGTTTTACGTTTGCGCTCATTTAGTCACCTATTTCCTAATCAATCCCAGACCGCCGCTTTAAAAATTTTATGCGGAAACTCACGATATGGCATTTTTAACATATTAAGAAAATGAAATATATAGGGATATCGCCATTTGCTGGCGGTTTTTGGTGAAAAGGGGTTAGCCGTTCTTGATTTTCACCGAATGCGGCGTACCCGACCAAGCCACCCAAGATCTCCTGAAGGCCATCGCCTTTGCGCCTGAGGTGGTGAGGGCCGCCTTGTCTGATATGAAGGAAGCGGTTGAGGGGTAATCGCCCACATTGCTACCACCCCCTTTGGTCCAGGAGTTTCATCAGGTTGCGCTTTCGTTTGTGGGCGTTTCTAATTTCGGCGATCAAGGTTTTGAATGTGGCCTTTCCGGCGTTGTTCGCGTCGAGTTTTTCCATCCGGGCCAGATAGCCGACCACTTCCTCATAGATTTGGTTTCCCGTGTGACGCAATCGGTTGTCGATATGTTTGCGGTAAATGGCAACGGAACCGTCCGGATGGGTTTTCTCCCGGCGTTTCGCCAGTTCCAACCACAAATCATTCGAACAGCCGTACTTTTGCGCTTCACGCCAAGCCGTTTCTACGTTTTTTTCATAAAGAAAGACCTGCACAAGATCCGTTCCGTCATGCGGCTGGATGCGCCAAAAGCTCCGCTTGTCGGGTTGGCTCGATGGTTGGGCGTCAAGGCGTTCGCGCATCAGCCCCAAAGCCCTTTCCCGCCATTTCGGCCATGTTTTTGCCTTTCTCGCATGGCTCTCTAATTCTTGGTACATATGAAATGAAAGACGACCCTCGAAGGCTTCCCAGACGAGCGCCATGGCTACGTCGTGGCTTCCCCGCCGGTGATGTATGTCGGCGAGGAATTCCCGTAGCCGTTCGTCCCGCCTGTCGTCCGGAAACGCCGCGAAACCTCGTTCGGCCCACTCAAGGGCTTCGTCCTCCCGATCAGATTCAAGATATGTCTTGGCGATATCGAGGAAATCCCACGGGGTGGACAGATCCTTCGATTTGACCGCAATCAGGGCCTCGACATCTCCGCTGGCCCGAGCCAGAGATTCCATAATCGAGGTGATGGTGTGGCGGCTGCCGTAGCGGTGCGGATCGTCGTCGCCGGAGCCAAGGGCGGGAAATTTTGCCCACTCCGCTTCCGCCAACCTTCGGTACTCCGAAAGGCCTGCTTTGCCCAATATTCCCTTGTACGTCTCCGCCGCGCCATGGAAAACGCCGTAGCCGCTTTCCATCTGCGCTTCGAACAGACGCGCGGCCAGCTCCTCCGGGTCAGGGCGGGCGACCAAACAAGCCGCTAGATGCAGTTCCTGCAAGCGCTCCAGAAGACCGCCCATCCAACCGTCGGAATCGTCCACGAATTCGATGGCGCGCTCCACGCCGTTCAGGCCGTATTCGGCCAACTCGACCACGGCGGCGGCGTGCCCTTCGGTCAGCAGGTCTTCAAGCGCATCGACAACTTCATCGGCTCCTGAACTGAAATCACACATCCCTCCCCAATCGACGAACCCGCCTGTTTCCAGGGCGTCGTCGAAAGCACCGCGAAATGCGGCGAGATCGGGCCCGTCATTGGAAGCTCCGGCGCATTGGATTTCCAACCGCCGATAAAGCCTGTCGTCTTCCTCCGCCCGTTCGAGAAGCAGCGCAATTAATGCTTTTTTGTCGAGGCTTTCAAGATAGATTTCGAGATCGCTCGTCCCACCTTCAGGTTCAATGCCGCCACCGTCGAGCCAAGCCAGACCAACCGCCACGCAATGCTTGCAAAATAGACCGTCCATGCCGACGGGGCAGTTACAGTCATGGTCGATTTCGCCGTTTACGGCACGGAGTTTCACCCGGTAGGTGCGGGTTCCGGAAACTTTCGCCGCGATGGCGTCGGTCGTCGTTCGCAGAGCGTGCACGAGGCCGTCCGCAGCGTATTCTTCGCCCCGCTCGAATGAACGGCCCCACGCCAATTCCCGCAAATTGGACAGGCTGAGAAGATTGCCGATTTCATTTTTCGATCCGCTCACCAGAGCAATTCCCACATTGTTTCCATAATCCGATTTGTAGACTGAATTGAAGCTGAAAACAGCAGATCGCGCCCAATGCCGACATTTTTACGCGTTGTCTTTCCGCCGACGCCCGACCAAATTCCACCAAAAAACGCCTAAAAAGACTCTGAAAACCGCTACTAAATGCACGAAAACCCCTAGGTGAAACAGGCTAAGCTGTTGAAATATAATGATAAGCACCCAAGACCGGGAAAAATCCTTATCAAAATTTATCATTTTCACTGAAAAGCCAGTGAAACCAATTGGTTGGCGTTGGCCAAAAGTGAAAAAGGACTAATATCCTATTTTGTCCAAAAAGTCAAGAAAAGCCTCCCCATCCTTCCAGGGTCAGGACCTTGCTCCCACTGTCGTGAAACAGTAGCGAATCAAGGGTTTCGGCGTTATGCCGCATTGACGCCCGTCTTGAGAGATAGGTAACGGAACGTACCGGACACATGGGTAACACTTTTGGCTATTTGGCTGGGGGTGTTGATGCCGTGGAAAGCGAGTTCGGTTATGCCCATCTTGCCCCCTGTTTATCAGCAGGCAGCTACACGTATTTTAGATGAATGTAGGCACAGTTTGGATACAGACGCAATCCAGCCATAATGGGGCGCTTTGATAGAGCATTGTTTTTATGAGGAAAATTGGCGCACCCGAGAGGATTCGAACCTCTGACCTCTGCCTTCGGAGGGCAGCGCTCTATCCAGCTGAGCTACGGGTGCCTGGGCCAATGTGCGGCGCACAATACTCGAAAGATCGGGGCGAGGTAAAGTATTTAAACAGCCGATATCCGTCTGAATGCCGATTGTTTATTCTTTGGCGGCTTTTGGGGCTTGTCAGCGCGTGGCGAGCCTTAGGCGACGCTTTTTTTCTTGCGGTTCAGCTGTTCGATGAAGGTGAAGGTTTCCGTGAGGATTTGATCGCATTCGGGCTTGCGGCGGCAGTCGTCGCAGCCGTCGTCTTTTCGTCCGCCAAAATAAGTATTGCAGACGCTTTCAACCACGTAGGATTCGATATCCGATCGGCTCACGGCCTTCTGTCTCCCGGCGTTCTCTAAATTAAGAGGGCCCGTTGGCCGGACCACGAATCGGGTTCATTAAACCTGCCCGGAAGTTGCCCGCGCCACACCCATATAGGTGAGGAACGCGAAAGTTTTATGACAAAAAGATGACAAAACCCCCGGTTTATTGCTGGGGTCGGATCGTTTTAGGTGGAATCACTTTCCAGTAATTCCGCTTAAAGCGTAAATCCGCCCCTATTAATAGGTTAGAGTGCGATCGCACTCTAGCGCGGCTCGATTTTGGCAGCGTTGAAGTCAGCCTTGGAGGGTAACGGCGCTTTTGGATCGGCCAGCCAAGCCGTCAGATCGGTCAGCACCACGTCGCCCTGAAGATCACGCAGCAACATGTGATAGCCGTTTTGGTAAAGGGCGACCTTTTGGTTTTTGAGCGCTTCGACCGGGCGCGCCGCCAGCAAATCGCGGGTCGGCCCCCAGGGAATGATCTCGTCCTTTTCGCCATAAAGAATAAGCGCGTTTTCATTAAACGTCGCGCCCGCCCCATAGGCCCGGTCCATCAGGGTGGTCAGGCCATAGAGCGTATCGACCCGCGCCCCCTTGATCACCAACGGGTCGCGACCCAGGGCGATCAGCATCTCCCGGTTATCGGACGGCGTGATGTCCAGCCCCTCCCCGGTCAACACCCAACCGGGAAAGAGGTGGGCGGCCATTCGCAACGGAACGGTTTGATAAAACGGCATGGACCGCCAACCCCAAACGGCAGGAGCCGAAAGGATCACCCCGTCGGCCGCGGGCGGATCATTCCCGGTCACGGCGGCCAGCACCACCGCGCCGCCCATGCTTTCGCCCAAGAGATAAAACGGCACGCCGGGGTGTTCGGCCCGGATCAACCGGCTAATGGTGGTCAGGTCGGCAAGATAGGCGTCAGCTCCCGCCCAGCGCCCGGTATGAGGCGCGCCGCCAAACCCCCTTTGATCGTAGGCATAGGTGGTGACGCCCTGTTCCGCCAGCTCCCAGGCGGCTTGCGCAATAAAGGTGCCGTAGTCGTTGAACCCGTGCAGCGCCAAAAGCACCGCTTTTTCCCGCTCGCTCTCGGCCCGCCAGGTGCGCAACGGCAGCCGCGCCCCATCGGACAGGATCACATGGTTGGGCTCAAGGGTTGGGGTTGTAACCGGCGGGCCGGGAAGCACGAAACGCGGCGCGCAGGCGGTCGCCGCCAGGACGACCAAGAGAACGGCGAGCGCGCGGCCCAAGTTTCTCACGAAGCGGCTTGCTCCGGGTCTTCTCCCCGGGTGAGCGAGAGGAAGATATCCTCCAAGTCGCTTTCCTCGGTGGTAAGGTCGGAAATGGTCAGGCCGTTTTCGTTGACCGCCCTTAAGATATCGCGAATTTCCACATGGCTCGGCTGGTAGCGGAAGACCAGCCGCCGCCCGGCCCGGTATTCCACATTGAACCGCCCTTCCAGCGCCTCGGGCACCGCTTCGATGTCTTCGCCGACCACCACGGTCAACTCCTTGGCGTCCAACCGTTGCAACAGGGCGTCTTTGGTGTCGCAGGCGATCAACCGGCCATGGTTGATGATGGCGATCCGGTCGCACAACTGCTCGGCCTCTTCCAGATAATGGGTGGTCAGCAAAACGGTGGTGCCCGCCTCGTTCAAGGCCTTGACCGATTCCCACAACTGGTGGCGCAACTCCACATCCACACCAGCGGTCGGTTCGTCGAGCACCAGGATCGGCGGCTTGTGCACCATGGCCTTGGCGACCAGCAAACGGCGGCGCATACCGCCGGACAACGAGCGGGCATAGGCGTCGGCTTTATCGAGCAGGCCGACCTGTTTTAAAATCGCTTCCGTCGTACGCTCCGCTTTGGGCACGCCGTATAGCCCAGCCTGAACCTCCAAAAGCTCACGCGGCGAAAAGAACGGATCGATATTGAGCTCCTGCGGCACGATGCCGATGGAGCGCCGCGCCTCACGCATTTCCTCTTCGATATCGTAGCCCCAGACCTTGGCCTCGCCCGCCGTTTTGTTGACCAGGCCGGCCAAGATATTGATTAGCGTCGATTTGCCCGCGCCGTTGGGCCCCAGAAGACCGAAAAACGAGCCCCGCGGGATGGTCAACGAAACATCCTTCAAGGCATCCTTGGCGGGCATCCGTCCTGAGGCAGCGTAGGTCTTGGAAAGATGGGTCGTTTGAATGGCGGCGTCTGGCATGGGGGGAACGCGATCCTATATTGAATATCGAGCCATAATCGCTATCATCCGCCCATCCCGTCGGTCAACTCTTGAGAGAGACAAGCACTCATGGAAGCTCAAGCTATCGAAATCATCGAAGTCGAAACCGCCGTCGTTCAGTGCTGCGGCAACGTTCCCTCATCGCGCCACCCGCTGGTATCTTTGCACCTCAACAAAGACGGCGAAGTGACCTGCCCCTACTGCAGCGCCAAGTACGTCGCCAAGGAAGGCGCAGACCTCAGCGGGCACCACTAATATGGCTTCCGAAACCCGGCCCCTCAAGCACCTGTATCTGGTCGATGGATCGGGTTTCATTTTCCGCGCCTTTCACGGTCTGCCGCCGATGACCCGCTCAGACGGCACGCCGACCAACGCGGTCTTCGGCTTCTGCACCATGCTGATGAAACTGCTGGACGACACGGAAGCCGATCATATCGCCGTGGTCTTCGATACGGCGCGCAAAACCTTCCGTAACGACATCTACCCGGAATACAAGGCCCACCGGCCGCCGCCGCCTGAAGAGCTGATCCCGCAGTTCGCGCTGGTTCGCGATGCGGTTAAGGCGTTCAACGTCGCATCGGTGGAGATGGAAGGCTACGAGGCCGACGACCTGATCGCCACCTACGCCCGTGAAGCCGCCGAGTTAGGGGCCGAGGTGACCATTGTTTCGTCGGACAAGGACCTGATGCAACTGGTCAACGACCGGGTGGCACTGTTCGACGCCATGAAGAACAAGGTGATCGGTCCTGAACAGGTGATCGAGAAATTCGGCCTGGGTCCCGACAAGGTGGTTGAGGTTCAGGCGCTCGCAGGAGACACCTCGGACAACGTCCCCGGCGTTCCCGGCATCGGGGTAAAGACCGCCGCCCAGTTGCTTGAAGAATACGGCGACCTGGACAGCCTGTTGGCCCGCGCCGCCGAGATCAAACAACCCAAGCGGCGCGAAAAACTCATTGAATTCGCCGACGCGGCGCGCATTTCACGGCAGTTGGTTACCTTAAAAGACGACGTCCCGGTCGAACAGACGTTGGCCGACTTCGTCACCCGTAAACCCGACCCGGATACCTTGCTTGGCTTTTTGGAAGAACAGGAATTCAAGCGGATCATCCCCAAGGTCAAAAGCCGGTTCAACGGCAATGGCAACGGGAACGGCACGGCCACCGATAGCGCCGTTTTGATCGCGCCCGACGCCGTCGACTATACCCTGGTTCAAGACATCGAAACGTTGCGCGAATGGTGCCGCACCGCCTATAGCGCCGGGCAGGTCGCCGTCGATACGGAAACCACGTCCCTGGACGCCATGCGGGCCAAACTGGTCGGTGTCTCCATGTCCATCGAACCGGGTAAGGCCTGCTACATCCCACTGCGCCATAAAAACCCGCAGGCCCAGGGCGATATGTTCGGCGGCGGAGAGGAAACGGCACCCAAGCAAGTTGCCTGGGATGACGCCATCGATCTGATAAAACGGCTGTTGGAAGACCCATCGGTTTTGAAGATCGGCCAGAACATCAAATACGACGCCCTGGTTTTGTCGCGCCCGGAAAACGGCGGAATCGCTCTCGGCCCCATCGACGACACCATGTTGCTGTCCTACACGTTGGAAGGCGGCGCGCACGGCCACGGCATGGACGAATTGGCCCTGCTGCATCTCGGCCACCAGTGCATTCCGTTCAAAGAGGTGGCGGGAACCGGCAAAAAGCAAATCACCTTCGATCTTGTCGAACTCGATAAAGCGCGCGACTACGCCGCCGAAGACGCCGATATCACCAACCGCCTATACGGCATGCTCAAACCCCGCCTGCTGGCCGAACGGATGGTCACGGTTTACGAAACGTTGGAACGGCCGTTGGTTCCGGTACTGGTCGGCATGGAGCGCGAAGGCATTAAAGTAGACGCCGCGACGCTGAAAGACCTTTCCGCCGATTTCACCGCGCGGATCGGCGATCTGGAAGGCGAAATCCACAAAATGGCGGGCCGCGAATTCAACGTCGGCTCTCCCAAGCAGCTGGGCGAGGTTCTGTTCGACGAAATGGCTTTGCCGGGTGGCAAAAAGGGTAAAACCGGCGCCTACGCTACAGGAGCCGACATCCTCGAAAAGCTCGCCGACGACGGCCACGATCTGCCGGAAAAAGTACTCGAGTGGCGGCAGCTTTCGAAACTCAAAAGCACCTATACGGACGCCCTTTTGGAGCAGATTAATCCGCAGACTGGGCGGGTTCATACGTCGTTCGCCATGGCCGCCACCACCACGGGTCGGCTGTCGTCGTCGGACCCCAACATTCAGAACATTCCGATCCGTACCGAAGAAGGGCGCAAAATCCGCACGGCCTTCATCGCCGAACCGGGCCATACCCTGCTCGCCGCCGACTACTCGCAGATCGAATTGCGGCTGCTCGCCCATGTGGCCGAAATCGAATCCATGAAGCAGGCGTTCAAAGACGGCATCGACATTCATGCGCTGACCGCCTCGCAGGTCTTCGGCGTGCCGGTCGAAGGCATGGACCCAATGGTCCGCCGCCGCGCCAAGGCGATCAATTTCGGCATCGTCTACGGCATTTCAGCCTTCGGCCTGGCCCGTCAACTCGACATCGGGCGCACGGAAGCGGCAGAGTTTATCGACGCCTACTTCGAGCGCTTCCCCGGCATTCGCGCCTACATGGACAAGACCAAGGAACAGGCCCGCACCCAGGGCTACGTTTCGACCTTCATGGGCCGCAAATGCCATGTGAAGGGAATCAACGAAAAAAACCCCAATCTGCGCAACTTCGCCGAACGGGCGGCGATCAACGCACCGATCCAAGGGGGTGCCGCCGACATCATCCGGGTGGCAATGATCCAGCTTCCGGGCGCGTTGAAAGCCGGCAATCTAAAAGCGAAAATGCTGCTCCAGGTGCACGACGAACTGGTCTTCGAGGTCCCCGATAAGGAACTGGAAGAAACCAAGGCTTTGGTTAAAAAAGTCATGGAGAGTGCGGCCAGCCTGAGTATCCCCCTAGAGGTCGACACCGGTACCGGTGCGACCTGGGCCGAAGCGCATTAGGGCGCGATTGGTTTAGGTCTACTTACGGCCGCTTCCCGTCCCTATGGCCAAAGGGAAGCCTTCCGCCTTGATACATTTTCCACGGTGCATAACCAAAGTCCGGCCGCCCTCCATTGCGCAATCCACAAGCTCGTAGTGGGTGCGGACGCTATCGAGAGGCGAAGGATTTGAAATAGGATGGATATATTTTTCGCCCAAAGCCCCTTCTTTGTCGACGAGCATCATACCAATCGGCGTTGGTTGGTTCTGCGAGGGATCGGGAGCCTCCTGGGCCTGTCCGGCTTGGGCTAACAAAGCTCCGCCGACAGCAACCCAAAAGACGCCTTTAAACTGCAAAATAGACATGGTTCACCTGAGCTCTTGCGAAGCGCCGACCAACGGCGCCTCCGTCGTTTCCCTAGAGCAGGTAATTGTCGTTGTGTTGGCTTGTTAACCAGCCATTTTGCGGGGATTGAGCGAACGGTTGGCGGCATTGCGGGCCGCCACCAGTTGTTTGCGCATTTTTTTCTCTTCTGCATCGGTCGATTTACGCCCGAAATGCGGCGGGCACAGAACATTCAGCGACCGCTCCAGCACCTGAAACCGGGCAGGCAGCATTCCGATCGGCTCCCCGTCCACTTCCAGACAGGCTTGGCCGTCGGAGCTGATTTTCAGCTCTTTACCCCGGTAATGTTTCACCGCCGGATTTTTGACATGCTCGCCGGTGTACAGCGCTTTCGATTCCACCATCCGGTGAAACGCCTTGAAGTCCCGCATCATCACCAAATCGAGCTTGCCGTCGTTCAACTCCGAATCCGGCGAGAACATCATCCCGCCGCCGGCAAACCGGCCGTTGCAGATGTGGATCGAACAGGCGGTTTCGTAGACCGGACGGTAGCCGTCGATTTCGATCCGCATCATGTTGCTAACATGGTTCAGCTTGCCGGCCAGGGCCGAAAACTTAAACGCCACCGACGCACTTAAGGATTTTGACCGGCGCGCCTTGTTGACCTTGCTGACCACGTCGTTCGACAGCCCCATGCCGGCCATATTGACGAAGTGCCGCTCATCGGCGTGCCCCTGCTCGTCGGCGTAGCTGACCCGGCCGATATCGATGGTTTCCGTACGGTTATCGAGGATTACGTCGAGCGCTTGCGAGGCCTTACCGTTCAACCCGAGACTGCGGCAAAAGTCGCCGCCGACACTCGGGGCTACGGGAATAATGCCAAGGACGATATCTTTCTTGAGATTCTTGCCGCCCAGGAACATGCCGTTCACGACTTCATTGACCGTGCCGTCACCACCGTAAACCAGAATTCTCTGGAACCCGTCCCGCACGGCTTGGCGGGCCAGCTCCGTCGCATGGCCGGGCTCTTCGGTCAGAACAGCCGTGTGGCTCGGCATCAACTTGTAGACGGCCTTTCTGATACGGGGCCAACGCTCACCGGCCTTGCCGTTTCCTGCCGCCGGATTTGCGATAACGATGGTCTTCATCGCGGCCTTAACTCCTCCACCTTTCAGCGTTTATAGGTAGATTATATTTTAACCCAGGGTTTTATTGCATCACCCAAAAAGGTTAGAAATAAGAAAAATTATAGAAAAATTCTAATAAACAATAACCTTGGGTTGTTATGAGGAGTGGAGATCGACTCTGGCGGTTGCTCTGTGGCATCTGATCGCCGAAAAAATCGCCAAAATGGCGCGCGTTTTCCGATTCTTACGAATCGGTCTTGCGGCCGAAGTTCGGCGGACATAGGACGTTCAGGGTCTTTTCAACCACATTGAACCGAGCCGGAAGCACCCCGGGCGTTTCGCCGTCAATTTCCAGCATCACGTCGTTTTCCGAGCTGATGCGGATTTCTTGTCCTTGAAAAATCTGAACTTTTTTATTCTTGATATGATCGCCGCGATAGAGGGCTTTCGACTCAACTAAAAAGTTAAACACCTTAAAATCGCCCAATAAAACGATGTCCAGCAAACCGTCGTTCAATTCGGCTCCCGGCGCGAACATCATGCCGCCGCCCGCATAGCGGCCATTGCAGACATGGAGCGAACAGGCGGTCTCGTAAACCGGCGCGTGGCCGTCGATCTCAATGCGCATCATTTGGTTTTTGCGACCGATCATCGAGGTAAAGGCGGCCCATTTAAAAACAAATGTCGAACCGAACGACTTGGACTGCCGCGCCGCATTGACTTTGCGCATGATCTCGCCGGACAAGCCGATCCCCGTCATATTGATAAAGTGACGCTCTTCGGTTTGGCCGCCGTTGCCCTGAAACCGCACCCAGCCGACATCGACCGGTTCGGTATGACCCTGGGCGATCACCTCGAGAGCCTGTGCCACCTTACCGGTCAATCCCAGACTACGGCGGAAGTCGCCGCCGGTTCCCGTTGGAACGACGCCCAATTGGACTCGCTTGTTTTTAGGTCTGCCACCTTCGAATAAACCGTTTACCACCTCGTTGGTCGTACCGTCGCCGCCGTAGACCAAAATACGGTTATACCCTTTTTCCAAAGCCTCGCGCGCCAACGCGACGGCATGCCCCGGCCGTTTGGTTAAAACGCTTTCATGTGGCCCCAGTTTTTTTTGAACGGCCTTTTCAACTCGCGGCCAATAGTACCCCGCCTTGCCGTTGGCTGACGACGGGTTCCCGATAACGAATGTCTTCATCTTCATATCGGTGCGGCCGGTTTCTTTGTCGAGGGTCCCTTGATTGAATAGGGCATTCTAGCGCAGCCCCATCTTAAGGAAAGACCTTCAATAAAAGAAACGGCGTTATGTTGTGGAAAACCCGGTCAGGGCCGCCTGAAAGCGGCAATCGCCATGGCGAGCCAACCGATCATCAACAGCGTTCCGCCGACCGGCGCCGCCGGAGCAACGGCCCGCGACCCCGTCAAACCAATCGAGTAGACCGATCCGCAGAACAAAACGATACCGAGAAAGAAGGCCCAGCCAGCCAATTGCGCCAGTTTTCCGGGTTTGGCCGTCGACAGCCACCCGGCACCGATCAGCGCAAGCCCATGGACCATTTGGTAATAAGTGGCCTTGTGAAACGTCGCCATTTGCGCCGCCGTCGCGCCGTCAGCCAAGGCGTGGGTGCCGAAAGCGGCAAGCGCTACGGCAAGAAACCCGTTGAGCGCCCCAAGACCGGCGAACAAATTCACGCTTAAAATCGTTCCCTAACCCGCATTCGCCATCGGGCAACCGGCGCTGGCGCATCCGTCGGACGCACTGGAGCAAGCAGGCGCGTTGCCTTGCCAGGGCTTGCCGACCGTCGAGCCGACCGACGGGGCCATCAGAGCCTTGGAGACTTTGCCGTCACCGCATTCGGGACAGACGAGATCGCCCGCGTCCTTACGTTCGTCATAGCTGCTCATGGATTTGAACCATTCATCGAACTGGTGGCCTTCCGAGCACTGCAAACGGTATTTAATCATTTTCTTTTTCCAAAAAGTCGTTGGAGCCGGTTGGCTCGTATATAGCGCCGTCTCATCAATCGGTCCAGAGGGCCGAGAGTTTACGGACCTTTTTAACCGTTTATTTATCGCACCTGCGCTTTCCTATAGGTGGGGAAAAATGTCTGTTGCCATTGGAATGAATAGCCTGACGGCGTTGAACCGAACTTTGTTGCGCAAACTCCCGGCGCTGTTAACGCCGCTCGCCTTGATCGCGGCGGCGGGGTTGGTTTGGGCCAATTTCAATCTTCTGCCCACCTCGGCGAAAATCCTCCTCAACTACATTCCCTATTTGGTTCTCACCGCCGGTATCGGTCTGGCGGTTTGGTTCAATCGCAGCCGAGCCGTGTTTTTCATGATCGTCTTACTGATCGGTCAATGGGTTACCGCGCAATTGACGCCCAACGGGCCAGGACAGGGCGTCAACGGTCAAGTCGTTTATGCCGCCTTGGCCGTTTTGTTGCCGATCAACGTCGCCATCTTCGCCTTTTTCCACGAGCGCGGCATGAGCTCGGAAAAAGGTTTGGCCCGGTTTGCCGTCATCGCGCTTCAATGCCTGTTCGTCCTAGCCGTCGCCCAGGCCCCCCTCTGGATGGAAGCGGAAACCGCGAAAACGGTTCAGGGATTTGTCGCCGATATCACTCACACCCGCCTCTTCCCTAAAGATTTCGATGCCTGGACCTACCTGCCCCAACCATCGATGTTATTGTTCGGGCTGGCTTTCATCGTCTTGATCGGCCGCTTGTTTTGGATCGACAGCGGCCCGCTGGATATCGGCATCCTGTTCGCCCTGTGCAGTTCGGCGGTGGCGCTTCACATGGTAGGCAGCGGATACGGCAACACTTTGTTTTTTTCCGCCGCCGGGATCATCATCACCTTATCGGTCATTCAAGACACCCACCGGATGGCCTTTATTGACGAACTCACCGGCCTGCCGGGCCGGCGGGCTCTGGAAGACGCACTGCTTCAGTTGGGCGACGCCTATGTCATCGCCATGCTCGACGTGGACCATTTCAAGAAATTCAACGACACCTACGGTCACGACGTCGGCGACCAGGTGTTGCGCATGGTCGCCACCCAGATGATGAAGGTCGGCGGCGGAGGGCGTTCGTTCCGTTACGGCGGCGAGGAGTTTTCCGTCCTGTTCCCGGGGCGCAGCCTCGACGAAGCCTTGCCGTTCCTTGAAGAAGTCCGCAAAGGGGTCGAACAAGACCGTTTCGTCATTCGGGGCAAGGACCGTCCCAAGGATAAACCGGAAACCACGAAATCCACCCCCGGCAATCAAGAAACCGTATCGGTGACCATCAGCATCGGCGCGGCCGAACCGCATTTGGGCGACGAAACCCTCGCACCGGGGCGACCCTACGACGTCTTAAAAGACGCGGACAAAGCCCTTTACCGGGCCAAAGACGGTGGGCGAAACCGAGTCAGCGTTTAAAGGCGAAGCCGAAAAAAAGGGGCCGCAAGCATCTTTTGCTATGCGGCCCGAGAGTCCCGAGGGGGGTAGGAAACTCTTTAAAGTTGGCTCGAACGTTATACTTCCTGCAAATTCTCTAGCTGTGGAGTCTCGATAGGTTGTTCTGATCCAGCCCAGTTCGACTGATGGGCGGCTTTCGTTTTAATGCACTATGCGGTCTGTGCCAATTGTAGTGATGGAGCCAGTACGGCAGTTCGTCTTTCCGCTG
>Ga0209475_10002384_pt1 | contig 19063 bp, 19 predicted proteins | sample tdDd471_FD_187128 | JGI IMG/M metagenome (GOLD analysis project Ga0209475, IMG submission 187128) | Marine sediment microbial communities from the Atlantic coast under amendment with organic carbon and nitrate - tdDd47.1 (SPAdes)... | ecosystem: Environmental > Aquatic > Marine > Coastal >... | reverse complement strand
GATCGTCCCGGGATTGCCCTTGCACAGCACGCTGCCCGACGGGTCGGGTTCCTCGATGCCGAGATAGGCCGGCACCTTGACGGTGCGCGACGTCAGGACCGTCGCCTGAGCCGGGTCGGTGCCGATCTTTTCGACCGGGATGACCGGTACCTTGTAGAACCGCAGGCCGTCCTGGTTCGGCGTGGTCCAGAAGGCAGCGTCCCAGAACCGGCCGTCAGGGTCGTTGGGGGCCGGGCGGTGACAGCCGGCGCAGTGCGCGGTGTACAGCGCGTGCCCGCGCTCGACCAGCTTGGCGTCCGGTACCTCGTCCTTGCCGTCCGGCTTCTTGAAGATGTGGCTCGGCCAGGCCGGCGCCGCCAGGCCCTTGAAGCGCTTCGGCGCGGCCTGCGGGTCGGGCCCGGCGAGCAGTTCCTCCATGTGGAACAGCTCTTCGATCCGCACCGAGGAGAGGAAGAGCGGCCGGTCCGGAGCGTCCGGGGCCGTCAGGTTGACCCTCGCCGACACGCCGAGCGCCTCGCCGGCATTGCGGACCATCGGCTGCATGATCGAGCCGTCGTACTGCACCCAGTCGAACCAGGAGGTGCTCCAGGTCGCCGGGTAGTTAACCGGCGCGTTGGTCGGCCGGATGTTGACGGCCGGGTCGAACCCGGGCTCGGGCGTGCCGACCAGGTCGGAGAAGAACAGCTGGTTGCCGATTCGGTTCAAGGCATCCAAGCGGTTGAAGCCCTCCTCGACGCTGCCCTCCAGCCCAGGCGCCATCTGCGCCAGGATTCGCGGGCCTTCCTCCAGCAGGGCGATGAGCTGTGCCTCGAGCTCGGCCTCGGCCTGCTCGCTGTGATCCGGTCCCAGCACGCGGTCGGCGAAGCGGCCGAACCGTCCCGGGACGTATCGGGTGTAGGCCAGCGACAGGCCCAGGATGGTGCGGAACTTGCCGAGGTCGGTGGTGGCCGGCGCGCCGTCGATCCGAACGTTGGTGCCGCGGTAGGTCAACTGGCCGGTGTGGCAGGCGGCACAGGTCAGCCCGACCTGGTCCGGCAGCTTCGCGCCGGTCGACGGGTCGACGTAGCCCGGAGTTCGCGCGAATCCGACCGGCAGGCCGTCGGGATTGCCGGCGAAACGGGCGGCGTCGTATGCCACCGTGAAGCTGCCGGAATTTGTCCCGTAGCCCTCGGACCGGGCGTGCGCGTAGCCGGTGCTGCGCGGACTGGAGATGAAGCCCAGGCGGGCCATGTAGGCCGGGTCGGACAGCAGTGGCGGATCGCTGAACAGATGGATGCTGGGCTGTTCCAGCGCGACGAACCACGCATACGGCACCGGGATGGTCGAGGTGCCCTGGCTGGCATGATGGAACCAGAAGCGGGCATCGTTGCTCCAGTTCTGGTTCAGCCAGACCGTGCGCTCGACCGGCGGTCGCTCCGGGAGGCTCGGCGGAAACAGCGCGCAGCCCGCGAGGGTCGACGCGGCGAGCGCGGCCGCGGCGATGGTCGTTGTGCGCGGCCAGGACGATGGACGGAACGTTCGGTTCACGGTGACGTTCCCCTCTTTGTCGATCTTGGAAAGCAACCGATGCTCTTGCGGGTTTTATGAATATTTACTCATGGGTAGTGTTTGACTGCAAGTTGGGCAGGAGTTCCGGCGACGTTCGCGATGGTGAAAGGGGGCCCCAGACGGCGTCGATCAACGCAGGGCCAATCCCAGTCCCGTCACCACCAGCACCAGCCCGCCGACGGTGCCGGCGGTCAGCGGCTCGCCCAGCAGGGCGGAGCCCAGGAGGGCGGCGGTCACCGGGCTGAGGCCGAGGAACATGGTCACCCGGGTCGGCGGCGCGTGGCGGAGCGCGAACAGCCACAGCAGGTAGCCGACCGCGCTCGACAGGCCGATGAACAGGATCGCCGCCCAGCCGGCCGGGTCGACCTCGGGCCAGCCGGCGAACAAGCCTTCGCCGGCGGCGACCAGCGCCAGGAACCCGACCGAGGCGGCCATCGCGGTGAAGCCGACCGACAGGGTCGGGTAGCGCTGCAGGTACGGCCGGTACAGCACCGAGCACAGCGCGCCGGTGAACGCCGAGCCGAGGGCGGCGGCGGCGCCGAGCCATTCGTCCGGCCCGCCGGCCCCGGCGACCACGCCCTCGCCCAGGGTCAGGCCGACGCCGAGGATCGAGACCGTGACGCCGAACGCGACCCGGGCCGACGGCGGCTCGCGCCGGGTGGCGGCGCCCAGCAGCAGGGTCATCAGCGGGAAGGTGGCGAACAGCAGGCTGGCGCGGGCCGCCGGGATGTACTGCAGCGACAGGTTCAGCAGCGCCACCAGCACCCCGAACTGCAGGATCCCGAGGATCGCGATCGGGGCGACGTCGCGGGCCCGGAACCGCGGCAGCCCGGACGACAGCACCACCGGCGCCAGGAACAGACAACCGACGGCGTAGCGCAGCAGGGCGAGCGAGCCGGGGCCGACCTGGCCGACCGCGAACCGGGTCGCGACGATGGCGGCGCCGACCTGGACCCCGGTGCCGACGGCCGCCAGGATCGCCAGCCGGTACGGGCTCACAGGTCGAGGGCCCAGGTCTCGTCGACCATGTCCCGCCCGAAGGCGTGGTTCGGCGTGCGCTCGACCAGGGTGAAGCCGCCGATCTCGTAGATCTTGCGGGCGGCCGTGAGGAAGTCGATCGTCCACAGCATCATGCGCCGGTAGCCGGCGGCGCGGGCGAAGGCGACCGCCTCGTCGACCAGCCGCCGGCCGATCCCGAGCCCGCGAGCCGACGGCTCGACGTACAGCAGGCGCAGCTTGGCGGTGGTCTCGTCCAGGCGGACCACCGACACCGAGCCGACCGGCTCGCCGTCGCGCTCGGCCATCCAGCAACGCTCGCAGGTTGGGTCGAAGTTGCGGATGAAGTTGGAGGCGATCTCGGCCACCAGGGCCTCGAAACCGTCGTCGAAGCCGTACTCCCGGGCGTACAGCGCGGCGTGGCGGTGGACGATCCAGCCCATGTCGCCCGGCCGGTGCGGTCGCAGCACGATCGTCGGCGCGGCCGGCCGACGCTCGCCGATCAGCGTCTCGATGGTGTGCATCGCCTCGATCAGACGGGCCTGGTCGGCCTCGGCCAGCGGGGCGAGCACCGCCGCGACCTCGGCCCGTGACCGTTCGTTCAGCGGCGCGAAGGCCCGGTCGCCGGTCTCGGTCAGCCGCAGCTCCTGGCGGCGGGCATCGTTCTCGGCGGCCGAGGCGGTGACCAGCCCGCGCTCGCGGAAGCTGCGCAGCAGCCGGCTGAGATAGCCGGGGTCGAGGGCGAGGTCGCGTCCCAGTTCGCTGGCGGTCACGCCCGGCCGGTGCGCCAGCTCGTACAGGATCCGGCATTCCGTCAGCGAGAACGAGCTGGCCAGCAGCCCTTCGTTCAGCGCGCCGATATGGCGGGTGATGAAGCGGTTGAAGGCGCGCACCGCTTCGATGCGGGAGTCGAGGTCGCTCATCGTGAACACCGCGTTCGTTTGTTGGCATAGTCAAATATATAGTTGCTAATGTCAATCAAATATCAGATGCCAGCACGCCGGTTCGGGCGTCGTCGGCGTTGCGGCGGCAGGGCCGTTCGCTATGATCCGGCCGCAATGGTTCCGAAAACGCTTTCACCCCAGGAGTGACCGCCATGGCCGACGCCGATCCCGTGCGGCTGACCATCCGCCTCAACGCCGCCGATAACGTGGTCACCGCCCGCGCCGAGCTGCTGCCGGGCACCGAGATCGCCAGCGAGGGCGTGACCGTCACCCAGCCGATCCCGTCCGGCCACAAGGTCGCGACCCGGGCGATCGCCAAGGGCGAGCCGATCCGCAAGTACGACCAGATCATCGGCTTCGCGGTCGAGGACATCGCGGTCGGCGAGCACGTGCACGTCCACAACGTCGAGATGCACGACTTCGAGCGCGACTACGCCTTCGGCGTCGACGCCAAGCCGACCGCGTACTTCAACGACAGCGAGCGGGTCACCTTCCAGGGCTACCGCCGCGCCAGCGGCCGGATCGGCACCCGCAACTACATCGGCGTGCTGACCAGCGTGAACTGCTCGGCGACCGCGGCGAAGTACATCGCCGAGGCGATCACCCCGGACGTCCTGGCCAGGTATCCCAACGTCGACGGCGTGGTGGCGCTGACCCACTCGACCGGCTGCGGCATGGCCGGCGACGGCGAGGGCTACGCCAACCTGCAGCGGGTGCTGTGGGGCATGGCGCGGCATCCGAACTTCGCCGGCGTGCTGATGGTCGGCCTCGGCTGCGAGGTCAACCAGATCGACTTCCTGCTCGAGGCCTACGGCATCAAGCGGGGCGAGGGCTTCCAGACCATGAACATCCAGGACGCCGGCGGCCTGCGGAAGACCGTCGAGTGGGGGTCCGGGATCATCAAGGACATGCTGCCGGAGGCCAACAAGGCCGAGCGCTCGGCCTGCCCGGCGAGCGAGCTGACCCTGGCCCTGCAGTGCGGCGGCTCCGACGCCTATTCCGGCATCACCGCCAACCCGGCGCTGGGCGAGGCCGCCAACCTGCTGGTCCGCCACGGCGGCACCGCGGTGCTGGCCGAGACCCCGGAGATCTACGGGGCCGAGCACCTGCTGACCCGCCGCGCGGTCAGCCAGGAGGTCGGCGAGAAGCTGATCGAGCGCATCAAGTGGTGGGAGGACTACACCGCGCGCAACGGCGGCGAAATGAACAACAACCCGTCGCCGGGCAACAAGCGCGGCGGCCTGACCACGATCCTGGAGAAGTCGCTGGGGGCGGCCGCCAAGGGCGGCACCACCAACCTGACCGGCGTTTACAAGTACGGCGAGCCGATCGACACCAAGGGCTTCGTGTTCATGGACAGCCCGGGCTACGACCCGGCCTCGATCACCGGCGAGGTGGCGAGCGGCTCCAACATCGTGTGCTTCACCACCGGCCGCGGCTCGGTCTACGGCTGCAAGCCGGCGCCCTCGCTGAAGCTGGCGACCAACTCGGCCATGTACAACCGGATGTCCGACGACATGGACATCAACTGCGGCGCCATCGTCGACGAGGGCGTGTCGGTCGAGGAGATGGGCCAGCGCATCTTCGACCGGCTGCTGGAGGTCGCTTCCGGCTCGCAGACCAAGTCGGAGGCCCAGGGCCTGGGCGACAACGAGTTCATCCCGTGGCAGATCGGCGCGGTGATGTGACGGTGCCGCCGGCCGCCCCGTGGGTGGCTCTCGCGTGAGCGGCTCCTTCGCGGACAGCTATCTCGGCAAGCTCCGGGCGGTGATCGGCAGCCGCCCGGTGCTGATGCCGGGTGCCCGGGTGATCGTCGAGGATGCGCAGGGCCGCATCCTGCTGATCAGGCGCGGCGACATGAAGCTGTGGGGCTGGCCGTCCGGCTCCGGCGAGATCGGCCAGTCGATCGAGGAGACCGCCCGCCGGGAGTTGCTGGAGGAGGCCGGGCTGACCGCGCACCGGCTGGTGCCGGTCGGGTTCTCCAGCCACCCGGTCGACGACCGCATCCTGTACCCGAACGGCGACGTGCTGCACGCCTTCGCGATGATCTTCCACTGCACCGAGTGGGAGGGCGAGCCGAAGGCGGACGGCCACGAGAGCCTGGACGTACGCTGGTTCGCCCAGGACGCCCTGCCCGAGGACCGCACCCTGGCGGTCTCGCGCACCCTCGGCGCCCTGCAGCGCTACAAGGCGACCGGTGGGGCGTTCCAGCTGATCTGAGCGGGGGCCCTCTGCCGCCCGTCGCTCCGTGGGTCCCGGAGCCGCCCGCTGGCGCGGGCCCTCCGGGATGACGGAAGAGAGGTGATCGCCAACCGACCCTGCCCATTACCCAATATCGTCATTCCGGAGGGGGCGCGTGAGCGCCCGGCTCCGGAACCCACCGGCCGCCGTGGGGCAACCGCAATGGCCCTACTGGAAGAGCCCCAGCAGGACCTGCGGCGCTTGGTTGGCGACGCCGAGGGTCTGGGTGGCGAGCTGCTGGCGGACCTGGATCGAGCTCTGCTCGGCGGAGGCTCTCGCCATGTCGGCGTCGACGATGTTGCCGAGGCCTTCCTCGGTGGCGTCCAGGACGCCTTGCAGCTGCTCGGTCTGCAGCTCCAGCTGGCGCAGGTCGCTGCCGAGCTGGCCGAGCGCGTCGTGCACCAGCTGCTGGTCCTGGTCGAACTGGGTGAGCGCGTTCAGGGCGTTGGCCGGGCTCGAGATGTCCTCGTTGGCCAGCCGGGCGTAGGCGAGGTCGAGACGCTGGCCGCGCAGCCGGATGGTGTCGCCCTCAAGGTTGGCGAGCACGTCGACGTTCCGGACCGTGCCGACCGCCAGGTTGAACGGGATCGCCACCTCGATGAGGATGTTGATGCCGTTGTACTCGGAGTTTTCCAGGATCTGCCGCATCTGGGCGAGCAGCTCCTGGTAGTCGTCCTGCAGGATCTGCTGCTGCTGGGCGGTGTTGCCCTCGTTCGCCCCTTCGGTGATCTTCTTGCGGATGTCGGCCATCAGATCGGACACCGCGGTGGCGCCGGCCAGGGCGACCTTGGCGATGCCTTTGGCGTTGTTGAGACCCTGGATTACTGCGCTGCCGGCCTTTATATCGCCGCGCAGACCCTGGGCGATCGCGAAGTTCGAGGCGTCGTCGACGGCGCCGCGGACCTTCCGGCCGGTCGACACCTGCTCGCCGACCGTTGCGGCACGGCGGTTGGCGGCCTCGAGGTTGCGAAGCGCGGTCAGGGCCTCCGGGTTGGTGTTGACCGACATCACCATGTGCGCGGCAATGCAAGATGGGTGCCGCTGAGAGGTTGACGTGGCCAAGTTCCCGCTGATCCTGCCGAGCGACCCGGCGTTCTACGAGCTGCCGCCGCCTCCCGGTTCCGAGCCGCGCCGGAGCCTGGAGGACATGCTGGCCGAGACGGCGGCGCCCGGGGCCGAGGACGAGGAAGTCGAGCCGCGCGAGGACGACGAGGACGCTGCGAACGGCCCGCCGGTCCTGGCGGGCTCGTGCGACGCCCACATCCACGTGTTCGGCGATCCCGAGCGCTTTCCCTACCGCGACGGCGGCGATTATCGGCCGAAACCGGCACTGGCCGACGACTACGCCCGGCTGCGCCGGCGGCTCGGTCTCGACCGTGTGGTGGTGGTGCAGTCGAGCGCCTACGGCTTCGACCATGCCTGCCTGCTCGACGCGCTGACCCGGCTGGATGCCGGCCCGGACGGTGGGACAGGGCGCGCGCGCGGCGTGGCGGCGGTCGGCCCTTCGGTCTCCGACGGCGAGCTGCGCGACCTGGACGCCACCGGCTGCGTGGCGACCCGGTTCCAGATGCGCGATCCCTGGCGGCTGATCGACTGGACCGAGACCGACCGGCTTGCCGGCCGGGTCCACGACACCGTCGGCTGGAACGTCGAGCTGCAGATGGACGGCCGGTTCCTGCACGAGGTCGAGGAGCGTCTGCGGTCCTGGCCGGGCCGGGTGATCCTCGACCATGTCGGCTGCTTCCTCGGCCCGGTCGGCGACCGCGAGCCGGGGCTGCGCGCGCTGCTGCGCCTGATCGACGCCGACAAGGTCTGGGTCAAGCTGTCCGGTCCGGAGGAGAGCTCGAACGAGCGTCCCCGGCACGGCCAGCAGACCTGCTACCGCGACATCGAGCGGATCGCCCGGCTGTTGATCCGGTTCGCACCCGAGCGGCTGGTCTGGGGCTCGAACTGGCCGCATCCGTCGGCCCGCGGCGAGGTGCCCGACGACCGCTGGCTGCTGGACCTGCTCGGCGAGTGGACCGAGGACGAGGGGCTGCGGCGGCGGATCCTGGTCGATAACGCGACTGCGCTGTTCGGCTTTCCGGAACCCGCGGTCGAGCCGGCGCAAGGGTCGGTGGGCCCGGAGCCGGTTTCGCCGTGACCTGGCAGGCGGCCTTTCAGGCGGCCGGCGGGCTGGCGCTGTTCCTGCTGGCGATGAGCATGATGACCGAGGGACTGCGCCTGTTCGGCGGGACCGGCCTGAAGCGGCTGCTCGAGCGCTCGACCTCGACGCGGATCAAGGGTGCCGCGGTCGGGGCGCTGGTCACCGCGCTGGTCCAGTCGTCGTCGGCGGTGACGGTGGCGACCATCGGTTTCGTCAACGCCGGCATCCTGAAGCTGCCGCATGCCATCGGGGTGGTGTTCGGCGCCAACATGGGCACGACGATGACCGGCTGGCTGGTCAGCCTGACCGGCATCGGCTTCAAGGTCGACGCCCTGGCCCTGCCGATCCTGGCGGTCGGCATGGCGCTGCGGCTGGTGGCACCGGGGCGGCGCCTGCAGGGCCTCGGCGAGGCGCTCGCCGGGTTCGGCCTGTTCTTCCTCGGCATCGACATCCTGCAGGGCGCGTTCGGCGCGCTGTCGGCCGGCATGGCCGACCGCCTGCCGGCGGCCGCCGGCCTGACCGGCGTGCTGGTCTATCTCGGTATCGGCTTCGGTGCGACCGTGCTCACCCAGTCGTCCAGCGCCTCGATCGCCCTGATCCTGACGGCGGCCGGCCAGCAGCTGATCGGCTTCGATGCGGCGGCGGCGGCGATCATCGGCACCAATGTCGGGACCACGACGACCGCCGCGTTCGCGGTGATCGACGCCACTCCGAACGCCAAGCGGGTGGCGGCCGGGCACATCCTGTTCAACCTGCTGACCGGGGTGGTCGCCCTGGCGCTGCTGCCGGCGCTGCTGCAGGTCGTGCAGATGGCGAACGGCTGGCTGGCGGTCGGCGGCCGGCCCGAGCCGGCCCTGGCGCTGTTCCACACGCTGTTCAACCTGCTCGGCGTGCTCCTGCTGCTGCCGGTCGCGGATCACATCGCCGGCCTGCTCGGCCGGCTGTTCCGGACGGTCGAGGAGGACCTCGGGCGCCCGCGCCACCTGGACGACACGCTGGCCGGGACGCCGGGCCTGGCGCTGGCGGCGCTGCACGAGGAACTGCGTCGGATGCGCCGGCTGGTGCTCAGCAACATCGCCACCGTGCTCGCCGGTGCCGAGCGCCGGCCGCAGCGGCTCGCGCGGCGGGCGGAAGCCGTGGTCGGGCTGGGCGTGGCGATCACCGAGTTCGCGACGACGACGCGGATGGCGAACCTGCCGCGCGACGACGCGGCGGCGCTTCCCGGGCTGATCCGGGTCGCCCGCTACCTGGAGGAGGCCTCGCGGCTGACCCCGGCGGTGGAGCGGCTGCGGGCGGCGGCCCTGGAACCGCAGAACGTGGCGGCCGGGCCGGTCATCGAGGCGTTCCTGGCGCGGCTCCGGCAGTCGTTCTCGGCACTGTCGGACACCGAGGCCGATCCTGCCGCCGGCGGCCTGGCGGTGGCCGAGCTGGAGGCCGGCTACCAGACCGCCAAGTCCGGCCTGCTGCGGCTCGGGGCCGACCGGCGGCTGTCGGTCGAGCGTCTCGACACCCTGCTCGACGGCTTCAGCAGCTGCCACCGGCTGATCGACCAGTTCGCCAAGGCCGACCGGCGCCTGCGGCAACCGGTCGGTCCGGAGACCGACGCGCCCGATGGTGAGCCGGCCCCGGAGGCGATGCCGGACGGGCAGCGGGTGCCCGCCCGGCAGACCGATCCCGACTAGCCCGATCCCGACTAGGTCATAAACTCATAAAGGGGATTCCGGCACGGTGCGGTTTGTGATTCAAGGTCCTGGGAGGATCTTGGATGGCTGCACGACGTTACGAGTTGAGCGACTTCGAGTGGTCGATCATCGAGCCGCTGTTGCCGAACAAGCCGCGCGGGGTGCCTCGGGTTGACGACCGCAGGGTCCTGAACGGGATCTATTGGCGGCTGCGGACAGGGTCGCCGTGGGCCGACATCCCGGAGCGCTACGGCCCTTCGACGACCTGCTACAACCGGTTCGTTCGGTGGCGGAAACTTGGTGTGTGGGACCGGATCTTTGCCGCGGTCTCGGCCGCCTATGACGGCGACCTGCAGATGGTGGACAGTTCCTCGATCCGGGTTCATCAGCATGCCGCCAACGTCAAAAAGGGGGCCCGCAAGACACCGACGCCGCCTCTGGGAACGGAACTCACGCCCGCTGCATGGGGCGCTCGCGAGGCGGGCTGACCACCAAGATCCACGCCCTCGTCGATGCCAACGGCCTACCTATCGCCCTGAAGCTGAGCGAAGGCCAAGCCCATGACGGCCGGAGTGCGGCCGACATGCTCGGCGACATCGGTGACGGCCAGATCCTGTTCGCCGATCGCGCCTACGACAGCGATGCTCTGCGGATGGCACTCGAAGAACGGGGCGCCTGGGCCAACATCAGGCCGACGTCACGGCGCAGAAACGTTCCCGCCTTCAGCGCCTTCCTCTATCGATACCGAAACCTGGTCGAGCGCTTCTTCAGCAAGCTCAAACACTTCAGGGCCGTCGCAACCCGATACGAGAAGCACGACGCCAACTACCTCGCACTCGTCAAACTCGCGGCACTACGAATCTGGATCCGTGCTTATGAGTCGGTGACCTAGTTGATTGCCTCGATCTTGCACCATGTCAGCGCAATGTAAGGCGGGGTGACTCTAACTTCCGCCCAGTTCGCATCGCCGTCCTTGTCGACCCAACCCTCTGTCGTAGTCCGCCCATTTTCTGGCTTCTTCCCAATCTTGCTGTAGTAACCTGCATTACCACCCCCTGCTCCTTTCTCTTGCCCATACAGAACAAGATGGCGGTGGTCGAGTGCAGAGAGATCGACTATTGTAGACCCTCCTTCTTGGTCGAGTCTTTGATCGGGAATATCGCTCGTTGATACTCCGGCACCAAGAATAAATCGACCTCGACCGCGATCAAATGGCTTAAGAGGAGGCGGACACACATCTGACGTGACAGCGACGATAGCGCCTTTAAGTTTCCGAAGAAGATTTTTGAATGTTTCATCTACTGTTATACCTGCCACGATCTCAGCAACTTTCTTTTCAATCTGCATTTGACCAGTCGTGCTCTTTATTAGATCGATCTGAGAATTCGCATCTTTTAGGAGATTCTGTAATTGAATTAATTTCTCTGATGCTTCTTCTTTTTGCTTTGCAAGTTCTTTATTTGTTTCTTTCAGCTTATCAAATAAGCCTGTCAGCTCTGCCTGTTTTTTGGCAGTACGTTTTACTTCAATATCTATTTGAGATTGCACTTGCGTAAACCGCTGAAGAATCACATCGCTAACGAAATTTGAACCTTCGAATTTCTCATTTACATGTTTTTTCACTAAAATCTCGGTTTCGCGTTCAAAATATGAGTAAGCCAAACCACCTACTACAGCACTTGCCACAGTAAATATCGCCGCAATAACTGCCCAGTACCTTCGCGTCCAGTACTCAAATACAATTCTTAATTCATACAATATTTCACGTGGAATTTTAGACTCTACTCCTTTGGTATCCGCCATAACTCCGCACCCCACCAATTCGGAAAATAGCTCGAATATAATACTATCAAAACGAGAAACTTGAGTCACCCCAGAACTATCTCACTCCTTTAATCTTTGATTTCGGTTGAAGTCAGATCACCGCCAATGCCGGCTGGCAGATTGCCTGATCGAATTTCGGTGACAGTGGATCTAATCGAGAGCTGAGCGCACTGTCACCGAAACGTCATTCCGGAGCCGCGGAGCAGACGACGCCGGGATGACGGAACGGAGAAGGGACAGGCGGCAGGTCGCGCCCCTACGGCCGGTCTCCCGCCGCCAGCCGCCGCTCGATGGTCTCGATGACCGCCGGCAGGTCGGCCACCGAGTCGATCACGTAGTGGGCGCCGGCCTCGGCCAGGCGCTTGGTCGCGGCCGCCCGCAGCTTCGCCTGCTCGGCCGCCGGCAGCGCCGCCCACTCGGCGCGCGACAGCCCGACCTCGTTGCCGCTGACGGTGACGCCGACCGTCCACATGCCGGCGTTCAGGCCTTCCCGGATGCCGGGGATGGTGTCGTCGACCTTCACGCAGCGCCGGACCGCGCCGATCCCGAGGTCGAGGGCGCATTTCAGCGCCATGTCCGGGGCCGGCCGGCCGCGCGGCACGTCGCTGGCCGCCACGCAGACGTCGGGGGCGTAGCCCTGGCCGGCCGCCAGCTTCTCGTTCACCGCGCTCATCTCGGCGTTGTAGCCGGTGTTGCCGGCGATCTTCACGCCGCGGCCGCGCAGCCAGGCGGCGGTCTCGGCGGTGCCGGGGATCAGCTCGGCGAAGTCCTTCAGCACGCCGATCTGCAGCGGGATGAAGTCCTTGTAGATGGCGTCGATGTCGGCCTCGCCGGGGGCGTGGCCGTGCGCCTTCTCGAAGCGCGCGGCGATCGCCGGATTGGCCAGCAGCTCGGCGACGTGGGCGCGCTTCTCCGACCCCATCGGGCCGCGCGCCTCGGGGATCGAGATCTCCACGCCGTGCCGGCGGAACACCTCGACGAAGGCGCCGGCCGGCGCCCGGCTGCCGTAGTCGACCACGGTGCCGGCCCAGTCGAAGATCACCGCCTCGACGGCGTTGTCGGTCTTGCCCATTGCTCTTTCCCGGTCAGGCTGCGTTGCGGCGGGCGACGCCGAGCGCGTCGAGCACCCGCCCGACCGCGGCGACGACCTCGCCCATGATCTCGGGCGTCAGGGTGCCGATGCAGCCGATCCGGAAGGTCTCGGCCGCCGTCATCTTGCCCGGGTAGATGATGAAGCCCTCGGCCTTCAGCCGGTCGTAGAACGGCTGGAACGCGAACGCCGGATCGTCCGGGCAACGGAAGGTCACGATGATCGGCGACTGCAGGGCGTCCGGGATCAGCGGCTCGATGCCGAGGCCGCGCAGGCCGTCGACCACCGACCGGTGGTTGGCGGCATAGCGGCCGCCGCGCGCCGGGGTGCCGCCCTCGGCGGCGTGCAGGTCGAGCGCCACGCCGAGCGCCGCCACCACATGGGTCGGCGGGGTGAACCGCCACTGCCCGCTTTTCTCCATGTAGGCCCACTGGTCGGCGAGATCGAGCGACAGCGAGTGGGCGTTGCCGGCGGCCGCCTGCAGGTCGGCCTTGCGGGCGATCACGAAGCCCATGCCGGGCACGCCTTCCAGGCACTTGTTGGCCGAGGCGATCACCGCCGCCAGGCCGAGGGCCGCGGTCGCGATCGGCAGGGCGCCGAAGGTGCTCATGGCGTCCAGGATCAGGGCGCGGCCGCGATCCGCGACCACACGGGCGATCGGCTCCAGCGGGTTCAGGATTCCCGAGGTGGTCTCGCAGTGCACCAGCAGCACGTGGCCGATCGCCGGGTCGGCCGCCAGGATCCGATCGAGCTCCTCCGGGTCCGGCGGGGTGTCCTCGGCGGTCGTGTAGACCTCGAAGTCCCGGCCGATGCGCGCCAGGGTCTCGGCGGCCCGCTTGCCGTAGGCGCCGTTGGCCAGAACCAGCGCCTTGCCGTCGCGCGGGACCAGAGTGCCGAGCGTCGCCTCGACGGCGAAGGTCCCGCTGCCCTGGATCGGCACGCAGGTGTAGGCGTCGCCGGCTTCGGCGACCTCCAGCAGCCGGGCCCGGACCCGCGCGGTGATCGCCTTGAAGTCGCCGTCCCACGAGCCCCAGTCCCGCAGCATGGCCGCCTTGGTCTCGGCCGCGGTGGTCGCCGGGCCGGGGGTGAGCAGGTAGGGATCGCGCGGCTTCATGTCGGCCTCCGCCGGGTTGTCTCGGATGACGCGGCAGCGATAGCCCGGACCGTTTCATAAATCGAATTGATAATTTTTCTCCATATATAATAATTATTGCGACCGTTAACCGTGAGCGATGACCCTTTGTTAAACCCGCGGTGCTTGGATACCAGCGAGGTCGGGCGGACCAGCGACCTCGATCCCAAAACGGAGATCGCGTCCCCAGCCGGCAAAGCCGGCGACTGGTCCTCCATGGGCGGTCGTCGCCCCAGGCGGCTCGCATGATCCCCCCGCCCACCGACAAGCAGCTCCGGGCCTTCCACGCGGTCGCCGAGACCGGCAGCGTGACCGAAGCGGCGCGGCGCCTCGGCCTGACCCAGCCGGCCGTCACCGTGCAGGTCCGAACCCTCGAAAAGGACCGCGGGGTGAAGCTGTTCGAGCGCGGCCCCGGCGGCCTGATCCCCACCGAGGCCGGCCGTGCGCTGTACCGCATCACCGGCCGGCTGCTGCGGCTGTACCAGGACGCCGCCGACACCCTGCAGGGCGCGGTCGGCCTGGCGTTCGGCACGCTGAGGATCGGCGCCGACGGACCGTTCGGCGCGATACCGATCCTGGCCCGGTTCGCCGAGCGTTATCCCGGCGTGCGGATCGAGGCCCGCATGGGCAACGCGCCGGAGACCCTGGCCGCCCTCGAGGATTCGCGGGTCGACGTCGCGGTGCTGTCGCTGGATGCCGGCACGCACCCCGGACTGCACCTGCACCCGCTGTTCGACCAGGGACTCCGCCTGCTGCTGCCGGCCGGGCATCCGTGGGCGGCATGGCCGGCGGTCCGGCCGGCGGAGCTCGACGGCACCCCGATGGTGGGGCGGGAGGGCGGCTCGGCGACCCGCCGCGCCCTCGACCGGGCCTGTGCGGCGGCCGGCGTCCGGCCGGTGATCCGGTTGTCGCTCGGCAGCCGCGAGGCGGTCCGCGAGGCGGTGGCTGCCGGACTCGGGGTAGCCGCGGTGCTGGACGGCGAGGCCGGCAACGACCCGAGGCTGGTCGACGTGCCGCTCGACTGCCGGCCCGACGTGCGGCTGGTCGTGGCCTGCCTCGACGAGCGTCGCGACCACCCGCCGGTCAGGGCGTTCCTGCAACTGGCCGAGGCCGCAGACGGCAGTTAGCTCTCGCGCCGGAGCACGAAGCGCAGCACCTCGCCCTCCTCGGCGCTCACCAACGTGTGGCCGGACTGCCGGGCATAGTGCCGGAAGTCGAGCATCGCCGCCGGGTCGGTCGCCAGCACCTCGAGCAGGCCGCCGACCGGGATGCCGCCGATCGCCTTGCGGGCCTTCAGGACCGGCAGCGGGCATTTCAGGCCGCGCACGTCGAGGGTGGTGGCGGGCGTATCGGTATCGGCGTCGGTCATCGTTCGGTCCGTTCGGCGAGGCGGCGTCCGGGAACGCCGGTAGGGCTGCGGTCGACGATCTCCCGGATCATCTTGCCGAGCAAGGTCCGGGTGAAGCCGCGCTCGTCGTCGGCCACCACCACGAAGGCGCCGAGACCGCCGATCACGTCGTTGCGGTAGTGCTCGTCGAGCGGCTCGCCCATCGGTCCGCTGTGGCCGCCGCGGTTGGCGACCACCAGCGCGTTGATGGTGACGCCGCCGGCCACCACCGAATCGCGGACCAGGTCCAGCGGCCGGCCGCCGATCTGCGGGCCGTCGCCGGACACGTCGATGACCTTGCGGTCGCCGTCGATGTCGTTGCCGTGGATCAGGTCCGCCGAGTAGGCGATGGCCTCGCTGATCGAGTTGTAGCCCCAGGCCGCCCGCGGTGCCGACCGCAGCGCGCGGCCGAACGCCGCGGCGTCGTCGGGGCCGGCGATCACCGTCCAGTCGACGATGGTGTGCTGGCTGGTCGGGCCGCCCCACTCGATGTAGGCGACGGCGATCCGCCCGTGCAGGCCGCTGGCGATCGCCCCGAGAACTTTCGGATCCGAAAGTGCGGCGGCATATCCGTCGCGTTGCAGCCTCAGCTCGTCGTCGTCGATCGAGCCCGACCCGTCCGCCGCGAACACCAGTTCCAGGTCGACGGTTTCCGCCCGAACCGGCGCGATTCCAAGGCCCACCGCGATGGCAACGGCCACCAGCACTGTGGAAAACAATTTTTCAATCGATTCGACAGCCGCAAGCGATGTGACGACAGCGATTACAGAACGGAAAGCACAATCAACGAATCGCCTGAACCATCGCAGTGTCAGAACGAAATGCCTCTGGCTTTGAAGGTGTCCGATTGTCCACACGATATGCACAACCGCTGGTATTGCTGCCGCCGCACGACTGCTGCCGGCACGGACAGGCTATCAAGCCCGGCGCCGCTGTCGCAACCGCGGGCCCCTGCACCGGAGCCCCTCGATCCGTTCTCGACGACCGCGATGCAGCGAGGCCCGCTGTCAGTTTCGGGACATTTGTTCAGCCGCAGCGGCCGGCGATCCGGTCGGCGTCGGCCTGGGCGCGGTCGTAGATGAAGTCGAGCACCGCCCGGACCTTGGCCAGACGCGCCAGGTCGCGGTGAACCAGCAGCCAGAGGTCGACGCCGGGGATCACCTCGTCGGGCAGCAGCCGGACGATGCCGGTCACCCCTTCGGCTACCATGCACGGCACCAGGGCGATGCCGATCCCGACCCGGGCGGCGGCCAGCCGCGCGCTCGCCGGGTTGGTCGAGAAGATCGGCGTGGTGTCGCCGATCTGCCGGCGCAGCCACACCACGGTGGCGTTCTCCGGAAACCCGTCGAGCCAGTCGATCACCCGATGGTTCCGCAGGTCGGACGCGTTCTGCGGCGTGCCGTGGGTCTCGATGTAGGCCGGCGACGCGTACAGGCCGAAGCCCATCTCGCCGATCTTGCGGATCGACAGGTCGCCCTGGTCCGGCCGGGCCAGCCGGATCGCCACGTCGGCCTCGCGCCGCGAGAGGTTGAGCGTCCGGTACTCGTTGACCAGATGCAGCCGGATGCCGGGATGACGCTGCTCGAGCAGCGGCAGGTTGCGGATCAGGAACGGAACGGTCAGGGACTCGGTGGAAGTCACGGTCACGGTGCCGGCCAGTCCCCGGTCCTCGGCGTCGAACGCCCGGCCGAGGGCGAACATCTCCGACTCGATGCCGCGGGCCCGCGCCAGCAGCTTCTCGCCGGCCGGGGTCAGGCCGTAGCCGTCCTGCCGCCGGTCGAACAGCCGCACCGCGAACCGGTCCTCCAAGGCGTCGACGTGACGGCTGACGGTCGCCGGGTTGACCCGAAGCGCCCGGGCCGCCCCGGACAGGCTGCCCTCGCCCGCCACCGCCAGGAAATACCGCAGATCGTCCCAGTTCACGCGTAGCCCCGGTCCTCGACCCCGCCCGCGACGGGGCCGACGGACGCTCCTCGATAGCCGTCAGAACAGCCGGTATGATCCCGGCTTCGTTTCGCGGGCGCAAGGGCGGCAGGAGGACACGACGATGGCGAGCGTACGGGTGACCGGAACCAACCACACCAGCTTCACGGTTCGCAGCCTGGATCGGGCCATCGCCCTGTTCCGCGACGGCCTCGGATTCGAGCTGCTGTCGAGGGCGCCGCGCGATCCCAAGGCGATCGCCGCGATCACCGGGGTGGCCGGCGGCGACGTCACCATCGCGTTCCTGCAGGGGCCGAGCCACCGGGTCGAGCTGATCGAATACCACGGCCCGGCGGACCGCGGGTCGAGCGCGCCGCGGCCGTGCGACGCCGGGTTCGCGCACCTGGCGCTCGACGTCGCCGACATGGACGCGGCGCTGGCGGTCGCCGACGAGCACGGGCTCGGCCTGCTGGGCGAGGTCTACGTGATCGACCAGGGCCCGAACGCCGGCCGGCGGGTCGCCTACTTCCGCGACGACAACGGCCTGACCCTGGAGTTCCTGGAAGCGAAAGCCTGAGGGTCCCGCAAGTCCGGCAGGTCCCGCAGCAGCGACCGCAGCGCATCGTCCAGCACCGACGCCGCCGTCTCGCGGTCGAGCGCCGCACGCGCCGCCATCCCAATGGCCATCGCGGCCGACACCGGCGACAGCGGCAGCCCGCCGTCGCCGCGCCGCGCGGTGCCGCGGCCGAGCCACCGGCGCTCGCCGCCGGGCAGCCGCAGGATCGCGAGATCGACGCCGATCCGGGTCTCCGACCACACCACACCCCAGGCCCGCCCGCCCCAGAACCGGGCGGCCGCGGCATGCCGGCACCCGGTACGCTCGGCGAGGCGCCGGCGGTCGTCGGGATGTTCGAGCACCAGGCCGAGGCGCAGGAGCAGCGCGTCGCGCCTTGCCGGGCCGATCACCCGGTCGACCCGGCCGGCCAGATGACGCGCCAGCGCCTCCTCGGCCTGCCGCGCCGACAGGCCGGTCTCCGGCGCCACGTCGGCCGGCAGCACCAGCATGCAGTCCGGCGGCTCGGCCCACAGCTCGCCGGCCGCGGATCCGGCGATCCCGCCCGCCGCCGGCCCGGCGGCCGGGGCGCAGGCGGCCAGCCCCAGCAGCAGGATCAGCGCGCGCATCGCGACAGCGGGCCGAGATCGACCCGCCCCGGGACCGCCCGGCCGTCGAGCCGGACATCGACCACCGCAAGCCGGCCGCCGTCGGTCGCGTAGCGCGCCCGGACCGTGCCCGAGCCCGCCCAGCCCGGCCCCAACACACGACCGAGCCCGCCCAGCAGCCGGGCGTCCCAGGCGCGCGCCACCGCCCCGACCGGCCGGCCGCCGGACAGGCCGTGCCGTGCCCGGATCGCCGCCGTCGTGGCACGGTCGGCGGCCGGGCCGTCGAGGTCCCGCAGCAGGCCGGACGGCGCCCGACCTTCCGTCGGGGTCCAGGCCCGACCCGGTGGATCGCCGAGCCGCCAGATCCGGTCCCTGGCCAGCAGCAGGATCTGCCAGCCGGCGCACCGCTCGAGATGGCCGACCAGCTCCCGGCGCGCCGTCGGGCCGTTCGGCCAGGCGATCTCGATGGCCGGTCCCTCGCCCTTCGCGACCCGGTCGAGCAGCAGGCGACCGCGCCCGGCGTCGGCCTCGGTCGGCACGACGGCCGGCGGTTCCAGGGGTACCGAGGGTTCCATGTCGCGGTGCGCCTCGGCCGGCAGTGGTGTTGGTGACAGCGGCGGGGGCGGCAGCGTCAGGGTCCGCAGCCGAACCGCCGGCGCCGCGTTCGAAGACGGCGGCGTCTCGTCCGGCCGGTCGGCCACCGATGCCGGGCGGGGTTCCGGCATCGCCAGCGCCGCCAGCAAGGCCGCCGCCAGCAGCGCCGGCGGCAGGACGTTGCGCGTCGCCCCGGCCACCGGCTACTCCTGCCCGCGCAGGAACAGCGTCTCGGCCTCGCGAGCCAGCGCCTGCAGTCGCTGCCGCCGGTCCAGCGGCGCATCGGCGGCCGGCACCTCGGTGGTCGGTACGTCGGGCGCCGGCTTCGCGGCAGGTTCCCGGGCCAGCGCGGGGGCCGGCGTCAGTGCGGCGGTCGGGGCCGGCCCGACGGACGG
>Ga0209475_10002380_pt1 | contig 19076 bp, 13 predicted proteins | sample tdDd471_FD_187128 | JGI IMG/M metagenome (GOLD analysis project Ga0209475, IMG submission 187128) | Marine sediment microbial communities from the Atlantic coast under amendment with organic carbon and nitrate - tdDd47.1 (SPAdes)... | ecosystem: Environmental > Aquatic > Marine > Coastal >... | reverse complement strand
GTGAGTAATGTGGCTAACCACACGATATTTCGATGTGATATTTGTTTTACAATATATCCCAAAGCTGCACCTATCCCCAACCCAAGGATCGCTAACGATACAACCAGAAATACATAATTATGTTGAAAAATGAGTGAAAAAGTGCGGGTTAGCGCAACTTGAAATGCTAACCCAACACCCGCGAGAACAAGGATTGCCAGCGACATGACTCTCACATCGGTTTGCGATGGTATAGAAGATTGTTGTTGACGTGCCATAACGTTGGTATTCTTTCTCAATTCTGATTATCTCAATACACGCGACTAACCTTTTAGACCTGTCAGTGTAATGCCTTCAATAAAGTAGCGTTGTGCAAAGAAAAATAGCAAGACAGTCGGTAGCATCACAAGAGAGGCTGCTGCCATTAACAGATTGAATTCCGATTCATATTGACCTTGGAATTGATTCAGACCAATCGCAACTGTATAGTTTGAGGGTGTGTTTAAGAAAATAGTGGCATGGAATAGATCATTCCATGACCACAAAAATGTAAAGATGGCGACAGTTGCAAGAGCTGGCGTAATTAAAGGTAGCATGATACGGAAGAAAATCTGAATCCGATTCGCACCATCAATGGTTGCGGCTTCTTCTAATTCCATTGGAATCGTTGTGAAGAATTGTCTCAACAGAAAAATCAAGAAGGCATTACCGAACCACGTTCGGATAAACATGGGCCAGAGCGTATCAATCACACCTAAATCTCGAAATATTGTATAGACAGGAACCAGTGTCACAAATTCGGGAAGCATCATGGTTGCAAGCACAACAGAGAATAGCAGTCCACGACCCGGTGCACGTATACGAGCAAAGGCATAAGCCACAACTGTAACCGAGAACATATGCCCCAGAATACTCATACCAGTGACAATCACCGAATTTTTGATAAAGGTAAAGAAATTCGCGCCACCCTGTTCACGTGTAAGTGCATCAAGAATGTTACTGAATTGGAAGCTGATGTGTGTATTGCGCGCAATTTTATTTGCTGGAACATCATAGGCAAATGTAATACTATCAACTGGAATTATTGTCGCCATATCTTGCCGTTCACCCACAATGCCAACGACATCACCCAGACGTTCAAAATTTAAGCTTTCTTCGTTGACGGTTGGTAATGTAAAGTCTTTTACACGTACCACTGTTCCTCGGATTGTCTCTGGATAGGGTCTCAACAAGGTATCTGATGGAGCAAGAATAGCATTGCCCATCTCCTCAACTGGCATTACCAATACATTATCATTCGTCGTTTCCATCGTATTGTTGTTGATAACAATCGCTATATCCTGTTCGACACCATCACGTCCAACAACTGTCCCTGTCCTGAATAGACTTCGATTGAAATCCGACAACTGCTCGTTTATCATGATATCAGATTCCGATACAGTAAAGGCATGTTCGAGTAGCGCAGATTCGCGCAGAGTTGGTCGCCAATTTGCTTCATCAACTTTCACATATTTCGTGTTGGTTTCGTCACCAGCAATCATTACTGTCGGGATTTCTGTACGATCAATCGCAACAGTATCTGATTCGATAACATCTGAGATTGGAACGATGATTGCATCAGCAACAGAGTTGGAATCGATCATTGTGAGGAGTTGTGTTTGTGGCCCAAGTGGCAACAGATTAACAGATTCGCCACTTTCTAATGTTACAATCCGTGTTTGAACGCGATAGCCATCAATCTCACCATTTTCACGATCTCCACCGTTGATTTCATCCAATGGAAGTTCAAAAACTGACCCTAGTCCATCGATTGGTAAAACTAGCAGATCATCACCGTTACGAGAGACAGCAACTACCTGTGAGCCATTCCAATTACGTACATTCACTAAGGTATCATTGATTGCAACTGGGCTTGCATCACCCAGTTCATCTGTGGGTATAGATTGGAATGGGGGTAAATCTGTGACAGCAATCACCGAACTATAGCGTCGTCCTTCCAATCGGATAGTTTCACGTGATTGCCCAGTATCGGGGTCGCTTGCAAACCAGAGATTCAATAAACGAGCAGTTACACCTGCTTCAGTTTTATTCCAATGTTGAGGAATAATCATTGGCGGTTGGATAAAGATCTGCCACTCTGGTTTGAGAGCAGATGAAGCCATCCAAATTACAGGGAATAGCATGAATGCCGCACCAAATGTCAGAATGATATAACTAAAAATTAGGCGTGTGTTGGTGAGAAAATATCTATTGCTGATAATTTTACGCCATATTGATAATGAGTCGGATTGTGGTTGCGTTTGAGTATTGGTGACCATGATTACACCTCAACTTCATAATGGACACGTTTGGCAGAAATTCTTAGCATAACCCCAGTAAGGATGAGGATAATGATAAATAAGACCCATGCCATCAATGAGGCATAACCCATTTTGGTAAAGATAAAGGCATTTTCGTATAAACCAACAATATAGACACGAGTTGCATTATTCGGCCCACCTTCTGTCAAAGCCCATGCATGGTCAAAAGCTTGGAAGGCTGCGATAAGCTGAGTAACCACATTAAATAGAATTGTTGGGCTTAACATAGGAACAGTAATATTCCAAAACTTAGCAAAGGGACCAGCTCCATCAATCTCAGCTGATTCATACAGTACCGATGGTATGCCCTTGATACCTGCAATATAAATGATCATCTGACTGCCAATGCCAGCCCACCAGCCGATCAAAATAATCGACGGTAATGCCCATGTCTCACTCGTATGCCAACCGGGACCCTCAATTCCAAAAACTGCTAAAATACTATTGAGCAAACCAAAGTCTGGGTTCAAGATGAAGCTCCACATAACAGCAACAGCAACACCACTTACAACTGAGGGTAAGAAATAAATTGCCCGCCAGAAATTTACTCCTCGTAGCTTTTGCGATAGAGTCATTGCAGCAATCAAGGCAATAATAGTCCCAATGGGTACAACACCTATCACATAACCAAGTGTAACCTCGACACTCTTCCAATAGGTATCGTCTGCCATTAGTGTGTGTATATTCTCCAACCCCGTAAATGTGGGTCGGTTGAGTAAACGAAAATCTGTAAATGACAAATAAAGAGAATAGACCATGGGCCAAGCACGCCAGATAATAAACCCAATGAGCCACGGTGAAATCCAGATATAGAAATCACGTGCCTCAATACGTCCTAACCGCCCTAAACTTTTCCAGACTAAGATCGGATTCTTAAATTTCATCATAAACCATTAATTAAATAATTTGTCAGGTTAGTAGTGTGCCTACCCCAAAGTGTAGGCACATCATTGTATTTATAGCAGTAAATTTAGAAATCTTGTGCCAGACATTCATCTGCATCGCTGGCAATTGCATCCAGCTCTTCTTGAATGTCGAGGTTCATTCCATCCTCACCTTGTACAGCTGCAAGCAGGTTACTGATTGGAACATTGACACATTCGACCCAATGTGCAGTCTTCAAGTCATCCAATGGATGTAAATTGGGGATTTCCCGAACAAATTGACTCCAAAGTGGATCATCTTCATAACCAGCGGCTTCGCTAGCGGCAATATTGGCAGACAACGCGTGCTCTACAAAAACATTCTGTCCTTCGGTAGCGAACCATTTGACAAGTTCGTACGATTCTTGAGGATGTTCAGTGTTGCGGTTGATAGCAAATCCTGCCCAACAGATCACACTGTAGCGTCCACCCGGACCAGCTGGCATAGGTACAGTTGCAAAATTGACATCAGGATTTTCCGAATAACCAGTTAAACTCCATGGACCATATGGGCCACGCATCGCAACTTGATTAGCCCCAAAAAGATCAACCCCTTCTTGTGCTTCGATTGCGGCGATTGATGGTGCTACATGATAAACATGAACGCCGTCACGATACAACTGAACGGCAGCGACAACTTCTTCAGTATTGAGGTATCCTGTAGCTGTAAGACCATCATCACTAAGCAATTGAGCACCAAAGGAATATGGAATCGGTTGCCAACCACGTACCCAATCTTGAGCGTGCCACCAACCATATTGGACAATATTGTCAGGGTCAAAGTCTGGACTTAGTGCATTGTTACCATTGCCATCAAGTGTTAACTCTTGGGCAATCGCAATCATATCATCATATGTCCAACCTTCTTCTGGAAGCGGGATTCCTGCTTCTTCAAACATATTCGTGTTGACATAGAATGCAGTCGTCGCGAAATCTTTATTAAAAGCATACGTGCCACCATCAATTACACCGACACTAAATACTTCGGGGAAGTACAATTCATTAGGGTCAAAGCTATCGTCCGCCTCAATTAGCGAATTCATATCAAGGAAACCACCTTCAGAAGCCAATGCACGACGCTTCAGATTGAATTCACCTGCCATAATAACATCCGGTGCAGTACCGGCTGCCATTTGTACTAGGATTGCAGGGTCTTCAGCACCGTCTTGTACTTCAACAACAACATTGATATTAGGATGGGCTTCCATAAACGCATCTATAACAGCCTGGTTACGTTCTCCACCTTCACCTGTATCCCACGAAGAAAATCGAATAGTGACATCGTCCTGTGCGGCGACAACGAGCGTCAGAACAACAAACCACATAACAGCTAATGAAGCAATGAATATTTTACGAAAAGACATTTCTATCACTCCTTACTAAATAGTCAATATGCGTCACCAAGTTAATAATAGCGTGTGTTAGATTATCGATAGGCTCCCCCTTTTATCGTAGTAAATTTAATGATACAAATTATGAGATTGATGAGTGCGTACGTATACTGTTACCCTCATAAATCTGTGTATCACAAAGGTATTGATTAATAGTCGTTGTATTTTCCTCAAGCTGTTGAATTAGCATCCGAGCCGCGCGATAGCCCATATCTAAAGCAGGCAAATTTACACGTGTAATCGAAGGCGAGACTATTTCAGATTGTGCTTTATTGGAAATAACAACTATCGAAATATCTTCTGGAATTCGACGATTCAAACTACGGATGCCAGCCACAACACCATTAATGTATTCACCATGTACGACAACAAGCCCTGTGATGGTTGGATGTTGGGTAAGTAATGCCTGTGTTGCATCAATCGTGCTTTGCATATTAATTTCACATGCCAAATAGGGAGTGTCTTGTTGCTGTTGGATTTGGTCATACCCGCGCATTGCGTAATACGCTGGACCATATTGTTGATCGATTAAAATTTCAGGATAGGTCAAAAATCCGATACGTCTATGTCCGGCAGATTGCAGGTGTGTAAAGGCTGTAATAACTGCTTGTTGATAGTCAAAATCAATATAATTAATATCAGAATCGATGCTCGTTCGCCCAATCATGACAAATGGGTAATTTGTATCGCGTAGTGATTGAACCCGTGGATCATTGATAGTGACTTGCATAAGGATTGCCCCATCAATCTGTGAACTACGATAAAAATTCAAAAGTTTTTCAGGTGATGTATTAGAGGTCACTAAATTAAGTTGGAAGCCACTTTCTTCCACCCCACGTGAAATTCCTTGAATATAATCTACTAGGACGCTTGAGTTAACAATGCTGTCAAAAGATGTGTTTTCGAGAGGGTATAACAAACTGATCGTATTGCTCTTATGTGCATTGGTACGTAGACGACGTGCTTGAATATGGGGTTGATAACCAAGGTCATCAATGACATCAAGTACACGTTGACGAGTTGACGCCGCAACATCTATTTTATTATTTAAAATGCGAGAAACCGTTGAAACCGACACTCCCGCAACTTTTGCAATATCATTAATAGTGGTCATAATTTTTATAAACTATATTTATCGGTATCGTTACCGAAATCTTTAAAGTAAGATTAACATAGGTGTGAAATGGGTGCAACTAAATTTGTATAAGTTCACAATATAAAGATTATAGTTTTGAATATTTTTTGGAGGTAATATGTCATTTAATGGACTCAATTTAAACTTAGGCAACTTATCTCGTTTATCAAAAGCGCAAACTCGATCGATCAGTGCAGAAAACCCCACAGGTGAAAAAGGGAAAGGAGGTATGGCTACGGAAGGTGCTCTCTCCAATGCTGCCCGTGATTTAGGACGGGGGTGGAAGGTTTCGCCATGTATTCATATTCCGGCGGGTAAAACCGTAACCCTTGCTAATATTGAAGGTTCAGGTGCAATACAACATATTTGGATGACTATATTCCCAACATGGTGGCGACAATTGATTCTACGTGTTTATTGGGATAATGAAGAATCACCATCGATTGAAGTGCCATTCGGAGATTTTTTCTGTAATGGCTGGTGTACTCGTTCAAATGTCCAATCTTTGCCGATTGCTGTCAATCCAGCGGGTGGATTTAATAGTTACTGGGAAATGCCGTTCCGCGAAGGGGCACATATCACTATCGAAAATCTCAATCCTGATGAAGAATGTCAACATTTTTTTTATCAGATCACATATGCCCTAACTGATGTGCCCGATGATGCTGCCTATCTTCATGCACAGTGGCGACGGAGCAACCCCCTTCCCTATAAGACTAATCATATCCTGTTGGATAATGTTAAAGGAGAAGGACATTATGTCGGCACCTATATCGCGTGGGGGTCAAACAATAACGAATGGTGGGGTGAGGGGGAAATCAAATTCTTTATGGATGGTGATGGTGAATTCCCAACGATTTGTGGAACTGGAACAGAAGATTACTTCGGTGGAGCGTGGGGATTCGAAACGCCTGATGGACAGTACGAAGTATTTTCCACAGCATTCTTAGGACTGTCGCAGGTTATTGTACCGGATGGATTTAAGCGGAGTCAGCAACGTTATGGGATGTATCGCTGGCATGTAATGGATCCGATCCGCTTTCAGCAAGATTTGCGTGTGACCATACAAGCTCTAGGATGGCGTTCACGGGGAAGATTATTGCCATTAAAAGATGATATTGCATCTACCGCCTTCTGGTATCAATCTGAGCCCCATGCGCTCTTTCCTCAATTGCCAGATGCCGACGATCTTGAAGTTATCTGAGAGAACATGAGAAAACTTATGGTGAAATTAAGTCAGTTCGTCATCAACTACCCGATTTATCATAGAGTCAGAAAAAATGAACGAGCTTTCAGATAGCCTGTCATTAGATGGAGAATGGCAATGCTCACTGGGTAATCAAGTAGGTGTTATTCAGATACCGGGATGTTGGGAGGCGCAGGGATTTTCAAGACGGATCGATGGTCCAGCTATCATTGAAAGATGGGTTATTGTTCCGGAAAAATGGCATGGTAAGTCAATCATTCTGCAATTTGATGCACTTAGCTATCATGTCGAAGTCCATCTAAACAGTATATTGATTGGTGAGCATCGTGGACTATGGACTCCGTTCGAGTTTAACATTACCGACCATATTCGAGTTGGCCAAGAGAATCGTCTTCATCTGACTATCTACAAACCCGGGAAGCGCTTTCCGTTAAGAGAATCGTTAGCTGGATTTTTGCCTGATGTTGCTGTCATGTTTGGAGGGGTGTGGCAATCGGTACGCCTCGTTGCTCACGCGACACTAACAATGAATAATTTATCAATTCTAGCGGATGCCGCTACAGGTGAGGTTACTATATCAGCGCAGATCCAAAATAAGTCAGCAGGTAACATCACCTTAATATTAGAAGATGCAAATAAGCTAAGAGTCTATCAGCGGTTGGTTAGCATATTTGACAATGAGATGAACATATCGGTCACTATAAATAATGCGCGCCATTGGTCACCTAATGATCCACATCTCTATACGATGATATTGGAAACTGACCGTGGGTTTCGTCTAACAAAATCTTTTGGTTTTCGCAAATTACACCATGATAGAAAATCACTCTACCTTAATGATAGGGGCATATTCTTGCGTGGAGTGCTGAATTGGGGTTGGTATCCAGAGATTCTATGTCCCGCTCCAGATGAATCGACGATTCGAGACGAGTTTCAGAGAGTAAGGGCAATGGGATTTAACATGATTAAGCTCTGTCTCTATGTACCTTCACCTTTATATTTTGATATCGCCGATGAGGAAGGGATGCTCATCTGGCTGGAATTACCATTATGGTTGCCAGATGTAACTGACTCATTGCGACAACAAGCAAGCCAAGAATATCGAGAAATATTGCAAGAGGTTCATCATCATCCATCCATTATCATTTATAGCCTCGGATGTGAGTTGGATAGAGCTGTAGATATGGATTTCATGGCAGACTTAAATGACATTGTTCGCGGTCAGTCATGTGGAATTTTGCTATGCGATAATAGTGGTTCGGGTGAAGCGTACGGTGGGCTGACAGTCGATTTTTCTGATTTCTATGATTACCATTTTTACAGCGAGTTGCACTTATTTGATAGCTTAGTTGACCACTTCCAGCGTGATTGGCGCGAAGCACGACCTTGGATATTCGGTGAATTTTGTGATGCTGATGATTTTCGGGATATTGATGAAATTGCAGAACATTATGGAGGAGATTATCCGTGGTGGCTGGTCGAGCAGAACCCGATTCATCCATTGGAGAAAATTGGTTACTCTCTGCAAAAACAACGAATGCTTGAATTAGACTTACCGTATGATAATCAGACATTGATGCACATTTCACGACAGCAATCGTTAGTGGTCAGGAAGGCGATCTTGGAGAAGGTGCGTCGACGTAGCCAAATGGGTGGGTATGTCGTTACGGGTTTACGTGATACACCTCTCGCTACATCAAGTGTTTACGATGATTTAGGTCGTGCAAAATATCCATTGGAGACATTTAATCAATTTAACAACGATACAGTGCTACTATTAGATACTGGACGCACTCGGCAATGGATAAATGGAGGTGATCGTCCAACACCCTCTTCTACCTTTACACTAACTAATGGACAACAGGCAATTGTAAACTTAATCGTGTCCCATGCTGGAGATAAGCTCGATATAACGGCAATCGAATGGACATTAAAGCATCTGGGCAAACGGTTAATTGCGACAAGGCATGATGTGAACCATCAGATTATTACGGACTCTGAACCACAACAATTAATACCGCTGATTTTTGGTGTTCCAAAATCTGATAGTCCGCAAATACTGACACTTTCTGTTACCGTATACACGACCACAAAGACTGTCTCAAATCAATGGACATTTTGGTGCTTTCCAAAAATTGAGCAGTGGCAAGCAGGGATTTCTATCTATGATCTAACGGGAACATTATCCGTATTTGATGATCTATATGAATCAATAGAACAGCCCTTTACCTCATTTGCAAATTTAGTGATCACAAATAGTTTAACACCAGAGATACATGCTTATCTGGAATCAGGTGGGCATGTATTATTGCTACAACAAGGGACGAAGCCATTACCTGCTAGTCAAGTTCCCTTCTGGCGTGAATCTGTGCACTTGTTGCAGACAGATATGCTACCACACGATGGTCATGTCGACATGCAGTTTTACGATATTGCAACCGATATAGCATTCGATATATCACAGTTACACAGCGTTCTCCCACGTGCAGAAAATGTAACGATAATGATGAGACGGTTAGATGCACGATTATTTAGTTTAGCGGAGTATTTGTTTAGGTGTCAGGTTGGACAAGGACATTTAATTGCGACAACGTTACGATTATGTGGTGGCGTTGGAGATCAACCTGTGAGCTTGAAAACAAATATTGTCGGACGCTGGGTACTCTATCAGCTAATTAATCACTTAAAAGAGCCGAAAAATAGTGGAGAGAATGCACAATGACCGAACAATTAGGTATTGGCGTATTAGGGTTACACGAAGGGCGGACTCTACTTATAGCACTCAATCATATTATTCCATCGTCTGTAGGGTTGCCAACCGAGAATAAATATCGTGCGCCGTTAGCCAAAGCAGTAGCAGGGTGTGACCTAGAATCAGAGAAAATCCAACGAGCAAAGATGGATTGCCCCGACTTATTTTATACAAGTAACTATGAAGCGCTTTTGGCGCAGGATGATGTCGACATTGTTGCTATTTACACACCTGATTCGCTTCACTGCGAGCATATTGCGATGGCATTTGAAGCAGGTAAGGATGTCATTTGCACCAAACCAATTGTGAATTCGGTTGAAGATGCTAAACGAGTATGGGAAGTATCTCAACGGACAAACCGCAAATTACTAGTCGGGCAAAGTACACGTTTTTTTGAGTCATTTAAACGACAGCGTAATGCATGCGAAGAGGGAGAAATCGGTGAAATTGAATTCGTTGATGCTCATTATATTCATCGTATGGATTGGTTCTATGATAAAAGTTCTTGGGCAACCCATGACACCGATTGGGTGTTTCTTGGGATGAGTCATCCGATTGATCTCATTCGATGGTATTTAGGTCCGATTGATGTCGTGCATGCTATTGGTTCAAAATCTTCCTTAGCCCATCAATATAACGTCGAGTCATATGACATTTACAGTGTAAACTTCGTTGCACAAAACGGCAAAATTGGTAGAGCCATGGGTAATTATGGGTTACATGAGTTACCATCGGCGCGTAATGCGATCGAGTTGATGCTGTATGGTTCAGATGGAACAAGCTTGGCACAATATCACGATATGCGTTACTCTCACGTTGGTTCAGATGGTATCGAAATCAAAGAAGATATGCTCTATCACCATCGAGGATATTATTTCAATAACGAAGTACATGGAATGCACTATGGCGAATTTGCAAATTATACACAATATTTTGCCACAGCATTACACGAGAAGCGAGACTATTCACCGAATCTTGCTGAAGGACTTGAGACGTTCTGTATCATGGAAGCAGTCCGTGAATCTGCACTCACTGGAAAACCTGTACACGTTGCCCCATTATTAGAAGAGCTAGGCATTACATAATTATCAATGAGTATCATGCTGATAATATACAATCTAATGAAGAGGTATTGCTAAGTTATAGTATGTTGTTAAAACCTTTGTAGAGGGTTTTAACATTTTAACCTATCTTTCAATTTCAAAAAGGTTAAATCAGTTCTATATATAATTCAGTTTATCTCAACTGAAATACCTGCTGTGTATTGACTGCCTTGATCAGAATGACAAACGCCACAGGAATTGTTTTCTGAACGGTGGTTTGAATCGGTATCCCCTGTAACCAGAGCTTACTCATGCGCTCACCGCCACATAACGGTTTTGATACTCAGGGATGTAATACACAGGGGTCGGCTCTAAATTGACCGCCAGAAAATCGGCCTCTTGATGGCGTTGTTGCCATGTAGGTAAAGCAACGGAGAGAGATTGTTTTGAGTCGAATGTATCAAATAATGACAGTTGTTTAGATTGCGGTAGATGTAGGTCATGCAGTTGAAGTTCAATGCCAACAATGCCACTATCAATCGCTTGACGGTATAGACGCGATGTCGCACGCTCAACAATGCTTTTGAATCCAGACATCGGGTCAGGTGGTTGAATCCCTTGCTCCAAAGTTTGCCAATTCTCCAAGCGCAAAATTAAGGTCAAATGATGCGCTTGACGAGATTTTAAAAGGTAAACGTCGTTTCATCTTTTTATCGAGTGGCAAAAGTGTGACCTGATAAGTTGAGAAAAATTCAGCTTCTTTTCCTTTTAGCACAAGAATACGATTGAGCTCAGTTCGGACGGCGTATGCACCTGCAACCCGTGCTGTAAATTTGTTAGATGCAACACCAATACCCGGAATAACACCTAATATTGAACCAACTGCGTTTTGCATCTCAACCAGCAAATCGGTTGTATTGACATAAAAGGCAGTCGTCGTGGGTTGATATTCGATTTCAACTTTAGCGAATGCACGAAAATAGGGTGATCTGCAAACATTTGCTCTAGTGAGAAGGATTAACCTAACAGATGTGACTAAACTGGACATTTTCGTGCCTGAATATCTATATTTTGGTAGAAAGAGCGACTATTTCAACAAGCTGCGACGTTGTGCGACAACACCCCATTCGATAGTGCAGACAAAAAAACGACTCTTATCGAGGATACCCCTGTGTACTTTAGAGTAACGCAAATATTCGTCTATCGGTTGGCTCAGATTTCGCTGGTCGCGTCCACTGGACTGGTTGAGCTTTATGCGCCATTTCTTCGCATCACCGTGGCAATCACATCCTGATGCATATTCGGTGTATATATCTCGTTACGGAATTCTTGTGCTGCTTCATAAGTATCTGAAAACGCATAATCTAGTTTGCGAAAACCACGATCCCGATAACGTATCTTCACCTGCACTGACCAGTGATGACCGAGTGCTTCCAATACAGGTTTAATCCAGCGATCTTCGAGCTGTGCCTCGTCCAGTTCTTCTGGTGTCAGTATATCAAGTCGCTCCAACAATTCAACGCGTATCATTTTCACCGATGCGAATAGTGTATTCGATTGGAACTCACTGGATGTCGGTACAATTTCATCCAGATAATAATCCGATTTGAGATGCAATATTACACTGAGGGTCACTAGTAATTAGAAATGTGAACGAGCTACGGGAATCGCTGTTTTCGTAAGAAGTATATTTTCGTACTGACCTAAGTCTGCAGAAGCTACGAAGTTTTTAGTCATTTCGCCCTATAGTGAGACTTTTCTACACGTAAAATAGCGTCAGAAAAGATCATTGTATGACAAGATGTAGGCGAGCAGCAGGAGATTCAAAACGACAATAAACTTTTCCTGCCGTATCGTTAAGATGACTCTGAATCCAGTGCATATTTTTTGGCAAGCTAACTTCATGACTCTGACCACCTTCAAGCCTCATAAGCCACTCGCGGGCTTCAGCAAGCTGAGGCATATCCTCGGCAAATTCTAACCACTCGATGACCTCTTTAATACACACCCTTGCCTGTTTCAGATCATTGAGCTGGTAGTAGTAAAGGCACATAAGCCACAAACTGTGGGCAATTCCCAGACTATATCCGATTGTTCGGCTAAGGCTTACCGCTTTTGTCATATAATCCAAGGTCTGCACCAAGTGATTTCTTTCCCAATGAAGTATTGCCAGGCTATGATACACGCGAGAGAGTATCACACCATTTTTCGTTTCCTCACCGAATTTTATAGCCCTTAAGTAGGCATGTTCTGCCTGGTCATAGTCTTCAATTGTATGGAATGCCTGCCCAAGTCCATGTGCAGTCACGATGATTCCATCATTGTTGCCAATTGCCCAGTGTAATTCCTCTGCTTGACGATAGAAATTGATCGCTAGATGGGGACTATTCAGACTACGGTGAATTTCAGCCAGGTTGTGAAGCGTCGTTGACTCACCGCTAACATTCCCTTGACGACGGAACAGTTGTAATGCACTACCATTATAATCCAGAGCAAGGGTATACTGGCCGTTCTGCCAGTACAGAAACCCCATTTCTCGTAATGCACTTGCCTCACTAGCATCATCATTAGTTTTGCGAAAATACTCTAATGCAGAGTTTAGCACCTGATGTGATTCTTGATATTGCTGTGTATACGTGAGTAATCCAGCACGACGAACAAGTACTGATGCCTTGAGATAATGGTCATCGTGTTCCGTAGTGAGGGATTGTAGTCTTTGAATGACATCGGCTTGCGCACTCCGCTGTCCCAGTTGGTCGAATAGCCGCTCTAACTTGAGTAAAACCATCACTTGGTCTTCAGAATTATGTGGGAATGTGTCCTGAACAAATCTTAACGCCCGCTGGTATAGATTCACTGCCTCGGTTAGCGAATACAACGCTTCTGCCTGTTGTGCTGCACTCAGGAAATATTGAAGGGCACGAAAATCCGAAGCATTTGCAAAATGTAGGGCAACCTCTTCAGCATTAAACTGAGGCAATTTAATCAAAAATTCTGCAACGCGACGATGTAACGCTGTTTTTCGCAACATGCTCAGATTTTGAATGATCGCTTGACGTATATAATCGTGAGACACATCTAGCCTTGAACCATCACTGTATTCAAGTAAGAACCCACCCTTAATGAGCCGCTCAATATATTCCAGAAGCAAGAGTTCATCAACACCAACCAGCATCACCAGAAGCATGGTTGTAACCGGATGACCAATAATGGATAGGGTCTCCATAATGCGGTGGTGCTCATCACCAGTATAGGATAAGCGCTCCATAACCAGCTCACTAACGCTGTCCGGGACATCTAAAGTTGAGTGTGATATCCGGTCATGTCCTTGTTTAGCCTGATCGGATAACATGTGAATAGTTTCGATGAGAACAAACGGGTTACCCCCAGTAAATTTCAACAAATCCCCAGATATATTTTCCCACATGGGTATTTTTGCCCTTGTTAAAAGCTGTTGTATCGCTTCTTCAGGCAGAGGGGCAAGGTCAATAATGTGTTTTTTATTGGAGACGTTGCGAATCAATTGGTTGATTTGTGGAATGGAGTGATCTGCGCGTAACATAACGACAAACAGGACAGGTAAGTTGGCGAGCTGGCGCGTGGCATAGTGCAACAATTCGAGGGATGTTTCATCTGCCCATTGCAAATCATCCATCACAATAAGCAGGGGAAATGTGGCAAGATGAGATAGGCAGCGAACAATGCTCTGCAATAAACGTAGCCGTTTTTCTTCTTGTGAATCACCTGAACTTTCGGGTATCTTTTCGGCATCTAAAGATGGAACAATTCTTGACACTTCGTACAGCCAAACTGGGTCAAGGTCCTTAAGTTGGTCATTCCAGTCCGTCTCTGTTAGACATTGCAGCATGTCAGACCACACTCCATACGGGGTATTCAATTCAATTTCATAGCCGTAGCCAATCATGAAACGGTGAATCGAATTGGTTTGTATCAATTCCCACACAAGTCGTGATTTGCCACTGCCAGCTTCACCGCGTACCACAACCAAATTGTGGGAACTACGTGTAATTTGTTGCCACGCAGTTGTGAGAATCTGGAATTCCCTTTCACGCTGAATCATCGGAAATGTTCTGATGGGTTCTAGTGATGAAGCATGGGTTGTCGTAACCATCGGTACATGTTCGATATTACCGAGGTTTTCAAATAACTTGGTTGTTTCCGATGTAGGCTCAACACCCAGTTCTCGATTAAGGATTTCATAACAAATCTGAAATTGATGGCGTGCGCCTGATACATCGCCCTGCATAGCATAAATTCTCATCAGAAGACGATAGCCCTCTTCGTTTAAAGGGTCTGACTGGGTGAGTTTTTGTGCATAGGGGAGTGCTTTGTCGATGGCACTGTGTTGCACAAGCTGTTGGGCAGATTTTCTTAAAGCCGTGATAAACTTTTGTTCAATGTCATGGCGTTGCGAAAAAAGCCACGATTCATATTCTTCACAATCTGCCAGACGCACTCCGTCCAGAAGTATACCCCTGTATAGTTCTGCAACGCTTTCATACTGTTGGTTGCCATATGCGTGTACGAGTTCAATAACATCAACCCGAACTTCACGGCTAGTGTGCAACAAAATGCTATCGCGCTCCACAACAAGTAGCTCGTCCGAAATATCCCCCAGCGATTGTTTGATTGAGTATAGTGCCTGACGCAGGCTGGCTCGGGCTTTTTTGTCCGATGTTTCTCCCCATAGCAGCGTTGCTAGCCATTCCCGACCGTGGGACTGGTCTGGATGAAGGATAAGGTAGGTCAACAATGCCCACACCTTCGCAGAATACAGTTTCACAGGCTTACCGTTGAGATACAATATAGGATTTCCCAACAGATTTATTGAAATGTCGGTATGTTTATCATTTCCCATGACACTTTCATGACGCAACTTCATTATAGTATAACTGAGTATACAGAATTTCATGCTAATCAGTCAAACGAAAGGTGCGTTATGATAGATTATAAATAAGAATGATGTTGTATCGATCGCTATGGAGGACATATCAAAATGCAACTAGCAACCGGAAACGCAACCGCAAATCTAACAAATATCTACGGACGAGCCATTCTATCGGCACGTGGACATCACTTCGTGGTGGACTCTCCACCTACTTTAGATGGTCCAAATGAAGAGATCAACCCGATTGATTTGCTTATGTCTGCTCTAGCAAGTTGCGGTGCATTCATATGTGAAGCGGTCGCACGCGAAGAAAATATTGCGCTTCAGCAAGTGAAAGTAAGTGTGGCTGGAGATTTTGATCCGCGAGGAATTTGCGGTGAGCCAGTGGAATCCAAGATACAAGCAATTCGCGTCAAATTGATGTTGCAAGGACCTACTGAAGATGAAGCTAAACTTATTTCGGATTCCTTTACTAAACGTTGTCCAATATACGCAACACTGATTGAAGCAGTACCGATTGATGTGCAAATTGATTTACTCTCAAGTGATTAGATCCGATTGATCCCTTGATAATGCAGAAGAGTGAGTGCGTTATGGGCATCAACATCACTCGGTAACATACTCACGAATGAGCATTCTGTTTAATAGCTATCAAGTATATTAACAGAACAGTAATATATGAACAATCAGCACAATTTTGCCGTCTTTAGTAAAAGGTGATGACAGATGAAGAATCAAGTTTTCAATATAGTATTAGCGATTGTAACTGCATTGGTTGTTACAGGTGTTGGCTTTGCGCAAGAATCCGTTACAGTTACCGCTAACATGATGACCGTTGAAGTAAAGACACATCCTGCAACTGGCGAAGTTCGGACAGTGCCCGACAGTAGCGCAACCTTGCTCACGAATGAAGATGGAGCATGGTTTCACATGAGCACGAGTGAATTCGAAAATGGACATGTTTACACGATCTGGTGGGTGATAATGAATAACCCAGATGAGTGTGCGAGCCGCCCGTGTACAGGGGCTGATGTGTTCGGCAATTCTGATGCTGTCCAATCAGAACTTACCCTCGGCGACACAATCTTGATGGATGAGGAAGCAAACGTTTCGCTTGCTGGTTTTTTACCGATCGGAGAGGTCGAGAGTGAATGGTATGGAAACGGATTCACCAATCCGACGGGTGCGGAAATCTGGGTGGTGGTCAATCATCATGGTCCGTTGATTCCTGATGAGGCTGGCGATATGTTGAATACATATCGTGGTGGATGTACAGAAGACAGTGCGCAAATGGGTCCCTTCCCAGAAACGGGTATGGCAGATGGTACACCCGGACCGAATACCTGTCTATTGTATCAGATCGCAACATTTCCACAGGGTATGGATGAATAATTTGTCAGGCATTCTACGCAATCCCCCGGTACTTAATGTGCCGGGGATGGGAGATAAATCTATGACAAATTTGATTGCAGAGCGATACGAAATTAGACAAAAACTGGGCGCTGGGGGAATGGGAACTGTATATGCAGGCTTAGACACTCATACACAGCAGCCAGTAGCGATCAAAGTTTTGAAGCCCGAGATTGCAGAACCAGCCAATATTGAACGCTTTAAGCGCGAAGGCGAAGCTTTACGTGCGCTTAATCACCCTAACATTGTCAAGATGTTAGATGCAGTCGAGTTTGAGGATAGGCATTACCTCATAATGGAATTCGTCGAGGGCGGTGATCTAAGAGATTTGCTTAGCAAAGAAGGCAAACTTGACTACAAACGTTGTGCTGACATGGCAATTGATTTAACCGATGCTCTCACTCGTGCACATCGCCTGCAAATTATCCATCGTGATCTGAAACCTGCCAATGTTCTTATCAGTATAGGTCAAACACTTCGATTAACGGATTTTGGAGTTGCACGTGTTGGGTCAACAGACCGGATTACAGATTCGTCAGCAATTGTCGGCACATTGGATTACATGCCGCCTGAAGTACTTACTGGTCAGGGGATTGACCAGCGCACCGACATATGGGCGCTCGGTATTATATTGGTCGAAATGTTGACAGGGATACACCCTTTTGGAGGGGAATCCATTACTGACAAAATCAACTCCATATTGGTTGACCCCCTACTCGACCTTGAAGCACTTATTCCTGATGTGCCAGTGTCTTTCATCGATTTAATCTATCGTATGTTGGAAAAGGACTACCGCGCACGTATTCGTAGCATACGTCAGGTTGGGTTAGAGTTAGAGAACATTTTTTATGAGCGAACACCCTCACAAACACGTTTTAATACACCTCAATCGGAAATTGCATTTTTCCTAAATACAAAACATAACCTTCCTGCACAAACTAGTGCCTTTGTTGGACGCGACCAAGAACTCAGCCAATTGTCCACATTACTCGGAAACCCTGTAATTCGTTTTGTTACCGTTGTTGCGCCCGGGGGTATGGGAAAGACCCGCCTTAGTCTTGAAGCGTCACACGCACAAATTGGGAACTTCCATGATGGTGTGTATTTTGTTGAGCTAGCACCACTGAATGATCCAGCAGACATCATTACCGCTATTGCCGACGCTGTAGGTTATCAGTTTCAATCTGATGAGCGTGAATTGATAGCACAGATAATGGATTTTCTAGCTCAGAAAGAGATGTTACTCTTGCTAGACAATTTTGAACATCTTATCGTTGGTGTATCAACAATCTCCAGCATTTTAAGCGTCGCCCCAAATGTGAAAGTACTTGTGACATCCCGACAGCGGCTGAACGTATCTGGGGAAACAGTTTTAAGTTTGGCGGGTATGGACTTTCCAGAGTGGGAATCCACTGAACATGCCCTAGAGTACTCATCGGTTCAGCTGTTCTTACAGAGCGCCAAACGAGTTCAACCTCATTTCGAATTCTCTACCGACAATATGGATAATATTGGGCATATATGCTGGTTAGTACAGGGGATGCCACTGGGTATCGTGTTGGCAGCCAGTTGGCTCAGTATGCTTACAACTGCTGAAATCGCAGAAGAGATTGCTCAAGGTGCGGATTTTCTTGAGAGTGACATGGGTGATCTGCCTGCACGCCATCGTAGCCTTCGGGCTGTTTTTGAATACTCATGGAATTTGATGAGCAATCATGAGCGAGACACATTCATGAAACTATCCGTTTTTCGTGGGGGATTTACACGAGAAGCAGCACAGTCAGTTGCCAAAACCAATCTCAAAACCTTGATGAACTTGGCAAACAAATCCCTTATCAAGCGGAATGTAGATAGTGGACGCTACGAAATCCATGAACTTTTGAGGCAATATGCTTATGAACGACTGCAAACAAGTCATATGTTGGAATCAACATTGCAATCTCACATGACATACTTTGCCAAATTCA
>Ga0209475_10002378_pt1 | contig 19098 bp, 18 predicted proteins | sample tdDd471_FD_187128 | JGI IMG/M metagenome (GOLD analysis project Ga0209475, IMG submission 187128) | Marine sediment microbial communities from the Atlantic coast under amendment with organic carbon and nitrate - tdDd47.1 (SPAdes)... | ecosystem: Environmental > Aquatic > Marine > Coastal >... | reverse complement strand
CGAAGAGGTATTGCAAATTGAAGCTGTTGCTTGTAAAGACTGGTTGACAAACAAAGTTGATCGTTCGGTTTCAGGACGTATTGCGAAACAGCAGTGTGCAGGATCGCTTCAGGTACCATTGAATAATCTTGGTGCAATTGCATTGGATTACCGTGGTAAATATGGTTTGGCGACTTCATTAGGTCATGCGCCTGTACCTGCAATGGTTAATCCAGCAAAAGGTTCTCGTTTATCGATTGCTGAATCGCTGACCAACATTGTTTGGGCACCGATGAGTGACCAGATTAAGAGTGTGTCGCTTTCGGCAAACTGGATGTGGCCTGCGAAGAATCCAAACGAAAACTCTCGTTTGTATCGTGCGGTAGAAGCTGTTTCTGATTTTGCTGTTGAGCTTGGAATTAATATTCCTACAGGTAAGGATTCTCTTTCGATGACGCAAAAGTACAACGATGACGTAGTTTACTCTCCGGGTACAGTAATTATTACTGCTTCGGGTGAAGTTAGCGATGTTCGTAAAATTGTTGAGCCTGTATTAAAAGCGAATGATGACAGTCATATTTTATACATCGACTTTTCGAAAGATGCTAAAAAACTGGGTGGTTCTAGTTTTGCCCAAATTATGAATAAAATTGGAGAGGAAGCTCCGGATGTAACCGATGGAACTTACTTCAAAAATGCATTTAATACACTTCAGAAATTAATTGAAGACGAAAAAGTACTTGCCGGACACGATATCTCATCGGGTGGTATGATTACAGCTCTTCTTGAGATGTGTTTTGCTGATAATAATATTGGTGCATCACTTGATCTTTCTGCAATTGGCGAAGAAGATTCAGTGAAACTATTGTTCTCGGAGAATCCGGGTGTTATTGTTCAGGTTAAAGATATCGACGAGGTAGAGGCTGTACTTAACGAAAATGAAATTGAATTTGCTGTAATTGGTGAACCTACCAATAATGGTTTTATCGATTTATACAACCATGCTGAAAGCTTTACTTTCAAAGTGGCCGATTTACGCGACAAATGGTTCCGTTCTTCTTACTTGTTAGATAGTAAGCAATCGGGTAAAGAGTTTGCCAAATCGCGTTTCCAAAACTACAAATCAAACGAACTTAAATTCGAACTAAAAGACTTTATTGGTTCTTTCGATAGTTTAGGAATTAGCCCTGACCGTAAACCAAGCGGTATTAAAGCTGCTATTATTCGTGAGAAAGGTGTAAACGGCGACCGTGAAATGGCTTATGCCATGTATCTGGCCGGAATGGATGTGAAAGACGTTCATATGACCGACCTTATTTCAGGACGCGAAACCCTTGAGGATATCAATATGATTGTTTTCGTTGGAGGTTTTTCTAATTCCGATGTACTTGGTTCGGCTAAAGGTTGGGCAGGTGCATTTAAATACAACGAAAAAGCACGTGTTGCACTTGAGAAATTCTACCAGCGCGAAGATACATTGAGTTTAGGTATCTGTAACGGATGTCAGTTGATGGTCGAATTAGGGCTTGTATATCCTGAGCACAAAGAGATGCCAAAGATGCTTCATAACGAATCGCATAAATTCGAATCGGCTTTCTTAAGTGTTGATGTAATGCCAAATGATTCTGTAATGTTGAAGTCTCTTGAAGGCATGAGTATGGGTGTTTGGGTTGCGCACGGCGAAGGTAAATACCAGTTACCATACGAAGAGTCTAAATACAATATTGCGGTTAAATATAGCTACGATAATTACCCGGCGAATCCAAATGGTTCAGATTATAATACTGCAGCTTTGGTTTCGGATAATGGTCGTCACCTGGCAATGATGCCACACCTTGAGCGTGCTTTCTTCCCATGGCAGTGTGCCAACTATCCGGGAGATCGCCGTAAAGACGATGTTACTCCATGGATCGAAGCATTTGTTAATGCCCGTAAATGGATTGCAGATAAAACAAATTAGTAATGAATAAAGTGTAATTAATAATATAGCCACCTCGAAAGGGTGGCTTTTTTTATTGTTTAATGTTATAGTTTAAGCTAAATTTGTTTTGTTATAGAAAATTATTAATGTTGAAATTATAAGAAAAATGAAAAAGAATTTAATGTTACTTGTTTTAGTAAATGTCATTTTTGTGTTAGGAATAACTGCGCAAAATGAAAAGACCGAAACTCCTGAATTAATTAAAAGTAAAAAAGGTTATGTAATACAGCCTGAAGTAGGTGATTTTTCGATTAGTGCTGATGCTACTCCTTTTCTTAATTACCTGGGAAATATCTTTAATGTAGGAGGAAATACGGCTCCCTATTTTACATTTTCTGCACAGAATCCAGCAATGATTGGAGGAAAGTATATTGTGTCTGAAAATAAAGCGTACAGATTCGCGGCACGTTTTGGATATAATAATAATGTAGACCTGGATGGAAATGGAATTGATCCGGATGAGAAGGATAAGTATAAAGCTTCGGCATTACGTATTGACTTAATGGCTGGAATTGAAAAATCACGCACAATTCGTAACCGTATTCGCGCATATTATGGTTACGAGGCTATAGTTGGAATTACTCCTTTTAGTGGAATGAGTGAATTTGGAGGAGATGTTACTGGGAATTTGAAATTTGTTGATGGAAGTGACGACACCTTTAATAGAAGTGAATATGGCGGAAATCAATACTCTTTTGGCGGTGCCGGTTTAGTAGGGGTAGAATATTTTGTTGCTCCTAAAATAGCTTTGGGAGGTGAATTTAAATTAGGCCTAAGTGCATACTATGAAAGTAAGAGAGTTATTGAAATGCCGAATAATCAGGATACTGAGTATGTTTTAGGCGGATATGGTTTTGATTTGGATAATGCAGCCTCAGGGTCGATATTTATATCGATTTATTTTTAATGGGATATAGTATTTGAATATATATTATTGAATTAAAACGTTTATTATGAAATGTATAGCTACCAGGGCCTTCCCTGTTCTTTTGTTTGTATTTGCATTAATGCTATTTAGCTCTTGTGAAGAAGATGGTATTATTGTTAGTGAACATATTAAGCTTAAAGTAGAAAAAAACTCTGATAATGGAATGAAACTTACTTGGAATAAAGTTCATATATCCGATTATAGCCATTATGAAATTTATAGGTTTACAACGAAGCCAGATTTGTTGCATTTAGAAGAATATTATTATAGTTCCATCCACACAGTTTCTAACGAAAATCAGACCACATATACTGATTATAATTATCCAATAAGCGAAGAGTTATATTATGTTGTAGTTGCCAGATATCCTGAAAAGATAAGTAATATGGCCTCGGTTAAAATTGAAGGAGTTGAAACGATTGACCAAAATATTAGTAATGCTTTTTTTGATAATGGTTCAATTTATTATTTGAAATCATATTATAATGTATTAAAAAAGTATGATATTGCCAGCTCGGAAGTAACACATGAATTGGAGTTGGAAAGCGCCTATGGAGGTGTGTTTTGTATGTCTTCATATCAGGGTGAAAAAGAGTTGCTGCTTGGCGCTGGATCGTGGTTTTATGTTGTTGATGCTGTTAACTTAACAGTTAAGAAAAAGGTAGAATATAATAGTATGATTAACGGAATTGCTTCGGATAATTCAGGTCGAATATTTATCTCAACATACTATAATGGTATCTCATCAATTTTACGAAGTGACTTTTCAACGATTGGGAATTATGGTTCATATTATGATGAGTATAATCTGTTTTATCATGAAAATAGTTTGTACGCAATAGAGGACGATTCATGGGCTAGTTTTAATCAATTTGAAGTTCTAAGTAATGGCGCACTGCAATATCAAAATGGTGTAAATACCGGTATTAATGGTGAAAGAACTAAGTTTTTTCCCACGATAGAAAAATTTGTTTCAGCATATGATACAAAGGTTTTGGATTTATCAGGTAATGTAATTGGTTGTTTTGTATATTCAGATTATAATTCTGTTGCTTATGATGTTGAATATATTAATAGTAAAAACTGGTTCGCAACTGCAGGATATTCTGAAAAGAAAATTAAATGCTATAATGTAAATAATTTCCTGTTGGAAAAAACGTATAGTACCCTTGCTCAACCATATTATATTCATTTCTATAATAATATTTTGTATTCATTAGGAGGTAGCCAGGGCGGTAATTCAAACTCGTATATTCTTGAAAAAATTGAATTGAATTAATCGTACTTATGTTTGATATATAGCCATCCCAAATGGGATGGCTTTTTTTATTGTTTAATGTTGAATAAACAGGAGGGGCGACGAATGACGAAGACAACTGCTTTTTCAGCCCCGTCCTGTTTTGTGTTGCTGTTTCATTTTGTGAGTTTAAGCCGCAAATCAGGTTAGGTTAAAACCTGTTTTCCTTTAAGAATTCGCAGTTGCCCTTTTCTACATGTAAGATGGTAATTTCCCGATTTACCCTATTTGGAAAATTGATATTAGTAATTTTAAATTAAATGCTTCTTGGAGTAGGGTATATTTCATTTGGCTTTTATTAGCTTTAAACCGAAAACAGCCTTTAAACGAAATGGAAAGTTCTATAATTAGCCGGGTGCGGCGAAATCATAAATTGTTGGGTTATTACTTTATTGTAGGTGGTGTGTTGGGCCTTGCTGTTATGTTTATGGCTTATGCAGGAATACAGCAGTTTATATTGCCCCTGATATTGATTTTATCTGTTTCGGTTCTGTTTTTTGCCTTTTCAATTTATGTGGGAGTAAAACTCGTAAAAAATAACCTGGATGCTTCAAAATTGGCTTTCTACGTCCTGATTCCACAGTTAATACAAATTCAGATACTCGGTATTGGATTTAAATTTGTTTCAGGTTTTGGCTTGTTTTGTGGCCTAAATATGAACTCTCTATTGAGTAATTTTCTTTTTAAGTTTTCGCCGTCTGCTTTTCTGGTGCATTTAAACAGCGATCAGCAATTCTTTATATTTGGGTTTAATCTGATTGCTGCTATGTTGCTGCTGTTTCTGATTCGGCAACGGAAACTGGTAGCCACAGAGGTGAAGATGATGAATGGCTTTTTTGGGAAAGATAATTAGGCTTTGTCTTTTATTTATGTCGGTTGTCTACTTATCATTTATCACTAAAAATTTACCATTCACTGGGACTTATCATTTTTCAATTCACTAATCACAACTCACCACTCACCACCTTGTTTTTTATCAGCGCCCTAACCGGATTAATCAATCGTTCAATCAATCGCATATCTTCAGCTATAATTTCGGCAACACCACTCATCTCTTGCTGTAAGCTTAACTTTTTACCATAATTAGTAATCAGGTTTTGAGGTAAATCAACTTCCAGGTAATAAACATTCTCATCCGGAATTAGCGAGACCGATTTAACGGTAGTGCGAATCATGCCATATTCCATATATGGGTAGTTATCGAGCTTAATATTTACATTTTGTCCGGGCTTCACCTTTCCGGCACCGATAGCTTGTAACTGCATACGACCAATGATTTGTGAGCTGTCAACCGGTACAATTGTCAGTAGTTTTTCGCCTGCATTTACCTGTTGGTTTTGTGCCCATACTTTTGTAAAGCTTACCTCGCCCTTTACTGGCGATTCGAACAAATAAAGTTTTTCCCAATGGCGCAATTGTGCTTTCAGATTGAAAAGCGACTCTTTAATCCGGGTTCTTTTTTGCTCTACCTGTTCTTGCTTTTGCAATTGCAGATCCAAAATTTGTTGCTCGGCCTGGTTAATTTGAATTTCATTATTTACCAATGAATTTGCTGTGCTTTGGAAACTTACCCGCTTTTGAATATAGGCCATTTTAGATTGTTCCCACTCTACTTCTGAGATCACATCTTTCTTATAGAGACTGGAATCTTTTAGATACTGTTTTTTTACAATGGAAAGCTCTTTACTAAGTAGCGCTTTTTGTCGCTTTAGGTTTTTATGGTATTTACGATATGCTGAAATCTGTTTTTCGATACTGGCAATTTTATTTCTATGGTAATCCAGTTTAAAGAAATTTAAGTAGTCGGCCAATTGCGATTGCATCCCGGAGTAATAGGATTGAATATCGCCCAAAGAGAGTCCTTTATTGATTATTAAATCCTGAAGAAGCAAGGTGTCGATATTGGTAAAGTCGAAGTCCTGTAAAGCGCGCTTTAAATACAGTACATCGGTGTATTCGGCAGTGTTTTCTAATACGGCAAGGATTGCCTGCTCACCCACAAAGTCTTTCTCTTTTACAAACAGCTGTGCAATTTTCCCACTACTTTTAGCCACCAATGGTACAGGAGGATTACTGGTGGTAATGGTAACCTTTGCTTCCAAAATATAGGGCGATTTAAAGAAATAACTTCCCACGATTAATATAAGCAGGAAAACCGTCATTACACTAATCCCGGCACGTACCAGCCAGTGTGGTGGGCGGGTTAAAATTTCGTGAACCTCGGGACTTCGCAAATTTATGCTGTCTGTTTCCTTTTTCGTATTTATGTTGTTTTTATCTGACATTCTAATTAAATTATCAATTAACAATTAGTAATTATCAATTACTTAGAAGATTTAATTATGGAGAATAAAATCTTAAGTATTTCCTGACAATCATTTGATAATGATTTATGTTGTTCTGCTGAAATGAAATCTGTATCAAAAAGCAAGTTTAACCAATATTGAGTTTCTCTTGCTTCTTTATATGAAATAGCCAATTTATTTCTGAAATCTTTGCGAGAAATGCCTCCGATGGCTTCTTCTACATTAGCACCAACTGAAGTGCCACTTCTTAAAATTTGTTTTCCCAGTGTATATTCTTTTTTCTCTTCTTTTAAGAAAATATATAATTTAACAATACGAACACTAAAAGCATAGCTTTTCTTCTGAATAATATTTTCGCTCATTCTTTTATTTTTTAATTGCTAATTACTCATTGCTAAGAGCCTAGTTCCAGCTGATTCCTCACCAATCTATAATACTCCCCCTTCAGCTTTGTAAGCTCAGCATGATTTCCTTTTTCAACCATTTTTCCTTTTTCAAGTACGATAATCTGGTCGGCATTTTTAACGGTGCTTAAACGGTGAGCAATTACAACAACAGTACGGTCTTTAAAGAATTCGTCGAGGTTTTCCATAATTACCTTTTCGTTGTTGGCGTCAAGGGCATTGGTAGCCTCGTCGAGGAAAATATAATCAGGATTTTTATAAACCGCACGAGCAATTAAAATACGTTGCTTTTGGCCTTGCGACAAACCGACACCTTCGTTTCCGATTTTCGTATTGTAGGTAAGGGGCAGGCTTTCGATATGCTCCTGGATATTGGCTGTTTTTACCGCATACAGCAAACGTTCCTTGTCGATGGTCTCTTCGCCCAGGGCAATGTTGTTTGCAATGCTGTCGGAAAAGATAAAGCCGTCCTGCATAACGCTACCGCAGTATGTACGCCATTTCTTTTGCGAAAAGTTTTTAAGATTAACATTTTTGCCAAGGTTTATTTTCCCTTCCACCGGATCGTAAAAGCCTAAAATAAGTTTCATTAGGGTGGTTTTACCACTGCCACTGGTACCCACAATGGCCGTAACTTTTCCTTCGGGTATACTGAAATTAATATCCTCAAGTACTTTTGGTGAATGTGGACCTTCGTACTGGAAAGTTAGATTCTCCAGATCAATGGATTTTTCCGTAGGTAATATATCCAGTTTTGGAACATCGTCTTTCTCTTCGTCTTCTTTGTTGTGGATTTCGCCCAAACGTTCCAGGCTGATTTTAGCATCCTGCCACGAGCGCATAAAACCAATGGTTTGATCAATGGGACTGTTCATTTGTCCGATGATATACTGAATGGCCAGCATCATACCCAGGGTGATTTCTCCGTTTACCACAGCGGTAGCCGCCATAAAAGAAATTAATAGGTTTTTTACCTCGTTAATAAATACTGAGCCGGCCTGTTGGTACTGGTTTAATGCCATCGATTTCATATTAACCCGAAACAAATTGGCCTGTATACGTTCCCACTCCCAGCGCTTTTGGGTTTCGCAGCGGTTTAGTTTAATCTCCTGCATTCCGGTAATCATCTGTATCAGGTTGCTCTGTTCGCCCGACATTTGCGCAAAGCGTTTATTGTCCAGCTCGCGACGCTTTTTCATAAAGATGTTTACATACAGAATGTATAGCAAACTCCCCACAGCAAAAACAGCGAATATCTTTACATTGTAATAAAGCAATACCATGCTGAAAATTACCAGGTTTACCATGGAGAACAATATGTTCAGGGTGGTGGAGGTTAGGAAATTTTCAATACGGCTGTGGTCGCCAATACGCTGCATCAGGTCACCAATCATTTTGGTATCGAAAAAACCAATGGGAAGACGCATCAGTTTTGCAAGGAAGTCGGATATAAGTGAAATATTTATGCGCGTACTAATATGCAGCAATATCCAGCTACGTATAAAATCCACCGCCGTTTTACTGGCAAACAGAATCAACTGACCAACCAAAACCAGCTTAATAAAATTGATATTGGAGTTGGAGATACCAACATCGACAATGCTTTGGGTTAAGAAGGGAAGGATTAATTGAATAATACTTCCGGTTATAAAAGCCAGGAATAGTTGGTAAATAATTCGTTTGTGTGGCTTCAGGTATTTGAACAGGTATTTAACTTTGTCTTTCTTTAGCTCATCCCCTTCATGAGTATAGAAATCAGGTGTGGGGTCCAATAGCAGGCAAATTCCTTGCCCCTCTTCTTTGTCGGCCGTACTTAGCCAGCCTTTAATAAATTCCTCTTTGGTATATTTAATGCGGCCTACTGCCGGATTGGAAACATAAACCTTATAATCCTCTCCTTTCTTTTTAATCTTGTAAACCACAGCAAAGTGGTTTTGCTTCCAGTGTACAATACAGGGCAGGGGAGCTTCGGTGGCAAGTTTGTCGAAACCAATTTTAACGCCCATGGTACGAAAACCAATGGCTTCGGCTGCATCGCTAATGCCCATCATGGAAACGCCCTCGCGGGTAATATGAGACTTGTCTCGGAGATTTTGTAAGCTATAGCTTTTGCCATAATATTGCGCCACCATTTTAATACAGGTAGGTCCGCAGTCCATAGCATCGTACTGTTTATAGAAAGGGAATTTCATTTAGTGTTGTTATATTGCTGAGTAAAGATAAATTATTTAGGCAAAGTTTAAAACAGTAGTTTTAGGTAATTAAGATTTGAAATCTGTTTTTGAATTTAAATGCTATAACATTTTAGGTATTGCATCACCGAATAGCTATCGGAATCTTTATTAACAGCTTTACCTATTTGAGCCTTGTCTGGCTTTAATCAGGCCCTGAATAACTACATTCCCGAAATAAAAGTTTCTTCTTTTCGATGAACCGAATTAAGCAGTGTTTAATAACAAATTTAAAAAATAAAGTAAATTGTAATCACACCCTGTCAATTCCGTATATTTGGCTGTAATGAAAGAGGAAATAACATTTTATTTATTTCAGGTGATTACCTTTTTCGTTTTAAGGAATAACCTTTTAACAAGCTTGTACAACTTGAATATTGACAATGGGGAAAAAATTAGGGAAAAAGCACTTGGTGAAGATTGCCCGTGGAGAGAATAAATATGCAGAACAACTTTTATATGAGATTCTGGCTTATTTATTGGTTCAGCGAAAAGAGGTGTCGATTAGTGAAGTTGAGATTGAAGACATTGCGCAAACAGCCTTGTTTATGTTGATCTACAAGGAGCAAAACGTTGGAATAGAGTTAACGTCAGCTTTAAACACCTATGCGATTGCCATCGCGAAAAAACTTATGCTAAAGTATCTTCGCGACCGAAAACAGATGATTAGCTTAAATAGTCCTGACGTTCTTTTAAAACTGATTGAGGAAGAGCCGGAAAATCATCAGTTAAAGGAAGATAAATGGGTGTTGTACCATGAGTCATTTAAGAAGCTTAGCGCCGAATGTCAGAAGTTGTTTCGATTAAGCTATAAGAGAGTAAATCAGGAGAAAATATCCCAAAAAATGGGCTATGCATCGGCTAAATATGTAAAAATAAAGAAATCGAGATGTAAAGAGAAATTGATAACATTTATTGAAAACGACCCTACTTATAAACAGATTGAAGAAGATGACTAACGAAATTTTAGAATACCTAAACAATGCAATGTCCGATAAACAGCGAGCGGACTTTGAAAAACGCCTGGCCAATGATCAGGAGCTTCGAAGGAAGGTGAAACTTCATCGCGAGGTAGATATATATCTGGAGAAAGATGCGCAGATTGACGATCTGAAGAATCGTGTAAAGGGCATTCATATGGATTTGAAGGCTCGAAAAGCAAGGCAGAAAAAACGAAATTTAACGTATGTAATGGCTGCAGCTGCTTCTGTCATGATAATTGTCGGATCGATGTTTGCTTACCGGTATATTAGTTATTCACCGGCATATATTTATACACAAAATTACGAAGCATGGGATCCGGGAGCCATTACTCGTGGTGAAGATACTGATAAAAACCTGCGGACTTTAGTTGGTTATTATCACAAGGCCCAGTACCAAAAAGTTATTGACGATTTTGACCTGCTTACCGGTAACGTGGATTTTGATGCTTCCATTGGATTACTTAAGGCTTGTTCTCATATGGAGATTGAGGAGTACCAAAAAGCATTAAATGTACTTGACTCCATTGATGCATCCAACAGTACAATGCTTGGTGCAAATGTGAGTTGGTATAGCGGATTATGTTACCTTAGGCTAAAGGAATTTGAGCGTGCAAAATCATCCTTTGAGACTCTGCCTGCGATTAGTAAAAAGTACGGGCCAAAGGCTCAGAAGATACTTAAGAAAATAGGAAATAAGTAAGTTGTGAATCGTGATTAGTGAATGGTTCATACAAACTAATCACGATTCTTCTTTTTGCGATTAATTCTGATATAATATACTAAAGCTGCCATGACGATAGAAATAAAACCGGCTACCAGGTAGCGGTTGGGTTTCGAAGAATTAATTGCCACCGGGGCATCTTTCCCTGAAACCACATAGCCCGACCAGTAAAATGGGTGGGCTTCCATTCCGGAATGTTGCCTTAAATAGTGCCTTTTGGCTTCAGATAAACTCTTCGACTTGGTCCAATTCTTAAAAAGCCCGTTGTAAAAATAATCCATTACCGATGCGCTGGTTTTATCAGAAACCGACCATAAAGTGCTTAAGATGCTTTTGCAGCCGGCTTTAATAAAGCCCCTGGAAAGACTAAGCATACCTTCACCCCGGTTTAAATCGCCATATGCTGTATTGCAGGCACTAAGTACAACCAGTTCGTTATTTAATTTTAGCTGACTCACCTCCCAGGTATTTAGCAAGCCATCTTCAATAGTGTCGGCATCGGGAGTAAATACCAGCTTGGAGTATAGGGGATTTTTATTGTCGATTAGCGTGTGCATGGCACAATGTACTACCGCATAATTTCCCGATTCGTTTTTAAAGCTATATTCACTTGCGTCGCTGTCGAAATAATTTACAATGCTTGTTTTTCGTTTAATAGCCTTAACCTCTTCTTTTGCCCCAATAAGCTCGCCTAAACCATCGCGGGCATCGCGTAGCGCAAGGTATTGCGATCCTTCGTGCCCGGGTAATTTTTTGTAGCTGGGAGCATAGGACAAAATTCCTTTTAAAGAAGCTTGCTTTGATTCTTCTTCCTGGTATTTTAAAATTTCAATGGAGTTGGCATAGGAAATATCGAAATCGTTTACCAGGTAGTACAGGTTTGAATAATCCACCATTTTACCTGTGTAGGGCTTGCGGATTAAGGTTTCGAAAGGAATTAGGTTTAGCTCATTGTCGGGAATTATTAGCAAAGGTAAACTGCAGAAATACTTTTCAAAAGGTTTTAATAACTGCTTATACAGTGAATAGCTTAATTTATTAAATTGATAAAATTCCGCATCGGTAAATTTAATGCTTTTGGAATCGCCTATAAGTTTGCGATAGTTTGCAAGTTTGGAAAACAGGGAGTCGCTGTACTCAAAATGGTGGGTGTATATTTTCCCTTTGCTAATTAAAAAGGAGTATACTTTCTCATCAGAGATTACATATTCCAGTATTTGTTTCTTTTGCGATAACTGTTTTAAATAGTCAATATCCGGTTCCGGTAACTTAAACTTTTCGTAGTAATAGGCCGGATAATCCTTTTCAAGTTTTTGCTCCTTACGGTTTATTTCCTGTACCAGTCTGCTTTGTTCCAAATAGGCATTTAACAGAAGCGAATCGGGTACATGATATCTGTTTTCCAATCGGTATACTTTATCTTCAATAATCCGAAGTAAATCATGTAATGAGTCCGATTTTTGGACTTCATTTTTGGGGATATAACTATTAATTCTTGATTTCTCCCTTTTAAAATAGCGCAGCACCGACAGGTTTTTATCCAGTTCGGCATAGTAGAATGCCTTAAATAGTAGAGATTCATTTGGGCTTTGTTGGTAAACCCGGTCGATGGCTTCTATGGTTTTATAGAAGAAGTAATTATAATCCTGATTAAATTGAAGCTGATCCTTTTCAAAATGCTGTTTTCGGATAAAATTATTTAAACAGTAAACTGACTGTTCGCTATCTGCAAGTGATTTCTGAATTAGGGTTAAAGAATCCTTATTGTGATTGGCAAATTGGCGGTAAATATATGCTCGTAACTGTAACAATTTGCCCATTGACAAAATTATATTATTCTTTTGTTCAATACCTGGGTTTAGGTTAACCTTTTCGAGTAAATATGCCGCCCCAGAAATGTTATTTAGCTTTATGTAATCAAATGTAAGGCGATTAATAGCTTTGTAATACTCTTTACTTTTTAAATTAGAGTTGAAAATAATTCTCTCTAAATAGAATTTTGATTTGCTGTAATTTTTAAGACGCGAATAATTAGATCCTAAATAATAATTAAGTTTATTCTTAAATTCAATAGAGAGGCCGTTAGGAAAAAGGTACTGGATTTTATGAAGTTTGTTCAATGAATTTTTGTACTGTTTATTATAGAATAAGATTACCGCTTCCCAGTATAAAAGATATGACTGTTGTTTAGGTTTTAGATTGTGAAAATCCTGTCTTAAAATTTTAATAAAAGTAGTAGCCTCTGTAATTTCTTTGTTTTGAATTAAATCACTGACTATATAAATTCCCAGTTGAAAATAATCCTGATTGGTTGAATGATAATATTCTTTAAAATTTGCTTTGTAGTAATTCAATAGTGTGCTATTGCTTTCCTTTACCCGGTATTCAGCGTTTTGTTTGTAATGAGAAAGAACTCCCTGGATTTTTTGATTCTTAGCATAGGAATCTGGTTTCGAAAAACCTTCTGTTGAAAGTGAAATTAAAAATAGAATTAATAGAAAACGCCTCATAATTGCCTGAAATACTAGCCTGTGTAAAATAGTTTAGCCTTTTGCTGATTACCTTTTTTCAGCACTGGAATAAACCTCCGTAACCAAAAAAATGAAGTTATGAAGCGTTTATTTCAGAAACCTCAAGGTAAGGAAGTAAATTTTACCAAATTTTCCAAAAACAAAGTAGATAATTTAATTGTAATCCGAGGCGGTGAAAATCCACCACCGGAGGAAGATCCGGGAGATGATACACCTTTTGATATTCCTGATCCTAAAAAGCCCTAGCAAAAAAAATCGCAAAAAGGTGATTGCCTTTTTTTAAAAGAGGAATAAACCTATTAAAAGGATTTAAAAACCCAAATGTATTTATTTCTGATCGAAATATCACCGGTTGCTAATACTTGCTATAGTAGGCTAATACATTTGGAATTGTTTAGGTGTTGGTGCCGGTGGTATTTTAAATGAAAGGAGCATGCTCATTGAAAACAAATAAGGATGAAAATTTCATATGTGGGTTCCATACTACAGTTATTAATAATTATTTACGGATGAAAACAGAATGAAAAACTATTTTCTAAATACCCAGGCAAGTAAAAAAAATGAACATTTTGTTCATTTGGCTAATTGCACCCTGTTGCCAGAACTAACTAAACGCAGGTTTTTAGGCCGTTTTAAATCTTGTAACGATGCTATGGTACAGGCCAGGAGGGATTATATGAATGCCATTTGTTGCCCCTTTTGTTTAAAGGAGCCAAAAGGCATCAAAAAAGAAAATGTAAGTAAAAATCATTAAACATAATAAATCTTAACTGTACTTATGAGCCCAGTTCTGGATACATACAAATATTGGTTTAAGATAGGAAGCCTAAAAGTGCATTGTGGTGTAAGCTCGAATTTAAAAAAGAGTGAATGGTGCTGTAAATTGTCGCGACGCTATACCATTCACGAAGGAAAACGCTATTATTGGAAACTGGGATACATCGTACAGGAGGGCCCACCTTGCAGCCTGCAAGAAGCGGAAGAGTGGGAAGAAAAGAACAAGAAGCTTGTTATAGGAAACATTGAATAAATAATTAAAACCCATACAAGGAATAAACAATTAACCTTAATAATAACCCTAAAAAGTAGTAAAAATGAGTAACACAACTGACTTAGAAAACTTATTGCCCATAATCGAGGCGATAGACAGCAAACAAGTACAAAAACCCGACATGCCTGTTGATGTTTTTATGCAGGAAGCCGAAAACCTTTACCATTGGGCCATTGACGACAAGGATGAGTTGGCAGCCCGTGGTTTGAATCTTTCGATTCTTAATAGTATTCCGCGTGCCGCGGGTGCTTGTCGCGAAGCCGAAGCTCGTTGGTATAAGGAGCGCTATGCCAAGAGAGAGGCCGAAAAAGAGTATCGTGAAAGATCGCCTTTGGCTTATGAACTGCGCAACGACCTTGTTGCTGAGTTCGAATTTGCCTTTAATGGCGACGAAGCGCTTTTGGGCCGTGTAGCCGAAGTGCGCGACGGTAAAGGCCATGCCGATATGATTCAGGATCTGAACAACCTGGCAGTATTGGGGCGTGATAATATCGATAAGCTAAGCCTGATTAATTTTGAAGAAATTAAGCTTGACAGTGCCGCAATTATGTCGGATCAAATGGCCGATATACTTGCCCGCGCAAACGGTGAAAAGGCCGACGATAGTGTAGCCAAAACCCTGCGTGATAAAGCCTATACCCACCTTAAAAAATATGTTGATGAGGTAAGGCGGTATGGTAAATTTGTGTTTAGAGCAGATAAGGAACGCATTGTTGGATATTACAAGCATTATAAAATGGCCCATAACTAACAAGAAACGTTTGTGAATTAAAACTGGTGGGCATTTCAACCTGCCGGTTTTACCCTAATATCCCCACAAAGTGGGAAAACCTTTTTTTTCAGTGTAAACCACTATTTAGCCAGTGTGAAGCCTAGAAATTTCAGTGGGAACTACCTTTTAATATAGTGGGAAAAGTCAAAATAGTAGTGGGAAAGCATCGAAACATAGTGTAAAGACTAAAATTTTCGGTGGGATAAAGAAGGGAGATGGTGAGAAAGATTTACTGAGTGAATAAATGAAAAAGTTAAGAACCAATAATTAAAAAAATATAAAATGAAAGATATTATTTATGGAAATGTGATTAGTGTTGTTGACGGTGATACATTCGATCTGCAATTGACAAAAATTGATAAGAGGAATCAGGTACAATATAATAAAGAGGAAAGGATTCGATTAGCAGGTATTGATGCTCCGGAAATTAATACAGAGAAAGGAAAAGAGGCAAAAGTTGATTTATGGAATAAGATCTCCGGGAAAAAGGCAAAAGTTATAATTCAAGCAAGAGATACATACGGAAGGTTAATTGGAGATTGTGAATTTTATAATTAAATCCCAGTTTGATAGTGTTTTCAGAGTCGTTCTTTTTTGAGCGCCTTTGAAAATAATTTGTCATCAGTAAATCATAAGCAATAAATAATTAACGAAGAATAAGAAAAATTATGAATTATCTAGTAGTCCCGTTTGTAGCAAAAATTACGCATAAAGACACATCAGCAACAGTAGCAGAACAGCTACAGGTATTGATAGATAAGCATACATCTGATGGTTGGGAATTTGTTCGTTTAGAGAATGTAGAAACTCATGTAGCTCCCGATAATGGATGTTTTGGAATTGGAGCTAAGCCGGGTGTAAATACAATTTATAAAATGGCAGTATTTAAAATATGAAATACTTCCTGTTATCAACAATACGGTTGTATTGGATAATATTTCCGGCAAACAAAAGGCGTCCTTGTATTTTTGCAGAGAGTTGTTCGAAGTTTGTATATCGAATTACTGTTGAAGAAGGTGTGTGTAAAGGACTTTTAGCATTAAGAAAACGGTATTGCCAATGTAGACCAGGGTATATAATACATAAAGATGAAAATAGTGATTCATTTGAGCTATTCCTTAAAGATGGTAGTATTGTTAAAGAGGTGGAGATATCACAAACATTACTTTTACCGTATAAATCTCTTTTAATACGTCGGTCATCCTAAGCACGCCTGTCCGTCAACCGGATGGACTTAGGGATTTACAAAACAACAATAGTGATGTCATCCTGAGCAAGCCTGTCCGCCAACCGGTGGAACTAAGGATCTGATGAAGGGCTGGGAATGTTAAAAAAAATACTGGCTTTTGCTTGATAAGACCCTGAATCAATCCCGAAATTTTCGAGGACAGGGTGACAGTTGGTATAGGGGGCTGGTGTATATGTTGTGGGATTTCGGGTCAAGCCCGGAATGACACGGTACCCGGAATGACTGGTGTGTTTATCTTAATGTTGCGTTTAGTGAACTTGTATAAATAGAATTAATAATAAAACAATAGTCAAAGTATGATCCATAAAAACGTTATTAAAAAGCTACTGTTAGCAATCTTAGTTTTATGTTCGTATCAATTTAGTGTTTACGGACAAGAACAAATAGTTTCTTTACCCAATGGTAAAAAGATCGTACTGTATCCTGATAAGACATGGGATTATTATAAAGGTATAAGCTACGACTTCGACTTTTCTTCATTAAAGGATAATCAAATTCCTGCTTTTTTACGACAAGGTATCAAGGTTGATAAGTCAACTTTGGTTATTGCAGTTGAAATGCATTTTCAAGGATGGAGTTATACAATGCCAAGGCCAAAAAGCAGTCAGGCTCGTTGGGGAAATGGTGATGGTCGCACTACCTGGTGGAAGGGTTATTGGTATAATAGTAAAACTCAAAAGTATTCGCGAACAACACCCCAGAAACAAACAAATGGCTACTATTATGGCGATGGTCAAAATGATGCAGGATACTGGAGAAATGGAGGAAGCCCCCGGCGTCCTTCAAAAACTGACTGGTTGTTATCAGCAAGTGGTGGTATAAAACCATAATTGGGGAATTCTTTTTCTGGGCTCTCTTTTCCACCAATCGGCGAAACTCAAGATCTGATGAAGGGCTGGGAATTTTAAAAAGACCTTCGGCGTGTTTTATGAGACCTTGAATCAATCCCAAAGGTTCCCGTATATGTTAGTCAGTGTTCCTGTAAGATATGACGTTCGTTGCAATTGCCTGTATATAACAGAATACCCGTCAGGTTTTTAAAACATGACGGGTTTAGATAAATATTTTACCGCTTACATTGGTCAATAGTTCATATTATACTAATTTACTTGTTTTTGTAAATCAATACCTCCGCTCCAATTAAAGGGATGCTAAAATTCAAACACGTATCAAAATAAATAGGGGGATTTAATGGTTAACTCATCATTAGGTTAAATATAGTTTATTATGAAAGCTAAATTGTTGATCCTGTTTTGTTTTGTCTCCTGCTTTTATGTAATCTCTCAGGATACAATTTCCGTTGTTAGTGAAAAGAAACTCTATACATATCAAAATCCGTATCTGTTTGATGATTTTAAAGAGGGCGTGATTCTGTATAAAGATTCAAAATGGTTAAAGCAAAAGCTAAATCTTAATATCCTTAGCGGTAAAATAGAAATCGCTGCTGACTCTGCCATTTTAGAAATTTATAGGGGCGAATTAGTGAAAATGGTCTCTCTATCCGGTCGTTTTTATTATATCAGAAATAACCAGTTTTGTGAAGTGATTTTTGATGATAAGAAAGTGCAATTGGTAAAAGAGTATAATTTAGATCTTGTGGATTCAAAGTATTCTTTTGATCCCGAAGGGATGGTTTCAAAAACAGGGAGTTATTCATATAGTAATCATTTTACAAGCCGAAAAGTTGTACTGTGTAGTTTTAGAACAAAGTATAAGTATTTGGTGTATTTCAATGGGGCGTTTTATCCTGCAAATAAAAGAGGGATGAAAAGAATCTTTAGCTCCTATCGGCGGTATTTGAAACGATATTTGAAATATTCTGATATCGACTGGGAGGATGAGAATGACCTAAAGAAATTAATTGAGTATTTTAATTTTGTTCGTAAGAATTACGGTAAAAGCCTTTTTGTTATAGATAGAGAAGGAATGAATTTGGTTTAATTTATTGATTAAATGCATATCGATCAGATATAATGTTTCTCGGTGCATAGATCTTGTGTTTGCTAAAGGAAGAAAGTAGTTGCGCCGATTTTCCATTATGTTATTACTATTATAATATTACCATTCCTTCGGGATTGATATTGTTATAGGTAATCAAGAATTTTATACCTGATATCTCTCTAAACATCCGATGCGTTTGGCTCCTAAAGGAGATGATGGGGTAGCTGGTAGGAAAATGATTCTGAGCCCGGAACTTCCAACTGTTTTTTGCGTCTTCATTTTCTATAATGTAATCCTGTTAATCTGGTAAATCATGTCTAATAAAAACAGACAGGATTAATGATGATTTACATGATTTTTTAACGATGTAATAAATCTGAAAGTATGGATTTATTTCTGGAGGTAGTTAATTCAGAAAGCTGAAACAGAATCCGAAACTTTATACCTGATATCTCTCTAAACATCCGATGCGTTTGGCTCCTAAAGGAGATGATGAGGTAGCTGGAAGGAAAATGATTCTGAGCCCGAAACTTTCAACTGTTTTTTGCGTCTTCATTTTCTACAATGTAATCCTGTTAATCTGGTAAATTATGTCTGATAAAAACAGACAGGATTAATGATGATTTACATGATTTTTTAACGATGTAATAAATCTGAAAGTATGGATTTATTTCTGGAGGTAGTTAATTCAGAAAGCTGAAACAGAATCCGAAACTTTATACCT
>Ga0209475_10002377_pt1 | contig 19103 bp, 15 predicted proteins | sample tdDd471_FD_187128 | JGI IMG/M metagenome (GOLD analysis project Ga0209475, IMG submission 187128) | Marine sediment microbial communities from the Atlantic coast under amendment with organic carbon and nitrate - tdDd47.1 (SPAdes)... | ecosystem: Environmental > Aquatic > Marine > Coastal >... | reverse complement strand
ATCGCGGGCCAAGCCGAAATCCAGCACCTTCACGGTGCCGTCGGGGGTGAGCATGATGTTTTCGGGTTTGAGGTCGCGATGCACCACATCCTCGGCGTGGGCGGCCTCCAGCACGGCGGCGATCTGCAGGGCCACGTCCTGCCGGCCCCGGCCGTCCAGGCTGGACCGGGCCTGACGCAGGGTGCGGCCCTCAATGAGTTCCAACACCAGGAAGTCCCGGGTCTCGGTGGTGACCAGATCGTGGATGCGGCAGATGCCGGGGTGGTCCAGGCGGGACAGAAGGCGGGCTTCGCGCTGGAAGCGCTCGCGGGCGGTGGCGGTGAGCCGCCGTTCGGGGCGGATGGCCTTCAGGGCCACCTTGCGGCCCAGGGTCAGATCCTCGGCGGCGTAGACCTCACCCATGCCGCCGCGTCCGAGGAGGGACAGGAGACGAAAGCGGTCGCCCAGGTCACCGGGCAGAGACTCGAAGGTCTCACCCGCAACCGGTTGGGCCCCGTCAAGCGTGGGCGTATCGTGTCTGTCACGGTCATCCATGCCCGACATTCGCCACCTCCCCCCAAATATCAGAGCATTTTTGTATGAGATAACAGAGTAATGCTGTCGGGCCGGGTTCGCATCCCCGGAATTAGGGATGCCGTGAGAGGAAAATGGTTTATCCTGGAAGATATTTCGCGGCGGGCCCTTTCGGGAGGAAATCGATGACGGAGAAAAAGCTGTCCCGGTTCGAGCGCTATCTGACGGTGTGGGTCTTCGTCTGCATCGTGGGGGGCATCCTGCTGGGCCGGGCGGCCCCGGGCCTCCCGGTCCTGCTGAACGACTTTTCCGTTTACCAGGTCTCCATTCCCATCGCCGTGTGCCTGTTCTTCATGATGTATCCCATCATGGTGAAGATCGACTTCACACGCGTGGTGACCTCGGCCCGCACCCCCAAGCCGGTCCTGCTCACCCTCTTCATCAACTGGGTGATCAAGCCGTTCACCATGTTCGGCTTCGCCTATCTGTTCCTGGGCTACCTGTTCCGGGACTTCCTGCCGGGTACCGAAATCCTGGCCAGCGGGCAGGAGGTGGAACTGTGGCGCAGTTACATCGCCGGCGCCATTCTGCTGGGCATCGCGCCGTGCACCGCCATGGTTCTCATGTGGGGGTATCTGGCCCGGGGCAACGATGCGCTGACCCTGGTCATGGTGGCCATCAACTCCCTGCTCATGCTTCTGCTGTACGGACCGCTGGGAAGCCTCCTGCTGAACGTGAACGCCATGCCGGTTCCCTGGCGGACCATGCTGTTCTCGGTGGCGATCTACGTGGCGCTGCCTCTGGTGGCCGGGTATTTTTCCCGCAAGTGGATCTTCCGCTTCAAGGGTGAGACGTGGTTCAACGAGACCTTTCTGCACTGGCTGACGCCCGTGAGCATCACCGCCCTGCTGGTCACCCTGGTGCTGCTGTTTTCCTTCAAGGGCGAGGTCATCCTGGCCAACCCGCTCACCATCTTCTGGATCGCGGTGCCCCTCTTCCTGCAGACGGTGTTCATTTTCGCCCTGGGCTATTTCGGGCTGGCCCGGGCGCTCAAGCTGCCCTACGCCGACGCGGCGCCGGCCGCCATGATCGGGGCCTCCAACCATTTCGAGGTGGCCATCGCCACGGCGGTCATCCTGTTCGGACTCTCTTCGGGCGCGGCCCTGGCCACGGTGGTGGGAGTTTTGATTGAAGTTCCCCTCATGCTCATGCTTGTATCTGTCTGCAAGCGGACGTCGCATCTGTTTCCGGAGGCCTGAGCCCCGCGTGGCCGAGGCGCCTGGGTGGACAGGCGGACTGAGTGAACGGAGGGACGCATTTTGAATCCGGTACCTGAAGGATCCCAGATCTCGGTGGAAATCGAGGACGGCCTGCATAAACTCATCATTCCTCAGCCGTCCGGCGGAGTCGCGCGGTTTTTCGCGGCGGCCTTCCTGACGGTCTGGCTGGTGGGCTGGGCCTTCGGTTGGGTCAGTGCCTACCGGGGCCTCACGGCCAGCGGGGACCAGTCGGGCGGCTTCATGCTCTTCTGGCTGGTGGGCTGGTCCATCGGGGGAATCTTCGCCCTGGCCTTTCTCTTCCGTCTGGCGAGGCCGTCGCAACCGGAGACCCTGATTCTTTCCAGGCCCAATCTGATCTACGATACGGGGCTGGCCCCCTTGAAACTCTCCGGCTACGGGAACGCGCAGATCAAAACGCTTAAAATGCTCTTCGACAAGAGACAGCGCCTGGAATTCGACGCCACCCAACTGCGCACCCTGGCGCTGCGCGAGCACGAAGCGGGGTCCCGTCTCACCATCGATGTGGGCCACAAGCGCCTTGAGCTCGGGGCCGGAGCCACGGACCCGGAGCGCGAATGGCTCCACGCCACCCTCACCGACAAGTACAGGTTCTAATCATGTTTACCCACGCCATCTGCCGTCGGCCCGGAAACACCTTGGGCGCCGGTCTGACCACCGCCGATCTGGGTGTTCCCGACCCCGCCAAAGCCCTGGATCAGCATGCCGCCTACGTGTTCACTCTGGCCGAACTGGGCCTTGAAGTGACGGTCATGGATCCGGAGCCCGACCATCCCGACGCCCATTTCGTCGAAGACACCGCCATCGTCACCCCGGAGGTGGCGATCATCTGCCGGCCGGGACACTCCGACCGCCGCGGCGAGGAACTCAGCGTGGCCAAGGTGCTGGCGGCGCACCGCCTGCTGGAATACATCAACGCGCCGGGCCTCATCGACGGCGGCGACGTGCTGCAGGTGGGCCGCCATGTGCTGGTGGGCCTCAGCGAGCGCACCAACCTGGCCGGGGCCGAACAGCTGGGCGCCATCCTGGAAAGCAACGGCATGAGCTGGACGCCGGTGCCCGTGGCCGAGGGCCTGCACTTCAAGAGCAGTGTCAACGAAGTGGGGGAGTGTCTGCTGGTGACGTCGGAGTTCGCCCACCGGGAGGAACTGGCGGGCTACGAGAAAATCATCGTGCCCGACGACGAGGCCTACGCCGCCAATACCCTGCGCATCAACGACCACCTGATCATGCCGGCGGGTTATCCGAAAACCCGGTGTCTGCTGGAGCCGCTGGGCCTGCCCATCACCGAACTGGACCTGAGCGAGATGCGCAAGATGGACGGCGGACTCACCTGCCTGTCCCTGCGCCTGTAAGCCGAGGGGGCTTTGGCAATCATACCAAGGAACAAGGAGGCAAACATGAAGCGTTACGGAGCGGAATTCATCGGGACGTTCTGGCTGGTGCTGGGCGGCTGCGGCAGCGCGGTGCTGGCGGCGGCCTTTCCCAACGTGGGGATCGGGCTGCTGGGCGTGTCCCTGGCCTTCGGCCTGACGGTGCTGACCATGGCCTTCGCCATCGGCCACATTTCGGGCTGTCACCTGAATCCGGCGGTGTCGGTCGGCCTGTGGGCCGGCGGACGGTTCGAGGCGAACCAGCTGGCCCCCTACATCATTTCCCAGGTGCTGGGCGGCATCGCGGCGGGCGGGGTCCTGTTCCTCATCGCCAGCGGTCAGGCCGGGTTCGACGTGGCCGCAGGCTTCGCCTCCAACGGCTACGGCGACCACTCCCCGGGCGGCTACTCCATGGTGGCAGCCCTGGTGTGCGAGGTGGTCATGACCATGATGTTCCTGCTGGTGATCATGGGGGCCACGGACAAGCGCGCGCCGGCGGGCTTCGCGCCCATCGCCATCGGCCTGTGTCTGACGCTCATCCACCTGATCAGCATTCCGGTGACCAACACCTCGGTGAACCCCGCCCGCAGCACGGGCGTGGCTGTCTTCGTGGGCGACTGGGCCGTGGGCCAGTTGTGGATGTTCTGGGTGGCGCCCATCGTGGGGGCGGTGCTCGGCGCGGTCATCTACCGTTTCATCGGATCCGAATCCGACTGACCCGGATTATCGCGGAGAGCCTCCCGGTCCTGAACCGGGAGGCTCTTTTCTTATCGACCCCGGGATCGCTCCCGGCCAATGGCGCTTTTCCCAAAAATCCTTTTCTTGCCTTAAGCAGTCGCCCCATGGGCCAAGAAGACGGGCGCCTGCCACCCGTGTCCAAACTTTCTGGTTTTCGGAAAAGGAAAAACCCATGGCCAAGCCGGTGATAGCTGATACTTCCCCCAAGATTGTGAGTTTGGACAAAGGAAGCGAATACCATTACTGCACCTGTGGAAAATCCGGGAACCAGCCGTTCTGCGACGGGTCCCACGCCGGGACGACATTCACCCCCCTGGCCTTTCAGGCGGAGGACGACACCGGCTTCTTCTGCATGTGCAAGCATTCCGCGGGTGCGCCCTTCTGTGACGGCAGCCACAAGCAGTTTTCCGCGGACGATATAGGCAAGGAAGGCCCCGGCCCAACCCGGGATGCGGAGGCGGTTCCCCAGGCTGTTCCCACGCCGGAGGAACCCACGGTGGCCCTGATTCATCAATTGGCCCGGGACGGTCTTTCCAAACTGGGGCACCACGGCCCCATGACATCGATGGGCGTGCCGCGGGACCAGCTTCCCCACTGGGACGACATCCAGGTCATGGTGGCCCAGATGGCCACCAAGCCTCTCATGGAGGACCGCCCGGTCGGGACTGAGCTCGTGATCGGACCTCGGGCCAGGAAGCCCCTCACGCTCTCCATTCCCCTTTTTGTGTCCGACATGAGTTTCGGCGCCCTGTCCGAGGAGGCCAAAACCGCTCTGGCCCGGGGGGCCGAACTGTCGGGAACGGGAATCTGTTCGGGGGAGGGCGGCATGCTGCCCGAGGAGAAGGCCGAGAATTCCCGCTATTTCTACGAGTTGGCCAGCGCGAAATTCGGCTTCACCGAAGACCTTCTCGAAAACGTGCAAGCCTTCCACTTCAAGGGCGGGCAGGGGGCTAAAACGGGTACGGGTGGACACTTGCCGGGCAGCAAGAACATCGGCAAGATTTCCCAGGTCAGGAACATCCCGGCCGGGAAACCGGCCGTCTCGCCGCCCACTTTTCCCGATCTGTCCAGCGTGGATGACTTCAGGCGGTTCGGAGACAGGGTGCGTGAGGTTTCAGGCGGCATTCCCATCGGTTTCAAGCTGAGCGCCAACCACATCGAAGCGGACATCGGGTTCGCCATCGAGGCGGGGGCCGACTACATCATCCTGGATGGGCGCGGCGGCGGCACCGGGGCGGCCCCGTCGATTTTCAGGGATCATATCAGTGTCCCCACGATACCCGCCCTGGCCCGGACCCGGCGCTGCCTGGATGAATTGGGGGCCACCGGGAATGTCACCTTGATCATCACCGGCGGGTTGCGCATGCCCATTGACTTTGTCAAAGCGCTGGCCCTGGGTGCCGACGGCGTGGCGGTTTCCAACAGCGCCATGCAGGCCATCGGCTGCGTGGCGGCCCGGATGTGTAATTCCAACAATTGCCCCGTGGGGATCGCGACCCAGAAACCTGAGCTGCGGCAAAGGCTGGATGTGGGGGCCGCCGCGCTGCGACTCGGGAATTTTTTCGACGCTTCGGTCGAACTCATGACCGTGATGGCCCGGGCCTGTGGACACGACCACCTCAACCAGTTTTCCCAGGCCGACCTGGCGACCTGGGAGTGGGAAATGGCCATGCTGTCGGGGATTCGGTACTCCGGCGTATCGCCGGTGACCGGCCGACTCAGCCCTTCTTGATCAGGCCCACCAGCCACAGCAGCACGATGGCGCCGATCAGGGCGGTGACCAGGGACCCGATGAGTCCGCCGGCGGTGAGTCCGAGCAGGCCAAAGAGAAGTCCGCCCAGGAAGCCGCCCACAATACCCACGATGATATTGCCGAGCAGGCCGAAGCCGCGGCCCTTCATGATTTTGCCCGCGAGCCAACCGGCCAGCGCGCCGATCACCAGAAACATCAGAAAATTCATATCAGTCTCCCCGAATAATGATGTCAGGCCGGAACATCGGCCCGTCCCCTTGGCTTACGGTTGTTTTCCGTCCGTGCAGGGTAACAAATCGGGGCGGAACCGTCTGCGGTCAATTGACGAGGGAAATTATTGGGATTCGCAATTCGCCGGTAATGTGTTTCCTTAGACGGTGATTTTCGTGTTTCATTCATTTCCTCGGTGTACGGAGTTTTTTCATGTCCAATCCCGCACAGGGGTTCAGCGAGCTGGACCTGGCCGCCCCCCTTGTCAAAGCCGTCACCGAGCTGGGGTATGAATCCCCGCTGCCCATCCAGGCGGCCTGCATCCCGCCGTTGTTGGCGGGCCGGGACGTGCTGGGTCTCGCGCAGACCGGCACCGGCAAGACCGGGGCCTTTGCCCTGCCGCTTCTGTCCAAGGTGGATCTGAGCCTGAACGCGCCACAGGTGCTGGTGCTTTGTCCCACCCGCGAACTGGCCATCCAGGTGGCCGAGGCGTTCCAGGCCTACGCCCGCTATCTGAAGGGTTTCCATGTGCTGCCCATCTACGGCGGCCAACGCTATTCCTTCCAGTTCAGCCACCTGCAGCGCGGTCCGCAGGTCATCGTGGGTACGCCGGGTCGTGTTCAGGACCACATCAACCGCAAGACCCTCAAGCTGGATCAGATCAAAACGGTGGTGCTGGACGAGGCTGACGAGATGCTGCGCATGGGCTTCGTGGACGAGGTCGAGGCCATCCTCAAGGAAACCCCGGCCGACCGGCAAATGGCGCTCTTTTCCGCCACCATTCCGCCCCAGATCAAGCGTATTTCCAAGCGGTACCTGAAGGACCCGGAAGAGATCCGGATCGAGGCCAGGACCACCACCGCGGACAACATCGAACAGGTGTATCTGGTGGTGCCCAACGCGGCCAAGTTCGAGGCCCTGGCGCGCATCCTGGAAACCGAGTCCTATGACGGGATCCTCATTTTCTCCCGCACCCGCATCTCCACCACCGAGTTGGCCGAAAGGTTGGCGGCGCGCGGTTTCGACGTGGCCGCCCTCAACGGCGAAATGACTCAGCAGGCCCGGGAGCGCACCATCAAGCGGTTGAAGACGGGCAACGTCGATATCGTGGTGGCCACCGACGTGGCGGCACGCGGTTTGGACGTGGAGCGCATTTCCCTGGTGATCAACTACGACATTCCCGGCGATTCCGACTCCTACGTGCACCGTATCGGCCGGACCGGCCGGGTGGGACGGTACGGGAAGGCCATTCTCTTCGCCAGTCCCCGTGAACGGCATCTGCTCAGGTCCATTGAGCGAGTCACCCGTCAGCCCATCAAGCCCATGGAGATGCCCAGCCACGACGCGGTGACCCGCAAGCGGGTGGAAAAATTCCGCGACCAGCTGTCCACCCTCATGATCGAGGAGCCCCAGGCCTTCTTCCAGGACCTGACCTTCGAACTGATGGAGGAGTTGAACATCGACATCCTGCAGTTGGCGGCCGGGGCCATCTGCCTGGCCCAGAAGGACCGGCCCCTGCAGGCGGAGAAGACCCGGGATCTGGTCAACGCCAAGTGGGATGATCCGCGGCCGTCGCGCAATGATCGCGGACCGGGCCAGGGACGGACCAGCCGCAAGATGACCCTTTACCACATTCAGGTGGGGTCCGAGGACGGGGTGGAGGTGCGCAATATTCTGGGCGCGGTGACCAACGAAACCGGTCTGCGCGGGCGGTTCATCGGGCAGATCCGAATCCACCCGCACTATTCGACCATCGAATTGCCGGACGACATTCCGCCCACCATGATCGAACACCTGAAGAAGGTGTTCGTGGGCGGCAAGCCCATGCAGATTTCGCGGAACCGGGGCGCGGGGCCCCGCAGTGATGGGCCGGTTCGTCCGTCGCGGAAGGTGAGGCCCAAGAAACCCAAGAAGCCCAAGGCCCGGAAACCGGCGGCCAGTGCTGCCAAGGCCGGCAAACCCAAGAGCAAGCCGAAACCCGAATAAGGGCTACAGCGACAACTTCATCATGCCCGCCAACCCGCGTACGAATCCGTTCGGGGGCGGCAGCAGGGCGTCCAGTTCCTCGGGTGTTTCGATCCACTCGCACAGCCCGGGCAGCAGCAGGAAATCCAACAGGCCGTGGAGGCTTTGCCAGCCGCCCAGCAGCAGGTTCACTTCGCCGTCCATGACCATGCTGCGATAGTCCATGTTGGTGCTGCCAACGGTCAGGTAGTACACCATTTCCTCCCGCTCCCGGTCGTCCATGTCCGCCAGCATGTTCTCGATCAGGGTGGCCCAGCCCTTGGCCATCAATTCGGGGTACTTCTGGGCGTCGGGGGGGGCCTGTCCGCTCCCGGTTTCGACGCTCTGGCTGGCCAGATATTCAATAAAAGCGCGAATGATGGGCGCCATCTCAGGCCGGGCCATCAGTTTGCGGTAGGCGTGGCCCGAGGAGAAGAAATTGGCCTTGAGGTGGATCTTGGGCAGAATTGTCTCTTCCGAGGACAGGTAGGATTCCTGGTAGCCGAGGGAGTCGAGGACAGTCTGGACGGAAAGTCCCTGGGCCGTGACCGCCGGGTTCTCGGGCCACACGCGTGGTCCCCACGCCGGGGTATTCTCATGGGCCTGCCGGAAGCGGCCGGCGATGTCGCCCACACCCTGCCGGGGCGCATAGAGCCCCACTTTCAGCAATCCGTTCCGGGCGTCGATCTGTTCCGCCATTTCGGACGAGAAAACCAGCAGGCGTCCCAGCAGCCCATGGGCCCGGGCCAGGGTGGGCGGCGCCCCGCTCGGCGCCGAATCCTTGGTGGGCGCGATGATCATGACCTGGCAGCCGCGCAGGGCGCTGCCGGCCAGCATGGACGCGTACACGTAACTCTGCCACAGGGAGTCGGGAACCTTGAGCACGGATCCGGCCGGCATGAGGGTGTAGAGGATGGCCTTGGACACGTTGACGGGCTTCTGGTGGAAGCCGGTCTCGTTGTGGAGCTGAAGGACCTGGCCCCGCGTGTCCATCCACACAGGGGTGGCGGCGGCGTGTTCCGACGCCACTTGCGTGTCGTAGTCCAAGGGCTTGGACCGCTGCCGCAGCGGAAAAGGAATTTCCGTGGTTTCGTAGCCCTGGGCCATGAGCAGGCCCCGGGCGGCGTCCTTGGTGGCCAGGGCCCCGGGACCCTGGATCATGATGGCCCGGTCCTCCCAGTTGGCGCCCACATAGTGTTCCCCCACGCCCATGCCCGTAAACATGGCCATGCCCTTGAAAGGGTCCTCTTCGCAGACGTCGTAAAAGGCGATCTTTCGGTGGTCCCGCATCATGTTATCCGGAATGGGCATGATCCCGGCCACGTGCCAGCTGAAGAAGGACGGATCGGCCGGGTTGGTGATGTTGACATGCACCTTGATGCGGTTCTTCAGCCAGTCGTCGCCGTACTGGCTGGCGCCCAGTCTCAGTAACCGGGAGCCGGCCGCGGCCTCGCGCAGGCGGTCCTGGGTGGCGGCGAGCCGGGTTCCCCATTCCTCGAAACCCTTCGGCAGGTCCAGGGTGTAGTCCAGCGGGTCGGAGAGCAGACGGAGCCAGAAACGGGCCTTGTTGATTTCAAAGTAGTGCTGGTCCAGAAGGATGAAGTACTGAGGCAGGGTCCCCGTTTCGTCGTAGGCCTGCACCCGCTCGATGAGGGCCTCCAGATAATTGAGGGTGTGGGCGAAGGCGATGGCGTCGGGGTTGCCCTGGCCGTTCTGTCCGCGGTAGTCGTGAATCCACAATACGTGGTAGTCCTCGGCCAGGCGCACCGACCGCGCCAGTTCCCACTGGAACTGCTCATTGGCCAGGTACCAGACCCGATTCTCTTCGGTGAAGGGCTGCTCCACCGAGCGGGCGATGATGTCGTTCAATTCCTGCTGCGTGTCGTGCTGGTCCGGGGTCAGGGCCAGTTGCAGGGGTAACCATACGAAGCGGGAGTCCTCCCAGCGGTCCTTCAGGTGTTCACGGTTGGCCTCCATGATGTCGCACAGGGTCTGGAACACGAAGAAGACCGGGCGGGCCTGAGCTTCGGGAACCTCGGAATCGGCCAGGACCCAGCTGGCGAATTCGGTCTGGGCAATGGCGACCATATCCACCAGGGAGTCGTCCTTCTTGCGCTGTCCCAGCAGGAAATTGTAGGGAATGAGCACTTCATCCAGCAGGAAGTGACGGGCTTTGGTGGAAACGATCCGGCCTTCGGGCGTGATCCGGTCCGCGCCGAGGGCCTGGGAGAATGCCAGGTCCAGGGCGGCGTGGTAGGCGTCGATTTCGGCGGGCAGGGTGTGGCCGTCGGGGAAAGCGCTGTCCACCGTGGTCATATGTACTTTCAAACTGTCGCAGATGGGGCCCATGACCTCGCGGGGATCGGCACCGGACGGCTCGGCGAATGGCAGGACCAGATCGCTCACCCAGCGGGCACGTACGGCCAGGTCGGCCAGGGTGTCGTCGAGGTGGGTGGTCGCGTCGGTGGGGGTCAATCTTCGGGGCGTGCGTTTGGCCAGCCTCACATTGTCGGATTTGGGGCGGGTGGCGCCGATGTTGCGTCCCCACAGGGGAACGTTGATGCCCAGGCCGAGGCTGCCATCGCGTCCCGGCATCCAGCGCAGGGCCAGGGTGGTGCCACGGCCCACGATTCCGCCCCGCTTCAGGGGCAGATTCAGTTCCAGGAGGAAGTCCAACAGTTCGTCGGATCCGTTGTAATCCACGCCGGCTCCGATGTAGAAACTGGGGATTTCAAAGAGGGCGCGACCGCCCCCGTCGAACTCGGAGTTCCGCAGGCCAAGGTAACCCTCAAGCCGCAGCGCGCCGATGCCAACCACCGGGCTGCCCAGATCCCGGGACAAGCCAAGGTCGTAGTAGCCTGCGTACTGGCTCACGCCGTCGGTCTTGTAGTGCTGGGTTTCCAAGCCTGATCGCCCCTTGTAAACAGGGGGCATGCCCAGGGAATAGGTGGTTCCGCCCTGCCTGGGGGGAAGGTCGCGTTCGGCTTGGGCGGGGGCTGACCACAGCAGGCAGACTGCCATCCCGCAGGCAATCATCCACGGCAGGGGCTTGAGATGGCGGGCGGGCATGGCGGACTCCTATCAAAAAGGTATGGGTCGCAGCGACAGCTTACCCCAAAAAACGACCACAGGAAATCCGGTTCTTCTGGCATACTCGCGTCAGGAGGTGGCGACGTGACGAATATCAAGCGACGGAATTTCCTGAAGGCGGGAGGCGCGCTGGCCTTGGCCGGCCTGGCCGCGGGCGCCCGGGAGAGCTGGGCGTTTCCCGAGAGCGCGCCGTCCACGGTGCGCCTCATGGGGGACGGGTTGGGTCTGACGCCCCGGGAATATACCGACCAGTTGACCCGTTTGGTGCAGGCCGAGGACCTGGTGGCGGACGTCTACGCCACCGGCGGGGTCATCGAACGCCTGGAAGAGGTGTTCGCCCGGATACTGGGCAAGGAAGCAGCCGTTTTTCTTCCCACGGGCACCCTGGCCAATCATGTGGCGGTGCGTCGGTTGGCCGCCGGGCGCCAGCGGGTCATCGTTCAGGCGGACAGCCACCTCTACAACGACGCCGGGGACTGCGCCCAGGACCTGAGCGGCCTGACCCTCGCGCCGGTGCACGGGGACTTCAACCGCGCATCCATCCAGGCCGTCCTGGACCGGACCGCCGCCGGACGCGTGAAGACGGAGGTGGGCGCCATCTCCCTGGAGACGCCCTTGCGCCGCGGCTTCAACAGCACCCACGCCCTGAATGATGTGGCGGACATTGCGGACCTGGCGCACCGGCAGGGCCTGGGCCTGCACCTGGACGGCGCCCGTCTTTTCATGCAGGCCGCCCACTTCGGGGAGTCGCCGGCGGACTACGCCGCGCATTGCGATACGGTCTACATCTCCCTGTACAAGAACTTCAACGCCGCGGGGGGCGCCATCCTGGCGGGGGAGGCTTCCACGCTGGCGGATCTGCGTCACGAGCGCCGCATGTTCGGCGGGTCGCCGGCTCACGTCTGGCCCATGGCCGCGGTGGCCTTGCTGCATGTGGAGGACTTCGCGTCGGGATATCAGGCGGGACGGGAAGTGGCGGTCACCCTGCGTGCCAAGCTGCAGGGCGATTGGCGCTTCAATTTCGAGACCGTGCCCCGGGGGAGCAACAGCTTCTGGCTGCGCCTGGATGGCGTGGACCCCGCCACGCTGGTGCGCAATCTGGCGGCGCAGGACATCCATCTCATCCCGCCGCGCCCCGAGTGGGAGGGTTTGCTGCTGATGGTCAACCCCACTTGGGCCCGCACCACGGCCGGTGCGCTGGCCGAGGCCTTCCAGGCGGCGGCCGGGACCTGACCGGGGTCGTCTACAAGCACCAGGGCTGCCGTTGCCGGTAGGTCAGGGAGCGCCACACCCATTCCAGGGGTCCGAACCGGAACCGGTTCAGCCACCACACGGACCCGGCCATCTGCACCGCCCACACCGTCAGACACACCGCCAACAGAAAGGTCCGGCTCTTGAGCCCGAACAGGCCGAGTCCGTAACCGAAGAAGATCAGGGTGCCGATCACGCTCTGCAGGATGTAGTTGGTGAAGGCCATGCGACCCAGGGCGGCCAGGCCGCGCTTGAGCCGGGTGAATCCGTCGGACTTGACCAGCAGCATCATGGCCGCCATGTAGGCCGTGCCCAGGGTGAGGCTGCCCACCTGGAAGGCGAGGGTCAGTTCCCGCCCGAAGACGAAGTAGTCGAAGCCGCTGTCCATATAATACCAGGTGCCCCAGAGGCTGACCGCAGCGCCCGGCACGCCTGCGATCAACAGGGTTTTCAGGTAGGTGGCGCGGGCCAGGCGGGCGGCCAGGAAGCCGTTGCGAATGAGCAGAACGCCCAGAAGCATGAGTCCGCTCACGCGCCACAGTGTGAAGGTCCACAGGCCGCTGGTTTGGCGTCCAAAGGCGACCTGGAACCGCGCCGGGGTCTCTTCCAGCCAGGTGCCGCCGTTGGCTTGCCGGGCGGCGCTGAGGGCGTCGGCGTCGGGATTCCACCAGGCCAGGGCGTCCACCGACATCTCGCGCTCGGCGAAGAGGCGGGGCAGGTCAGGGAGCAGGGGGCCGAGGATCAGCAGGATCGACAGACCCCACAACACGCGCGCCGGCAGATTCCGCAGAAAGAACACCGCGGCGCCGCAGACGGCATACGTCACCAGGATGTCCCCGTTCCAGATGAGGTAGGCGTGCATAAGGCCGAAGATCAGCAGCCAGCCCATGCGGGCATAGTGGGTGCGGGCGGGACCTTTGGCCAGGGCGGTGGCCGAGCGACTCATGAGGTAAAGGCCGGCGCCGAAGAGCACGGAAAAGATCATCATTAGCCGCTGTTTGACGAAGGTCAGCGACAGGATCCAGATCCACTTGTTCAGCCCGGTGAAGTCGCCGTGCACCGTGGGGTGATAGCGTTCAATGGCCGGGGTGGAGAAGTAGTTGATGTTGATGAGGAAGATGCCCATCACGACGAAGCCGCGCAGGATATCCAGGGCGTCGATGCGGCGCGGGGAAATGTCGGTCATACCGTCTTTCACCTGCTTCTCGGGGGATGGTGGGTCAGTCGGTGGGCCCCGTTTCGGAGGCTTCGCCATTATACATGCGCTCGATGATCCGGCGATATTTTTCGGAGATCACCTTGCGTCGCACCTTCAGGGTGGGCGTGATTTCCCCGGCCTGCTGGGAGAATTGACGGGCCACCAGGGTGAAGCGCTTGATCCGTTCGAACGAGGCCAGGTTCTGCGAGGCTTCGCGGATGCGCTGGGTGTAGAACTCCACCACTTCGGGCATTTTGATCAGGTCCTCGTCGGTGCGGAAGGGGAGTTTCCGCTGGGTGGCGAACTCCCGCAGGTTCTCGAAGGCGGGAACCACGATGGCGCTGATGAATTTCTGCTTGTCGCCCACCACCGCGAGCTGGTCGATATAGTGGTCCTGCCCCACCAGCGTCTCGATGCGCTGGGGCGCCACGTTCTTGCCGCCGGCGGTGATGATGAGGTCCTTGATGCGGTCGGTGATCACCAGGAAGCCTTCGGCATCCAGGTGGCCCACGTCGCCGGTGCGGAACCAGCCCTCGGTGAAGGATTCGGCCGTGACCTCGGGCATGCCGAAGTAGCCGCTGGTCACGTTGGGGCCGCGCACCTGGATCTCACCGGTGTCCACCACGCGGATCTCCACGTCGTCGATGGGCTTGCCCACCGTGCCGAACTTGAAGTCCCCCGGCGAGTTGCACGTGAGCATGGGGGCGGTCTCGGTGAGTCCGTAGCCCTGGCACACCAGCAGGCCCACCTTCAGGAAGAATTTCTCGATGGACTGGTCCAGGGGCGCGCCGCCCGAGGACAGGAAGTTCTTGGGGCCGCCCACCAGGTTGCGGATCTTGCCCAGCACCAGCTTGTCCGCCAGGCGGTACTGCAGTTTGCGGCCGAACGACGGCAGCACGCCGGCGTAGTGGCCGGTCCACCAGCCGTCGCCCACGCCCAGCGCCCAGTTGAACAGCTTGCGCCGCAGGGGGGGCGCATTTTCAACCTTGGCCAGGATGGCCGCGTAGATTTTCTCGTACAAACGCGGGGCGCTCACCATCACGGTGGGACGCACCTCCGACAGGGTGGCGATGACCAGCTTGGGATCGCTGAGGATGGTGTTCACCGCGCCGCAGAAATGCACATAGCTGGACCAGCTGCGTTCGTACACGTGGCTCAGGGGCAGGAAGCAGAGCGAGGTGTCCTTGGCGCCCACGTCGAAGCGGTCTTCCAGGGTGCTGTGCTGGTTCACGAAGTTGTTGTGGCTGAGCTGCACGCCCTTGGGCTTGCCGGTGGTGCCGGAGGTGTAGATCAGGGTGGCCAGGTCGTCGCCCGCGGTGGACTCACGCCGGGTGGCGATTTCGCCGGCGATGTCCGCGGGGATGACCTCGGGCATGAGGTCGGACCAGGTGAGGGCCCGGCCGTCGGCCTGGAAGCGGTCGTCCAGCACGCCCACCTTTTCCAGATCGTCGCACTGGGCCAGGGCGCCGCAGGCGGTGTTGTACTCGGCGGCGGTGCCGGCCAGCAGGAGGCGGGTGCGCGCGTCATCCACGATCTGGGCCACCTGATCCACGGTGCAGGTGGCGTAGATGGGCACGGTGATGGCACGGATGGACATGATGGCGTAGTCGGCGATGAGCCACTCGGGCCGGTTGGGCGAGAAAATGGCCACCCGGTCGCCCGGCTGAATTCCCTGGGCCACCAGGCCGGCGGCAAAGCGCTCGATGGCGTCGGCCATTTCCCGGTAGGTGAACTGGCGCCACTGGCCGTCCTGCTGGTGACGCAGGGCGATCGTGTCGCCGTGCCCGCGGGCGGCGGTGAGGATTTCCAGACCGAGATTTCGCATGAGGAGACTCCAGACCCGAGGACAGAGACGGCACGGGACATTCCAACCATACTCAAAAACGGCCGAATCTCCCAATTTCAACACAACAAGAGCCCGACCGGGGCCGGGCTCTCGGGTGGTTGCAGGGAGTATACATTACTCCGGCGCGGGGGATTCCTCTTTTTTGGCCGCCGCCCGGGGAGAGTCTTCCATGTCCCGGAGGTTTTCACCCAGGTTGCACAGCACGCAGCTGCCGCAGTCCATTTCCCGCGGGGGACGGTAGGCTTCGCCGGCACGGATGGCCCGCTTTTCCTCCAGCTTGTTCATGCCGGCCAGCAGCAGTCCGAGAGTGAGGAAGGCGCCCGGCGGCAGGATCATGACCAGAGCGGGGGGATAGCCGTCGCCGAACACGGGGAATCCCAGCAGGGTGCCGGCGCCGAAGATCTCGCGCACGCCGCCCAGCACCGCCAGACCCAGGGTGAAGCCCAGGCCCATGCCCAGTCCGTCCACGACGGACAGCCCCACCGTGTTGCGGCTGGCGAAGGCCTCGGCCCGGCCCAGGATGATGCAGTTTACCACGATGAGCGGAATGAACAGGCCCAGGCTCTTGTGGAGTTCGAAGAAGTAGGCGTGCATCACCAGGTCCACGATGGTCACGAAACTGGCGATCACCACGATGTAGGCCGGAATGCGCACCTTCTTGGGGATGAAGTTCCGCAGCAGCGACACGATGGTGTTGCTGCACAACAGCACAAAGGTGGAGGCCAGGCCCATGCCCAGGCCGTTTTCCACGCTGGTGGTCACCGCCAGGGTGGGGCACAGGCCGAGCAGCAGGCGGAAGATGGGGTTGTCTTTCCAGAGGCCGCGGCTGAACGTCTGGCTGTAGCTCATTTCGAACCTCCGGCGGAACCGCGATCACTCGACCACTGATCCAGACCTTTTTCGATGGCGTCGCAGATGGCGCGGCCGGTCACCGTGGCGCCGGTGATGGCGTCCACCTGGCCGCCGTCCTTGGTCACTTTCCAGTCGTCGCCGGGGCCCTTGCCCTTGTAGAAGGCGTCGAGGACGTCGGCCGCGGCGTAGTTGGCGCCCAGGCCCGGCGTTTCGGCATGCCGCAGGATGCGCACGCCGTTTACCCGGCCGTTCGTGTCCAGACCCACCATCACTTCGATCTCACCGGAATAGCCCAGCCCGCTGACGGCGGTGAAGGCCGTGCCCACGGCCTGCACGCTGTCGCTCCCGGTGAAGTAGATGGCCTGATCGGCCAGGCCGGCGCGCAGGGTGTCGGTGGCCAGCCGGGCGAAAGCCGGCAACACCGCCTCCACAGCCTCGCGTTGGGCGCGCGCCTCGGCCTGACGGATGGGTTCGCGGGTGAAGCCGTCGACCTGGGCGAGGGCCGCGGCCGCCACGGCACAGATCAGGGCCAGCTTGAAGGCCAGATTGAGCATCTCCTTCATGGCTATCCCCTTTCCTCGAAAAGTTTGCGCCGCTGTCCGCCGAACACACGGGGCTTGGTGAAGCGGTCGATCAAAGGCGTGGTGGCGTTCATGAGCAGGATGGCGAAGCTCACGCCCTCGGGATAGCCGCCCCACAGGCGGATCACCGCGGTGAGAACGCCGCAGCCGATGCCGAAGATCAGCATGCCGCGCCGGGTCACGGGCGAGGTGACCATGTCCGTGGCCATGAAGAGGGCGCCCAGCAGCAGACCGCCGGCCAGCACGTGGCTCAGCGGGTCCAGGTAGGTGTCGGGATTGGCCAGCCAGGCCAACCCGGTGATCAGGGCCGTGGTGGCGATGAAGCCCACGGGAATCTGCCAGCGGATGATGCCGCGCCACAGCAGGTACGCCCCGCCCAGCAGCAGGGCCGCGGCGCTCACTTCGCCGAAACTGCCGCCCACGTGGCCCAGCATGAGGTCACCCAGACCGGGCAGCCCGGCGTCGGCCAGGGGCTTGCCCAGGCTGGCCGCTTCCTTGGCCGCGCCCAGGGGCGTGGCGCCGGTGGCCGCGTCGAACCCGGTGCCGAGGCCCTGCGGCACCACCCAGCGGGTCATCTGCACGGGGAAGCTGATGAGCAGGAACACGCGGGCCACCAAAGCGGGATTAAACGGGTTGTAGCCCAGTCCGCCGTAGATGGCCTTGCCCAGGATGATGGCCACCAGACCGCCCACCACGACCAGCCACCAAGGGCTGCCCGACGGCAGGTTCATGGCCAGCAGGAGGCCGGTGAGTGGGGCGCTCAGATCGCCCAGGGTGGAGTTGCGCCCCAGCAGGCGGTTCATGATCCACTCGGCGAAGAGGCAGGCGCCCACCGCCAGGACCAGCACGCGCACGGCGTCGAGCCCGAAGTACCACACTCCCACCAGCACGGCCGGCAGCAGGGCCAGGATCACATCCAGCATGATCCGGCGCACGTCCAGCCCGCTGTGCACGTGGGGCGAGGCGCTGACGATCAGTCGGTCAACGGCCAGGGTGTCCTTGATCGGTGCGTTCACATGTCACTCCCGCGGTTCACGCGTTCTGGGTTTCCTGTTTTTTCAGCACGTCGCGCCACTCCAGCTTGCCCCGTTTGAAATACTGCACCAGGGGCCGACGGGACGGGCACACATAGGCGCAGCTGCCGCATTCGATGCAGTCGCTCACGTGGAAACTGCCCAGCTCGTCCCAGCGCGAGCGTTCCACCAGCAGGCCGAGCTGGCTCGGCACCAGGTACATGGGGCAGGCGTCCACGCAGTTGCCGCAGCGGATGCAGGGACCGTTGGTGAACTGACTGATTTCGTTTTCGCGCAGGCAGAGGATGCCGCTGGTGCCTTTGAGGACGGGACTGTCCAACTCGAACTGGACCATGCCCATCATGGGGCCACCGTAGATGATCTTGGCCACATCGGGGGTCAGTCCGCCGCAGAAGTCGATCACGTCCTGCAAGGGGGTTCCCACCCGCACCAGCAGGTTTTCCGGCTGGGCCACGCCGCTGCCGGTGACGGTGACCACCCGCTCGGTCATGGGGCGTCCATCGCGCACCGCTTCCAGGCAGGCCGCCGCCGTGCCCACGTTCTGCACCACGATGCCCGCGTCCATGGGCAGGCCGCCGGCCGGCACTTCCCGTCCGGTCAGGGCATAGATGAGGTGTTTTTCCGAGCCCTGCGGGTACTTGGTTTCCAGCAGTTCGTAGGTGATGTCCAGATCCACCGGGCGCGAGGCGGCCAGTGCCACCCGCGCGTCCTGTTTGTTGCTCTCGATGCCCACGATGGCCCGCTTCACACCCAGCACCTGCATCATCAGGCCGATGCCTTCATTCACGTCCTCGGCGCTCTCCAGCATGATGCGGTGATCGCTGGTGAGGTAGGGCTCGCACTCGGCCCCGTTGAGGATCAGCAGGTCGATGGGTTTTTCCCTGGGCGGACTCAGTTTCACATGGGTGGGGAAGGTGGCCCCGCCCATGCCCACGATGCCGGCGTTGCGGATGCCGTCACGCAGGGTGTCGGCGTTCAGCTTGCGCCAGTTGCCCACGGGGGCGATCCCGTCGTACCAGGTGTCTTCCCCGTCGGGAACCAGTTCGAGGGCCAGTTGAGGACGGCCCAGGGGATGCGGATAGTCGGCGATCTTCTTGATGGTGCCGCTGGTGGGCGCGTGCACGGGCACGGACACGAAGCCGGCCGGTTTGGTCAACGGTTCGCCGCGTTGGACCACCTGGCCCTTTTCCACGATGACTTCCCCCGGCGCCCCGATGTGCTGCCCCACCGGCACGATATAGCGTTCGAGCAGGGGCATGGCGCGGATGGCCCGGTCGGCCGTCACCTTGCGGTACTGGGGATGGATGCCGCCCTTGAACTTCATGCCTGTCCTTTCGGAGCCTGGGTTTCGTGACCGTCCAC
>Ga0209475_10002375_pt1 | contig 19112 bp, 2 predicted proteins | sample tdDd471_FD_187128 | JGI IMG/M metagenome (GOLD analysis project Ga0209475, IMG submission 187128) | Marine sediment microbial communities from the Atlantic coast under amendment with organic carbon and nitrate - tdDd47.1 (SPAdes)... | ecosystem: Environmental > Aquatic > Marine > Coastal >... | reverse complement strand
GCCGCTAATCGGTGTGCCTATAACAATATCGTCCTGCCCCGAGTAACGGGCGAGCAGCAGGCTGAACACTGTTTGCATCAGGACGAACAGGGTTGTCGATTGTTGTTGCGCCAGTTCCTTTATCTGTAGCGACAACTCGGCGGGTAATGCCCGGTGTATCGTAGAACCTACGTAAGTTTGCACGGCCGGGCGGGGGCGGTCGGTGGGTAGCTCCGTGCGCGGGGGCGCATCGGCCAGCTGGTCGACCCAGTAGTGCAGTTGCCGCGTTGATTCTTCGCTGCCCAGCATTTTTCTCTGCCAGACGGCGAAGTCTGCATACTGTATGGGCAGCGCTGGAAGATCTGCTTCCCGGTCTTGCAGTGCGGCTGTGTATAGCTGCACCAGTTCCCGGTAGATTATTTCCAGCGACCAGGCATCGGAAATAATGTGATGTATCAGGATAACGAGTATGTGTTCGTTGTCATCGAGTTCCAACAGGCGTCCGCCAAACAAAGGCCCGCTCGCCAGATCAAAATTGTGCACGGCGAGCGCAGTCAGTCGCTTACCCAATTCCGCATCGCTTGCATCGCGCATATTCTCAATGGGAAGCGAGATGTCCAGTTGATCGACGATCAGCTCTACAGGTTCGCCATTGACCGCCGGGAAGATTGTGCGCAGCGATTCGTGTCTGGCAGCCAGCTGGTTGAATGCTGCATTGAGCGCAGGCCGGTCGAGCGGGCCCGATAGCTTCATTGGCCAGGTAATGTTATAGGCGGTGCTGCCGCCTTCCAGAGTATCCAGGAACCAGAGTCGTTGCTGAGCAAATGAAAGCACAGCACCGTTGCTGTGCTGTGTCGGCTGGATTGCGTCAGACAGCGGAATATCATCAGCTCCGTCCAGGATGGCTGCAAACTCGGCAATGGTGGGGCATTTAAAGAGGATACGCAGCTCGGGTTCAGCCTCGAGTTGATCGCGGACGCGCGATATAACCTGCGTGGCAAGCAGCGAGTGTCCTCCGAGGGCAAAGAAATCATCGTGTATGCCGACGCGATCCAGTCGCAAGACGGCGGCCCAGATCTCGGCCAGTGTTTCTTCTGTGGGCGTACGTGGTGCTACGTAATCTTTCTGTGGCCGCCATTCTGGTGCCGGCAGTTTTTTACGATCTATTTTGCCGTTTGGCGTCATCGGGAATTCATCGAGCATGATAAATGCTGATGGCATCATGTATTCGGGTAGATCAGCCTTGATTTTGGCGCGTAATAACGGTTCCAGGCTGCGTGCCAGGCGCCCACGTAATGGGTTGTTCGTGTAATCATGCCACTCGGCTTCACGCGGCGTGGTCAGGAGCAGCCCGTCGTAGCCTTTTGCCTGCTTCCCCGGCCGGCAGAGCACGTTGAATGTTCCGGTTTCACCTGCGAGTGCCTGTGCGTCCCACCCGTGCCGGGTCATCAACTCATAAATGCTTTCTGGTTCTGCCGCCGCCAAACTGGCATCGGCAATTTCATCGCGAAGTTGCTCGACGGTTATTTCACCCGCATCCGCAAAGCGATCCATTGCGTAGTCGTCATCGGCAAGCCGGCTGTCGGGAACGCCCACGAGCAGTAACCCGTTGTGGTTGTTTCCCTGCAGGTAATCGCCGAGTTCGGCCAGAGTCAAATTCGCACTGCGCCAGTTGATGACTTCCGGTGCCGCCGGCTGATCGCCGGGTTGGCCAACTTCAATGACGACGTCATATCGAAAACGCGTCAGTTCGTTTAGTGCGGTTCCCCGTTTTAGCTGAAAGCGCACGCCGCTAATGCGTGGATTGGCTGCCTTTAGCGCAGCAAATATTGCCGGGTCGATCAGTAATTCTTCTTCTTCATCGATCCGCTGGCGTATTCGACTGGCAAGGTTTGCAACCGTTAACGAATCATTCGCTTTATACAACTGTACCGAAGAATGATAAGCATCCAGCAGAGTAAGGTTGCGCAGGTCTCCAAGAAAAACATGGCCACCATCGGCGAGCATATCAACAGCACGGTTTACCACTGCGACAAAGTAGTCCGCATCGGGGAAATACTGTGCGACCGAGTTAACGATGACGGCATCGTAAGAGCCCGGTGCAATATCTGTCAGTTCGTCGGCACGGCTTTGCCTTAGCGTCAGGCTGTCAAGATCGTCCCTACTGTTCTTTAATTCCTGCAGCGTCTCCATTACAGCAGCGGAAAAGTCCGTCGCGAGGTAATGGTCGCATTCTGGCGCAACCCGGGAGGCGACTAATCCGGTACCACTACCAATTTCGAGTATTCTGCGCGCATGCAGTGAATTGACGCGATCCGCAGTCGTGTTGATCCACACCTGCATCTCATCTACAGGTATGGCTTCACCGGTGTAGCTGCTTAACCAGCCCGAGAAGTCTGATCCCATTTCAACATCAGCTTTTTCAGAATAGGTGTCCTGCCACAGGTCTTCCCATTGCGATACCTGTTCTGTTTCCCATTCTTCTATTTGCTCCCGGTCGAGGTTTTCAGTGCCTGCCTGCAGGTATGCAACCAGTCGTTGATCGCCGGGATTGTCTTCTCGTACGATGACCAGCGCCTTATCAACCGCATCATGTTCCTCAATGCGCGTCTCGATTTCACCCAGTTCTATTCGGAATCCGCGCAATTTGACCTGATGGTCAAGCCGGCCAAGGAACTCAATATTGCTGTCGGGTCGGTACCGTGCGCGATCGCCGGTGCGATAAAGACGTGCATCGGCTGACTCGCTGAACGGGTCGGGTACGTATTTTTCTGCCGTGAGCTCGGGGCGATTCAGGTAGCCTCGTGTTACACCTGCGCCGCCAAGGAACAGTTCACCTGGCACACCAACCGGCACCGGTTGGCCTTCGGGGTCAAGCAAGTAGACCTGGGTGTTATGCACGGGGCGGCCGATCGTAGGTGTGCCGCCCGGCACACGGCGGGTCCACGTAGAGTAGGTGGTGTCCTCGGATGGCCCATACAGGTCATTAACATCCTGCACCGTGCCAAGTGCATAGATGGAATCGGAAAGTGCGGTCGTCAATGGTTCGCCGGCCAGATTAACGGTTTTCACCGAGTCCGGTACCCCATTCATGCGCACCAGTTCGGCAATGGCCGAAGGAACCGTATTTACAAGAGTGACATTTGCATATTCGGGAAGATCGGGCAGCGCGAGCGCGTCGGCAACCAGGACAATTCGTCCGCCTAATCCCAGTGTGCAGAAAATTTCATATACAGACAGGTCGAAACAAACTGAGGTGGAGGCCAGCACGCCTTCGAGCTGCTCTGCGAGGAAACTGTCGCCGGCCCACTGTATAAGCGCCACGGTATTGCGATGCTCGATAGCAACGCCCTTGGGTATGCCGGTCGAACCAGAGGTGTAGATCACATAAGCAAGGTCTGCAGGCAGGTTGGCAATGCCCGGATTCGGAATTTCCTGGTTAACCGAGCCCCAGTCGAAGGTGTCGAGGCATACCAGGCTTGCCGATTGCTCGGGCAGATCCTCCACCAGCGATTCCTGGGTAAGTAATACCGGGGCTCCACTATCCTCGAGCATAAATGCCACTCGATCCGGAGGGTACTTTGGATCAAGCGGCACGTAGGCGCCACCGGCTTTCAGAATACCGAGCAGTCCTGCGATCATGTGCGAGCAACGGTCGATACTGATTCCGACCAGACTGCCGCGGTCAACGCCCAGTTCCCGCAGGTGCATAGCCAGCCGGTTGGCCCGGCGATTCAGTTCGCGATAGCTGAGTTCTTCCCCTTTGTGCCAGAGTGCAATTGCATCCGGTTTTTTCTCGGCCTGAATCTCGAACATTCCGTGGACCGTCAGATTCGCCGGATAATCGAAGCGCGTATCGTTCCAGTCATGCAGAAGTTTCTGCTTTTCCGTGGAATCCAGCATTGGCAACGCGCCGATCCTTGAATCAGGCGCTGCGACAATGCCTGCCAGTAATGTCAGGAAGTGACGCGCAATCTGTTCGACGGTTTCCGCTGCGTAATACTGCTGGTCGTAATCAAGTCGCAAGTGGAAGCTGCTGCTTACACTAACTGCTGCGGTTAGCGGGTAGTTCGTCCACTCGACCGGCTGCATGTCAGTGATGGCCAGCGAGTCATTACTGCGCGACCATAGCGAACTGACCTCCGGATAGTTTTCGAATACCAGCAGAGTGTTAAACAGAGGAATGCCACGAGGCACATCGGACCAGCCCTGAACTTCAACCAGCGAGGCAAATTCATAGTCGCGGGCTTCAAGTTGCCGCTCCTGCAAAGAACCAAGCCATTCGCCCACCGACTGATCCCGGTCGACGGTTGTGGCAATCGGCAGGGCATTAATGAGCAGCCCAACCATTGATTCAACATTTTTCAGTTCCGCGGGCCTGCCGGATGTGGTTGCACCAAAAATAACCTGTTCATCGGTGCTGTAGCGGCTAAGCAGTATGGACCATACACCCTGCACGAGGGTATTCAGGGTGAGCCTGTGTTGCCTGGCAAATTCCTTTATCCCGCTGGTTTCCTCGACGTCCAGCGAGAAGCCCGTTTCTGCGTATTCACCCTGGCCAAGTGCCGGGTTGTAGCCCATTTTGGCGGCGGGCAATTCGGTAGGTGCTGTCAGGCCGGCCAGGTTCGAACGCCAGAACATTTCGGCATCGCTGTATTCCTGGCGACACAGCCACTCTACGTAGTCGCCAAAGGAACGAGCTTCGCCGAGTTTGGGCGCGTGATTGGCTGCAAAGGCCTGGTACGCGTCCATCAGTTCACCAATAACTACGGGCACCGACCAACCGTCGATCACTATGTGGTGGTAGGTCCAGACGAACCGGTATTGCTGTTCGGCAAACCGGAACAGATTCAGCCGAATCAATGGTGGGCGTTGCAGATCAAAACGGTTAGCACGATCTTCTTTCAGGAAATCGAGTAAGCGCTGCTCGTTTTCCTGTGCGGAAATATCGCTCCAGTCTTCGAAATTGAGCGGGAGCTCTATCTTTTTGTAGGCGATCTGCAAAGGTTCGCCTGACGTGGTAGTTGCTACACCAGTGCGCAGTGCTGCATGCCGGTCAGCAATCAGTTGCCAGGCTCTGGCGAACGCGTTCGTATCAATGGTGCCTGCAAGCTTCCATATCACCTGGCTAAGGTAGGCATCCCTGTCCGCTTCATAGACGCTATGGAAGAGCATGCCGTGTTGCATCGGGGTGACGGGGTAGATGTTCTCAACGTCACGATCATCGCCACATAGACGATCAACGGTACTTTGGTCGATATTGCTTAGCGGGAAATCGGAAGGCGTACGTCCACGCGACTCGGGCAGTAAACAATGGGCGATAAGCGCCTGCAGCTCAGCCGTATACCAGTCGGCCAGCTGCTGGATCGTGCTGCGGTTGTGTATGGCTTTGCTGTAGGTAATGCCCAGGCGTAGCTTGCCCTGCAAAATACTGCCATTTATGTCGAGCAGGTGTGAACGCTGTCTTTGCGGGCTCTGGTCGAGGCCGCCCGATTCCTGTGCCGGTGCGAACAGACCGGCATCACCAAAGGTCTGGTCGAACTGACCCAGATAGTTGAACAGAATTTCGGCCGTTGGCGCAGTCTGCAATTCTTCGCGCCGCGCCGTATAACGCAACAGGCCGTAGCCGATCCCGTTCGCTGGGATTTGTCGCAGCTGTTCTTTGATCGATTTAAGATCGGCTCCCGCATCGTGGCTGTCTGTGAGTGTCAGCCTGACGGGATAGATCGAAGTAAACCAGCCGAGCGTGCGGGAGATGTCCATGTCATCGAACAACTGCTCACGCCCGTGACCTTCCAGATCCACGAGGCAGGTCGAAGCACCGGTCCAGCGGTCGACCGCGCGTCCCAGTGCTGCCAGCAATACATCGTTGATGCGGGTTCGATACGCGCCCGGCACTTCCTGCAGCAATGCGGTGGTTGCTGCTTCATCCAGTTCTATCTGGACCGTGCGTGCGGTGCCGACGCTGTTGCGCCCGTCGGGTTTGTCGAGCGGCAGTTTGCCGCTGTTTGCTGTAATGGCCTGCCAGTAGTCGAGTTGTGCTTCGACGGCAGGCGAGTTCGCATAGTCCTGCAGCTGTTCGGTCCACGCCTTGATCGAGCTGGTCTTGGCGGGCAGTTCAACGGCTTCGCCCCTTAATAGCTGCCGGGCGCTGGTTTCCAGGTCCTCAAGCAAAATCCGCCAGCCCATGCCATCGATCGCGATATGGTGGATCGTCAGGAGTAACAGCGCGGGTTGCAGCTCGCCCCGGTCGAAATACCGTGCCGCGAGCAGACAGTTGCTCTTAAGGTCTATGCTGGCCTGTGATTCGTTGGCCAGATCGTAAATTATTTTTGCCTGCTCATCGCCAGCAAGTTCTGCAACGTCGGACCGGACCAGCTCTGGCAGCGTATCGCGGTTGTCAAATTCATTGAGTCGTTGCACCCATGCACCGTCTTCAGTGACAAGTTGCAGGCGGAGTGCGTCGTGGTGCCGATAAATCGCGCGCAGTGCCTGTTCGATAACAGCGGCGCTGAGTTCTCCGTCGACCTCCAGCATGATGGACTGATTGAAGTGCTGCCGCTCGGTGTTGTCCAGCTCCAGAAACCAGTTTTCGACCGGTGTAAACCGGACGTCGCCAGTGACCGGCCCCTGTTCGGCATTTATGGGTACTTCGGTGCCCGCTGTCTCGGCGAGTTCCGCGATGGTCTGATGGCGGAACACCTGCTTGGGTGTCAGATGCAGGCCAACTTTTGCGGCGCGCGCGATAATCTGAATGCTCAGAATCGAATCGCCGCCGAGTTCGAAGAAGTTGTCGTGGACACCGACTCTATCGACGCGCAGTAAGGTGGACCAGATTTCTGCGAGTTGTGTTTCGACAATGTTGCGCGGCGGCTCATAAGCGCTGTCCAGATCGCGACGACCCTCAGGTTCGGGTAATGCGTTGCGGTCAACCTTGCCATTCGGCAGCAGCGGAAAGGCATCCAGCACGACGAACGCGCTGGGCACCATGTACTCAGGCAGTTTCTGCTGCAAAGCCTGGCGCAGGGCAGGGACGTCGGGCGCGGCAGCATCAGCACCGCCGACGTAGGCGACCAGCCGTTTATCGCCCGGCACATCTTCGCGCAACAGCACCAGGCTTTGTTCGACCTCGGGAAGCCCATCGAGCGTCGCCTCGATTTCGCCGAGTTCAATACGGAAGCCACGCAGTTTGACCTGGTGATCGATACGGCCGAGGAATTCGATGACGCCGTCGGCGCGATGGCGCACCAGGTCACCCGTTCGGTAAACACGGGCCCCGTCGTCCGCCGTGAAGGGGTCTTTAATAAAGCGTTCGGTGGTCAGATCCGGCTGGTTTACGTAGCCGCGGGCTACCTGGATTCCGCCGATCCATAATTCGCCCGGTACGCCGACGGGTGTCGGGTTACCGGCTTTATCCACTATATATATGTGTGTGTTTGCGACGGGGCGACCAATCGGCACGATACCAGCAGCCGAATCACGCTGGCAGGCCCAGTAGGTTACGTCGATGGCGGCTTCGGTCGGTCCGTACAGGTTGTGCAACCCGGCGGAGTCATACAGTTTGTAGAAACGAGTCTGCAGGTCATGCGACAACGCTTCACCCGAGCAGATCACCCGCTGGAGTGAGTTACACCCCGCAGCTGATGGATCCTGCAGGAACACCTGCAGCATTGAGGGCACGAAATGCAGCGTGGTGACGCGTGCCCGGTTAATAAGTTCTGCCAGGTATTCGGGGTCTTTATGGCCGCCGGGTCTGGCGACCACCAGCGTGGCACCGTTGATCAGTGGCCAGAAGAATTCCCACACAGAGACGTCGAAACTGAACGGGGTTTTTTGCAATACCCGGTCGTCAGCTGTCAGTTTGTATTCATCCTGCATCCATAGCAGGCGGTTGACGATGCCGCGGTGTTCGTTCATCACGCCCTTGGGTCGCCCGGTCGAACCGGAGGTGAAGATCACGTAGGCGAGGTTGCTGGCCGAGGCCCGCGCCGGCGGGTTGGTCTCGGGCAGTGCTTCCAGTTCGGCATTAGCCTCATCGAGCACCAGCATCGGAATGTTGTGCTTCGGCAGAGCAGACTGCACGCTGGACTGGGTCAGGAGCACCTTGATGTTGGCATCCTCGAGCATGTGCTCCAGCCGCTGCTCCGGGTATTCCGGGTCGAATGGCACATAGGCGAGACCGGCTTTTACGATGCCAAGCAGGGCGACGACCATCTCGATGGAGCGTTCCATGCACACGCCGATGAGATCATCGGGTTGCGCCCCCTGGTTAATCAGGCAATGGGCCAGTTGGTTGGCCCGGGCGTTGAGTTCGGCGTAGTTAAGCGACTCGTCACCAAACAGCAGCGCCTTGGCGTCCGGTGTCGCGTCTGCCTGCGCTTCCAGTAAGCTCTGCAGGGTTGCCTCTGCGGGATAATCTACCGTCGTCGCGTTCCAGTCCGTGAGTAAACGCTTACGCTCGGCTGCTGAAATTAAATCCAGCTGGCCGATCCGTTGTGCCGGGTTCCGTGCGATCTGGGTCAGCAAAATTTCGTAGTGCTCGAGCATGCGTTCGATGGTGTCGGCATCGAACAGGTCCGTGCTGTATTCGATTTCGGCTACGAGGCCATCGGGTGTTTCGCCGGTAGCGAGGGTTAAATCGAATTTGGCAGTGCCGTAATCAAATTCGATTGCTTCTATATGCAGCCCTGCTAGCGGTTCGCCGGACGCCGGAGCATTCTGCAACATGAACAGCACCTGGAAAACCGGTGAATAGCTCATGTCTCTTGCGGGTGCGAGTTCCTCAACCAGTTTTTCGAAGGGCAGGTCCTGGTGGGCAAAGGCATCCATGGCGGATGTCTGAACCTGTTTAAGTAGTTCGGTAAAGGCCGGGTCGTCGGACACATCGGCGCGCATGACCAGGGTGTTCAGGAACAGGCCTATCAATGCCTCCAGTTCCGAACGTTGACGGCCTGCGATAGGTGTGCCGACGACTATGTCTTCCTGGCCGCTGTAGCGATAGAGCAGTACATCGAAGGCGGCAAGCAGCACCATGAACAGCGTGCCATTGTTGTCGCGCGCCAGTGTTTTTAAGGTATCCCGAAGTGCTGCGGGCATCAGCCTGCGAATACGCGCGCCGCGGTAGGTCTGTTCATTGGGCCGCGGTCGGTCGGTGGGTAATTCGAGTACCGGTGGAGCACCCACCAGTTGCTTCTTCCAGTAAGCCAGTTGACGCTCGCGCTCGGCCTGATTGATGTGCCCCTGTTGCCAGACGGCGTAGTCGGCAAACTGAACAGGTAAATCACTGAGCCCGGCATCTGTGCCGTCGCAGCGGGCAAGGTAATAAGCGAACAGTTCGCGCTGTAAGACGTCCAGCGACCAGGCGTCTGACACGATATGGTGAATCACCATCATCAGTACGTGCTTATCCGGCCCGAGTTCTACCAGGCGCGCTTTCAGCAGCGGCCCGGTGCGCAGGTCAAAACTTTCCGCGGACCATTGGCTCAGCAGGTGCTCTATTTCAGCGTCGCTGGCTGATTCAAGGCTCGTACGCTCCAGCACCAACAGCATTTCTGCGGCAATAATCTGCACCGGCTCGCCTTCATCAGCCGCGAAGGTGGTGCGCAAGGATTCATGGCGGGCCACGAGATCATTGATAGCACCCTCGAGCGCTGCCTGATTCAGGCTGCCTTCGAGACGCATCGCCCACGATATGTTGTAGATCGAAGTGCCGCCTTCAAACTCCTCCATAAACCACATGCGCTTCTGCGCGAAGGACAAAGGAATAAGCTGGTTGCGGTCGGCTTTCGGTATGCGAATGGCAGCAGCTTTGCTGCCACCATCTCCGGCGCTCAGCATCTCGATTAACCGATCTTTCTGATCTGCTAACTCGTGACGTAACTCAGCTGTTATGACGCCTTTAGGCGCACTAACGCGCAGCTCGCCATCGCTGACGCTCAGCCTCACGCCTAGTTGGCGCAATTTGATGATTAAATCGCGAGTGTTCAGAGCGTGAATTCCTCCTGGTCGTCTGCGCGATCATCTGACTCATCATCTTGTTTTAGTTCCTGAGTCATTCTTATAGTTTCAACTGCGTCGCCAAGTTGTTCCACCGAAGGGTTCCGAAAAATAAGTTTTAGCGGCAACTCGATGTCCAGAGTATCCCGCACCCTGGAAATGAGTTGCGTCGCAAGTAGCGAGTGTCCACCCAGTTCAAAAAAATCATCATGTATGCCCACCTGCTGCAGGTTGAGCACTTCGGCCCATATTTCCACCAGTGTTTGTTCGACCGGGGTGCGCGCGGGTGCGTAGGCCCGGGCACCGTCACCATAGTCAGGCACCGGCAACTTGCGCCGCGCTACTTTACCGCTTGGGGTGAGAGGCAAAGTGTCGAGTACCATTAAAGTTGATGGCACCATGTAATCCGGCAACTGGTCTTTTAGCCAGGTCCGTATAGCGCTGGTATCCGGGGTTTCCTCAGCGGCGCCGATTATATATGCCACCAGCCGTTTGTCGCCCGGCGCATCCTCGCGGAGCAATACAGCGGCCTGCTTTACCAAATTATGTTCGGCCAGCCGCGCTTCGATTTCCCCCGGTTCGATCCGGAAGCCACGCCATTTTAACTGATCGTCGGTTCGGCCCAGGTATTCGAGGTTACCGTCAGTAAGGAAGCGCACCCGGTCGCCGGTTCTATACATGCGCTGACCTGGATGAAAGGGGTCAGGCAGGAATTTCTCAGCCGTCAGGTCAGGTCGGTGGATATAACCCTTCGCCACCTGCATGCCAGATAAATACAGTTCGCCCGGCACGCCAACCGGCACCGGTTCATTATTGGCATCCAGTACGTACACTTGGGTATTGGCGACGGGTAAACCAATGGGCGGCAGCGCCATCCACTGTTGCGGGTCGCCGGACAAGGTAAACGCCGTGACCACATGAGTTTCTGACGGGCCGTACTGGTTGTGCAGGCGTGCATCGCCCAGCACGGCAAACATCTGCTTGATGGGCGGTGTCACCTGTAGCTGCTCACCGGCGACGATGACGTCGCGCACCTTATAGTCGAGTCCTGCCGAAACCACGCTGTCTGCCAGCGGCTGCAAAGCCGCGTAGGGCAGGTAGACTCGTTCGATACCCTCTGTAGCGATGAATTTTGCCAGTTGCGGTAAATCGCGGCGTAGCTCTTCATCGACCAGCACGACGGTGCCGCCTTGTGCCCAGGTCGTAAACAGTTCCTGGAAGCTTACGTCGAAACTTAAAGAAGCAAACTGCAGAGTGCGCGCTGGTTCATTCAGGCCTGGCTGCGCAGACTGCCACTGAATGAGGTTGGCCAGTCCGGCGTGGGTTAGCTCAACACCTTTGGGTTTGCCGGTCGAGCCAGAGGTGTAAATGGCGTAGACAGACTCGCCGGCCATTTGCAGATTGCTGTCATCGGCTGCTGCCCAGTCGAACTCGTCGAGCGCAACAATAGCGGCCTTGGTTTCGGGTAGCTGCGGCAACAGGCCGGATTGTGTCAGTAGCACGGGCGCTCGCGAGTCCTCAAGCATGTAGGCCACGCGTTCGGCAGGGTAGTTTGGATCGATGGGTACGTAGGCAGAGCCGGACTTCAATACAGCCAGAACACCAACGGCCATCTCGAGCGAACGTTCGCAGGCTATCCCAACCAGAGTACCGGGCCCGGCACCGTTTTCCAGCAGATTGCGGGCCAAACTATTGGCCCGGCTGTTCAGCGCCGCGTAGTTCAGTGATTCATCGCCCATGATCAGTGCAATCGCGTCCGGTGTTGCAATGCTCTGTTTTTCCACCAGTTCGTTCACCGAGATATCGGCGACTGGCATGGCAGAAGCGTTGAAATCGGTCAGCACGTGCTGCCGTTCGGCGGCGTCCATCAGTGGCAGCTGCGAGATCGGAGCATCCGGGGTGGCGACGACACCCTTAAGCAGGGTCTCGAAATGATTCAGCATTCGGTCTATCGTGCTGGCATCGAACAGGTCGCTGTTGAACTGCAGGCCCGCCCGCAGGCCATCAGTCGATTCGGCCATTTCCATCAGCAGGTCGAACTTGGCGATGCCCATTTCGAAACCAACCGGTCGGGCAGCGAGTTCACCAAAGTTGATGGCCGAGTCCGGTGTGTTCTGGAACACAAACATGACCTGGAATATGGGTGAATGGCTCATAGACCGATCCGGCTGGAGTTCCTCGACCAGTTTTTCAAACGGCAATTCCTGGTGGCTGTAAGCGGCCAGGGTGTTGGTCTTGATTTGTTGCAGCAGGCTTGAGAACGTCGGATCGTTTTCCAGGTTGGCCGGAATTGCCAGCGTATTGCTCAGGAATCCAACCAGGCCTTCCAGTTCGGTATGTTTGCGTCCGGCTATCGGCGTGCCGATCACCACATCGTCGGTGGCCGCCCATTTGCCGAGCAAGACATCGAAGGCGGCGAAGAGCAGCATATATAAAGTGCATTTTTGCTGGCCGGACAGTTGCTTCAGACTGGCGTGCAGATCAGGGCTGAGGTAGCGAACGGTGCTCGACCCGTTGAAAGTCTGTTCGGCCGGGCGCGGTCGGTCGGTAGGGAGCTCCAGTATCCCGGAGCTGTCGGCCAGCGCATGACGCCAGTAGTCGAGCTGCGCGTCGAGTTCCACACCAGTGAGCCAGCCATGCTGCCAGCTCGCGTAGTCGGCGTACTGAATGGGTAGTTCGGGTAGAGCGATGGTCTGGCCCGAGTGCTGCGACCGATAGAGGGTGGCGAGCTCCGTCAACAGGATATCCAGCGACCAGCCGTCTGACACGATATGGTGTGTGACCAGTATCAGGATGTGCTGTTCGGGGCCCAGCGTCAGTAAATGAGCGCGCAATAACGGCCCCGCCTCGAGGTCAAAGGGCAGCTGCGTCAGACGTGTCAGTTCCTGTTGAGTTTCATCTATATTAATACCATTTAAATCAATGGCTAATAAATCTATTGTTAGGTTATTTTTAACTATCTGTACGGGTGTATTGGTGTCTTCCCCAACAGTAAAAGTGGTACGCAGCGACTCGTGGCGCGCGACCAGCGCATTAATGGCATGGGTCAGGGCGTTACGGTCCAGCGGCCCGGTCAGTTCGACCGCGACCGGGAAGTTGTACGCCGGGCTTCCCGGGTCGAGTTGGTCCAGGAACCACAGGCGCTGCTGGGCGAAGGACAGCGGCGTTGGCTGATTGCGGTCGCAGCGGGGTATGGGCGCCAACGGTTTTTCGCCGCGGGCGGCGTCCACGTCGCTGGCAAATTCTGCCACGTTGGGGTGGTTAAAGAGACTTATTAAAGGCAGTTCTATTTCGAGTGAATCACGCACCCGGGATATAAGCTGAGTAGCGAGCAGCGAGTGGCCGCCGAGGGCAAAGAAGTCGTCGAAGATGCCGACCTGGGGTACGCCCAGTACTTCGGCCCAGATCTGAACCAGCGCTTCTTCGACCGGTGACCTGGGTGCGACGTAGGCCTGTGCAACATCGGCATAATCCGGCACGGGTAACTTTCGTCGCGCTACCTTGCCGCTCGGTGTGAGCGGCAGGCTATCGAGCACCATGAATGCCGAGGGCACCATGTAAGCTGGTACCTTGTCTTTAAGCCAGCTGCGGACAGACTGTGTATCCACCGCCTGTTCCGCTGCCGCCAGTAGATAGGCTACGAGGCGCTTGTCGCCCGGCGAGTCTTCGCGCAACGCTACTACGGCCTGCTGAACGCACGGGTGGTCGGCCAGCCGCGCCTCCAGTTCGCCGGGCTCGATGCGGAAGCCGCGCCACTTGACCTGGTCATCGGTGCGGCCGAGGTACTCGAGATTGCCGCTCGCAAGGAAGCGCACCCGGTCGCCGGTTTTATACATGCGTTGGTCTGCGTCGTTTTTGCCGGCGAAAGGGTCAGGCACAAACTTCTCGGCCGTGAGGTCAGGGCGGTGGATATAACCTTTTGCAACCTGCTTGCCTGCCAGATGCAACTCGCCCGGCACGCCAACCGGAACCGGTTCATTGTTGGGGTCCAGGACGTAAACCTGGGTATTGGCTACCGGTTTGCCTATAGGCGGCAGTGCCATCCACTGTTGCGGCTCGCCGCTCAGGGTGAAGGCGGTGACCACGTGCGTTTCAGACGGGCCGTAGTGGTTGTGCAAGCGGGCATCACCCAGTAAGCCAAACATCTGTCTGATGGCAGGGGTGACCTGCAGTTGCTCACCGGCAACGATGACATCGCGAACGTTGAAGTCGAGTCCGGCTGAGACCACACTGTCGGCGAGCGGCTGCAGAGCGGCGTAGGGCAGGTACACTCGTTCGATGCCGTCGGCGGCGATAAATCTGGCGAGTTGCGGCAGATCGCGGCGCAGTTCTTCATCAATGAGCACCACGGTGCCGCCCTGGGCCCACGTGGTGAAAAGTTCCTGGAAGCTGACGTCGAAACTCAGTGAGGCGAACTGCAGGGTGCGGGCAGCTTCATTCAGACCGGGTTGCGCGGACTGCCATTGAATCAGGTTGCTCAGTCCGGCATGGGTTAACTCCACACCTTTGGGCTTGCCGGTCGAGCCTGACGTGTAGATCGCATAAACGAGCTCACCGGTTGCCTGCAGATTGCTGGCATCGCCGGCTGACCAGTCGAATTCGTCCAGACAAATGATGGTGGCTGCGGTATCCGGCAATTGCTCCAGCAAGGCGGACTGCGTGAGCAATACTGGTGCCTGGCAGTCATCGAGCATGTAGCTGACGCGTTCGGCCGGATAGTTCGGGTCTATCGGCACATAGGCGGACCCGGATTTCAGAGCTGCCAATGCGCCGACAGCCATTTCAATTGAGCGTTCGCAGGCAATGCCGATCAGCGAGCCCGCACCGGCGCCGCTCTCTGCCAGGTGGCGGGCCAGGCGATTGGCACGCTGGTTTAGCTCGGCGTAACTCAGAGTTGCGCCGTGCATGCTCAGCGCGATCGCATCTGGTGTCTTGATGGCCTGTCTTTCGACCAATTCGTGCACCGGCACATCCTCTACGGTCATGGCCGAGTCGTTGAAGTCGGTCAGCACATGCTGGCATTCTGCGTCATCCATCAGCGCCAATTGCGAAACCGGTTTATCGGGGTTGGCAATGATATTAGAGAGCAGGGTTTCAAAGTGCTGCAACATCTGCTCTATGGTTTCGGCGTCGAACAGATCGGTGTTGTATTCGAACAAGATGGAAAAGACCGTCATGTAGCTCTGTACATACAGGCTTAAATCAAACTTGGCGGTGTCGGAATCGACCCGCAGACTCTTGCTGGCGAGATCAGCAAACGGGGCCGCATCACCTATCGCATGGTGCAGCACAAACAGCACCTGGAAGATCGGTGAGTGACTCATCGTTCGTTCCGGCTGCAGTTCTTCGACGAGTTTTTCGAATGGCAGTTCCTGGTGGGCGAACGCACCCAGCGATGCCTGTTTGATGCGGGCCAGTAGTTCCCTGAAAGTCGGGTCACCTGACAGATCGCCGCGCATCCCAAGCGTGTTTACAAAGAAACCGATCAGGCCTTCCAGTTCGGTGCGCCGGCGGCCGCGTAACGACCGAGCAATACATTGAATGCGGCCAGGTAAAGTATGAACAGCGTGCAGGATGATGACTGCGCCAGTTGTTTCAGGCTGGACGCAACTTGCTGGTCGATTCGTTTCTCGGTATTGGCTCCGTTATGCGTTTGCACCCTTGGTCGCGGCCGGTCCAGCGGCAGTTCGAGTAGTTCCGGCGCGTCGGCCAGTTGTTCGCGCCAGTAGGCAAGTTGCCTGTCGAGTTCCGCACCGCTCAGCCATTCCAATTGCCACTCCGCGTAGTCGGCATACTGGATTGGCAGCTCCGGCAGTTCGGGAGCAACTCCAGCCACAGCTGCCTGATAGGCGATGACCAGTTCGCGGTACAGGACGTCCAGCGACCAGGCATCCGCGATGATGTGGTGAATGACAAACAGGAGCACCTGTTTGTTGTCACAGCGCCTGAGCAGGTGCACACGCAACAGGGGGCCTTTCGCGAGGTCGAAGGGTGCCGTGACAAGTTGATCCAGCCGTGTTGCCAGCTCAGCGTCGCTTTCGCGCGCCGCGTCGACCACGTCCAGCACAATACGGCCTTCTTCAGCTATCACCTGCAAAGGTTGCTGTTCCGGCTTCTCAAAGGTCGTGCGCAGGGTCTCGTGGCGGGCCACCAGCACGTCCAGTGACATCTGCAGGGCCGTTTCATCTAATGGCCCGGTAAGTTCGAGTGCAAAATTGATATTGTAGACCGCAAGCCCGGGCTCAAGCTGGTCGAGGAACCACAGGCGTTGCTGCGCAAACGAGGCGGCCGCCTCGAACACATAATCGTCACCTGCTTGTTCCGCGGCTTCAGTGGCCGTGTTGTTGTCCTTCTGTTCAGTCATGCAATTCGGGCTTCCTCTGCCTGGCTCATGCTTACGCATGGCCTTACATCTGCGCGCGTTAGCGCGGTCTCCGTGTGCGCCGTGCACTGCGGGAAATACTCTTTATCTCGCTAACCTTGTCATCCGCACTGCTGTTACTGATGTTCTCTGCGAGACCGGCGATGGTTGGCGCGTTAAACAATGCATCCAGCGGCAGTTCTACCTGCATGGACTGCATGATTCTCGATACCAGCTGCATGGCGACCAGCGAATGTCCGCCCAGCGCGAAAAAGTCGTCGTGTATACCGACCCGTTCGGTGCCGAGCAGGTCAGCCCAGAGCCGGGCGAGTTGTTCCTCGGTTTCGTTGCGTGGCGCCAGGTACTCGTGCTGTGCGGCGGGTGCGTCAGGTGCCGGCAACGCCTTGCGGTCGACTTTGCCGTTGGGTGTAAGCGAAAAACCTGTTAGCGCCATAACAGCAGACGGAACCATGTAATCCGGTAGCGATCGCGCCAGCGCATCAAGTGCGGCGGAAGAATCAAAGGATGAAACATCCGCCGTAGCCACGTACCCAACGAGTTGTTTGAGCCCGGGTACATCCTCACGTAATAAAACGACTGACTGCTGCACGTCCTCGAGTGCATCAAGTTGTGCTTCTATCTCACCCAGTTCTATCCTGAAGCCGCGCAGTTTAACCTGGTGATCAATGCGGCCCAGAAATTCGATGGCCCCATCCGGGCGCCAGCGCACCAGATCACCTGTGCGGTAAACACGCGCGCCGGGTTGCTGGCTGAAAGGATCAGCGGCAAATGCGGCGGCGCTCAACTCTGGCCGGTTAATGTAGCCGCGCGCAACCTGCACACCGCCGATCCACAATTCACCTGGCACGCCAACCGGCACGCGCTGACCACTGGTATCCACGATATAGAGTCGCGTGTTGGCGACCGGCCTGCCTATGGGAACCGAGGTTGCTTCGCTATCGTGTTTGCAGGCCCAGTAAGTAACATCGATCGTGGCTTCTGTCGGTCCGTAGAGGTTGTGCAGTTGCGCGTCCAGGGTTGTGAAAAAACGTTCCTGTAAGTCCAGCGGCAGCGCTTCGCCGCTGCAGATCACACGTTTCACACTGCCGCATGCGCCCGCATTGGGGTCCTGCAGGAAGACCTGCAGCATGGAGGGCACAAAATGCAGTGTCGTGATTTCTGCATCATTGATTAGTCGGGCGAGATAAGTCGTGTCGCGATGGCCGCCGGGTTTCGCGAGCACGAGTTGTGCACCCGTCATTAAGGGCCAGAAGAACTCCCATACAGAGACATCGAAACTGAAAGGTGTTTTCTGCAGTACCCGATCGTCACAGTCCAGCTGGTATTCATCCTGCATCCACAACAGGCGATTAGCTATGCCACGATGCTCATTCATCACACCTTTGGGCCGCCCGGTCGAGCCTGAGGTAAATATTATGTAGGCAAGGTTGTCGGGTCCTGCCAGTGACTCAGGATTGGTGTCGGCAAATCCCGCAATGAGTTCCTGGCTGGCATCGAACTGCAGGGTGTCGAGTGCATGTTCCGGCAGCGCACCCAGCACAGTCTGTTGTGTCAGGAGCAACTGGACGTTGGCGTCCTGGAGCATGTGTGCCAGACGTTCGCGTGGGTATTCCGGGTCCAGTGGCAAATAGGCGCCACCCGCCTTGATGATCCCGTACAACGCGACGACCAGTTCAACGGAGCGTTCCATGCACACGCCGACGGCGCTGTCCGGGCCTATACCCCGATCACGCAGGCAATGCGCCAGCTGGTTGGCCTGCCTGTTCAGTTCGGCGTAGGTGAGTCGCGTTTCCTCGAACACCAGCGCCACAGCGTCGGGTGTCGCAGCTACCTGTTGTTCAAACAGGTCAACCAACGTAATGCCCGCAGGGTAGTCGCGGTCTGTCTGATTCCATTGTTCGAGCAGGCCAGTTTCCGCGTCTGTGATCATCGACAGTTCGCCGAGTGTGCGATCGGGATTGTCGGCGATAGTGCTGAGCAGGGTCATGAAATGTTCGGCGACGCTGTTAATGGTGTCGCGCTCAAACATGCGATCGTCGTAGGCGATGCGCATATGCATGGCATCGAATACCGCGACATTAACCGTCAGCGGAAAGTTCGTTCGGTCGAAGCCATCCACTTCGCGTATCTCGATACTATCCGTGTTGGTCCACATGGTCTCCATTTCGGGATAATTCTCGAACGCGAGCAGCGATTCGAACATGGGCGTGCCACGCGGCACATCGCTCCAGCCCTGAATCTCTACCAGTGATGCGTATTCATGCTGGCGCAGTTCGAGCTGCGAATCCTGCAAAGAATGCAGCCAGCCAAGCAGGGGCTGCTCGTTCTCCACGGACACACGCAACGGCAAGGTATTAAGGAACAGGCCAATCATCGATTCGACCCCGGGCATGGTTGCGGGCCGACCGGAGGTAGTGGCGCCGAAGACCACATCTGTTTCGCTGCTGTAGCGATTCAATATCATTGCCCAGCTACCCTGTACCAGCGTATTCAGCGTCAGCCGATGCTGTTGGGCAATCGCTCGCAGTCGGGTAACAATTTCTGCCGGCAGCTGCAATTGCAGTTCTTCAAATTCGCCTGTCTCGGCCGGTGTCAGCGCCTGAACTTTTTGTCCGGGCAGGGGTGTCGGGCTGCTAAAGCCGGCAAGGGTCTCTCGCCAGAAATGTTCGGCGCTGGCCGAGTCCTGTTCATCCAGCCACTTGATGTATTCGACGAAAGGTATGGGCGCGCCCAGCGGCTGCGCAGCGTTATCCGT